>JAABUN010002526.1_pt1 | contig 32160 bp, 30 predicted proteins | sample 5559311 | NCBI WGS metagenome assembly JAABUN01 (sample SAMN10711877, study PRJNA513370) | rock metagenome | isolation source: Antarctica rocks | place: Antarctica: Victoria Land, Siegfried Peak sud | reverse complement strand
ATGTTACCCAGCTACAGAATCTTTCCCATACACTGGCGCTTTCGCGTCTTTGTAATGTTGCTGTCATTTTTTTATGATTGCTTGATTTTTGGATGAATCAGAAGCTCTCTGCTTCCTTGTATTCAATTTAACTCCTCTATTTAGTTTTGTAAAGGAATTTTAATTTTGCTAAGGCTATGAGAGTAATCAGTTTTGCTTATAACTCAACCGGGGGGCCAAGTCATTTGTCTGCCGCCCAAGATGTGTAAGTGAATGTGGGAAACGGTTTGACCGCCATCATTGCCAGTATTAATGACCAAGCGGTAGCCATTAGTAAGCCCAGCATTGAGAGCAACTTGTTGAGCCGTCACTAATAAATGACTCATTAAGTCTTGATCTTGAGATGTAACATCAGCTAAAGATTTAATTGGCTGCTTGGGGATGACTAAGATATGGACGGGGGCTTGAGGATGGACATCTTTAAAGGCGATCGCCAATTCATCTTCGTAAACAATATCTGCGGGTATTTCCCGACGAATAATTTTACTAAAAATTGTCTCTGTAGTTTCACTCATGCAGATTCACAGGTATTTCTGCTACAGATTCTAAATGGTTATGGTAGTGAAATAAATGTTAGCAAGAGTATGGAGTGCGGCAATTGTTGGGATTGATGCCGTCAAAGTAGGTGTAGAGGTTGATGTGTCAGGTGGTTTGCCAGCAATTGTGCTTGTAGGTTTGCCCGATACCGCCGTCCAAGAATCCCGCGAAAGGGTAAAAGCCGCGCTGAAAAATGCGGGTTATGCTTTTCCTCTGCGAAAAATCATTATTAACTTAACTCCGGCGGACTTACGTAAAGAAGGGCCGAGCTTCGACTTACCAATTAGTGTAGGTATTATGGCAGCTTCCGAGCAAGTAAGCGCTCAGTTATTGGGAGATCATTTATTTTTAGGCGAAGTTTCCCTTGATGGGACATTGCGATCGGTGGCGGGAGTTTTACCTATTGCGGCGGCGGCAAAAAGACTAGGGATTACTAGCTTAGTTGTACCTTTTGATAATGCCCAAGAAGCGGCGGTAGTTGCAGGATTAAATGTATATGGTTTCAAATACTTAGCAGAAGTAGCAACTTTTTTAAATCAACCAGAGCGTTATGAGCCAGTAAAGCTAGATGAAACAATCTTAGTAACGTCGCTAGTAAATAATGCCGACTTAAAAGATGTCAAAGGACAAGTTCATGCTCGTAGAGCCTTAGAGATAGCGGCGGCGGGAGGGCATAATTTAATTTTTGTTGGGCCGCCGGGGAGTGGAAAAACCATGCTTGCTAGGCGCTTACCGGGCATTTTGCCACCTTTGAGTTTTGAGGAGTCTTTAGAAGTTACTCAAGTTCATTCCGTCGCTGGGTTATTAAAAAATCGTGGGTTGTTGGTACGCGATCGCCCGTTTCGCAGTCCGCACCACTCCGCCTCTGGCCCAGCGCTAGTTGGTGGCGGTAGTTATCCCCGTCCTGGAGAGATATCTTTAGCACACCGGGGAATCTTATTTCTCGATGAATTAACCGAATTTAAGCGCGATGTATTAGAATTTCTCCGCCAGCCTTTAGAAGACGGCTATGTAACAGTGTCTCGTACTCGCCAATCGGTAATGTTTCCGGCGCAGTTTACGTTAATTGCTAGCACGAATCCTTGTCCCTGCGGCTATTTTGGCGATTCGATTCAAGCTTGCAGTTGTTCGCCTAGGCAAAGAGAACAATATTGGGCGAAGCTTTCTGGGCCGTTGATGGACAGAATCGATTTGCAAGTTGCGGTTAATCGATTAAAGCCTGAAGAAATTACTAGGCAGCCCACAGGGGAAGATTCTGAACCTGTCCGTATCCGCGTCAAACAAGCCCGTGACTTGGCTTACAATCGTTTTAAGGCAGAGAAAAACCTGCTTTGCAATGCAGCGATGCAAAGCCGCCATTTACAGCAGTGGTGTCAGCTTGATGATTCTAGCCGCAATTTATTAGAAGTAGCAATTCGTAAACTCGGTCTATCGGCTAGAGCAAGCGATCGCATCCTTAAAGTAGCAAGAACTATTGCCGACTTAGCCGGGGAAGAAAATTTACTTACAACCCACGTTGCGGAGGCTGTGCAGTACCGAACTATCGACCGAATGCAATAAGTATGAATTTTGACCCTTTCAAGTTGCTGCTAACACTTGCGCGATCGCACTTGGTTAACAATTCTGGCATCTAAATCAAGACTTGACAAACTAGCATTTCAATACTTTCTTCAGGTTGTGTAGACGATGTGTCACAATAAAGCATATACATTACAAAATCAATGCAAAACATACAGCTATCTTTGTTTTCTGAAATCAAAGAAGACATAATTAAAAAGCAAAAAAAAGCAAAGTTGGGTCGTTACGAACGCATTAAACGCGAATTAGATGAAAATAACTACGACACATCCAAAATATTTGTAGAAGTTGAATCGCCTGTTAATCCACTGATTAACTATACATTTGTCGATCTTTTCTGCGGTGCAGGAGGTATGACACAAGGTTTACTAAAAGCCGGATTTAAACCAGTAGCGAGTGTAGAAGTCAACCCCGTTGCTTCAGAAACTTATACGAGAAACTTTCAGGAATGCCATCATTTTTGTGGTGACATAAAAACCTTCAATCCTAAAAATTGGCAGGGCGATCTCTCTTCAACTGAAGTCCATCTTGTGGTAGGAGGCCCCCCGTGTCAAGGCTTCTCTGTTGCCGGAAAACGCAATCCAGAGGACAATCGCAATCGTTTATTTGAAGAATTTATCCGTGTTGTTGCAGAAATTCGACCTTGGTATGTTGTCATGGAAAATGTACCGGGGATTTTGACTATTAAAAATGGTGCTGTCAAAAAAGCAATCTGTGACGCTTTTGCAGCTATCGGTTATCCCCATATTTCCATTTCCATTCTTGAATCTGCGGATTATGGAGTACCACAAATTCGCCCCAGAGCAATTTTTATTGCTAACAGATTTGGAAAAAGTAACCCATACCCGAAAGCTCAATTAGTGATAGAAAACTACAGACCTATTGAGTCAGCTATTTTTGATCTTCCAGCCTATAGTCCTATTCCTGAAATAAACCATCAGTGGACTCGACATTCACAAGAATACATGGAACGACTGGCAAAAGTTCCCCCTGGCGGTTCATTGTACGAAACCTATGTTGATGCCTTTAAACGCCAGTATCCAGGCAAACCTAGCATGACTATTAAGGAAAATCACGGCGGTACTCACATCCATCCGTACCTTAACCGCGTTATTTCTGCCCGTGAAATGGCTCGATTGCAAACATTTCCAGATACTTTTATTTTTGCGGGTTCAATGAAAAAGGCAATGTGGCAAATTGGCAATGCTGTACCTCCTCGACTAGCCGAGTGTATAGGCTATGCACTTATACCTGAGTTGAATGCGATCGCCTCTTCAACTCAAGTTGTTGTCACTCATTGTGAGGAGCGGCTAGTTTTTGATTAAGAGCGTTACGCCAAGTAGCAAAATCATACCAGCCACATCCTACACAACCAGCTTCGGCTTCCGCACCTTTTTTGTGGCTCGAAGACCATTTTTCGCCGCCTTCGTACCAAAACTTGATGTTAAAGGGCGTACCTCTATTGTCGGTTTTAATGCAGCGTTCGCAACTTCTTGATTTTAAAAGATTATGATTGCCAGACGTATCTTTCTTTAACAACTGAAATTTTTTTTTAATTTCATTCTCACTCATAGCACTTAGGTGTGGTGGTTCACTTTCTCCCCATCGCTCCATTGGAAACCGATGATCGATGACTAATTCATGGGCTGCCCTTTTTCTTTGTTCAATAATATCTGTGTAATCGTATACCTGCAAAATTCTTTGAGCTAAAACTTCTGGTATATTAGCCGCAGAATTTGCCGATTGTATTTCTCCTGTCCAACGATCTTGTTTTGTTTTGCGATCGCAGTTCTCGCAATACTGCGATATTGTTTCAATCACACAACCGGGGCGCTTTGTTCCCCCGCGTTGTAAACCTTGGATTCCCCCGCCACCAGCATACTGACCTGAAGCTATTTGTTTTCCTTCACATTGCCGACAATGCCATTGTTGGTCGGATAGAAGATTAAAAACTTTATATTGACTTGAGCCTGCTTTTAGTTGCGATTTAATCGTTTCTGCTAAAGTTCCCTTGCTCACTCTATTTTTTCCACTTCTATCTCTAAATTGTCCAGAAGATTTGCAATAGTAATACCTAATCCACTAGCAAGACTTGTAAGAGCAGTTAAAGAAGGGTTGCGTAAGCCTCGTTCTACTCCAGAAATGTATGTACGATCTAAGTTAGCGCGTAACCCTAATTCTTCTTGAGAAATTTTCAATGCTACTCGGCGTTGCTTAACAAGTTGACCCAAGGCAGCAAGAATCTTTTTTTTTGCTCCATTCATCTGCTGATTGTGAAAGTTTAATGACTATCAGTCTACGGACGATGTGTCACATAGCAACATACAACAAACTGCTACGGAAACAGCAGTAGGTTGAGTAAAGCTGTAAAATACAACAGTTGTATTCTGTGGCGGACGAGTGATTGAGCGTTATACATTGCCCCAAATGGGCGAACTTTGGACAGAAACCTACAAGCTTAAAACTTGGCTGCAAGTAGAAATAGCTGTTTGTGAGGCTCAGGCAGAATTAGGTTATATTCCCACTCAAGCTGCAACGGAAATTAAGGAAAAGGCAAATTTTGACCCCAAGCGTGTCTTAGAAATTGAAAATGAAGTCCGCCACGATATGATTGCCTTTTTAACTAATGTCAACGAATATGTAGGCGATGCGGGACGCTACATACACCTGGGTTTGACAAGTTCCGATGTCTTAGATACGGCTTTGGCGTTGCAATTAGTAGCTAGTTTAGACTTGTTGCTAGTAGAACTGGAAGAATTAATTGCCGCAATTAGAGGGCAAGCTAAACAACATCGTTATACGATCATGATTGGGAGGTCGCATGGAATTCACGCAGAACCAATTACTTTTGGCTTTAAACTAGCTGGCTGGTTGGCGGAAGTATTGCGAAGTCAAGAGCGTTTAGTTAATCTGCGTCAAAATATTGCTGTAGGCAAAATTTCCGGGGCGGTAGGAACTTATGCTAATGTTGAACCAAAAATTGAAGCTATTGCTTGTCAAAAGTTAGGTTTACAACCAGATACCGCTTCTACTCAGGTAATTTCGCGCGATCGCCATGCCGACTACGTGCAACAATTAGCATTACTGGGATCTTCTCTAGAACGATTTGCTGTAGAAATTCGCAACCTGCAACGAACGGATGTTTTAGAAGTTGAAGAATTTTTTGCTAAAGGTCAAAAAGGCTCCTCAGCTATGCCTCACAAGCGCAACCCCATCCGTTCGGAGCGCCTGACGGGGCTGGCACGAATTTTGCGCGGTAATGCCGTTGCAGCCTTAGAAAACGTCGCTTTATGGCACGAGCGAGATATTTCTCATAGTGCGGTAGAAAGAGTTATTTTTCCAGACACTTGTATTTTGACGCATTTTATGATTCGTGAGGCTACAGATTTAATTAAAAATTTGTTGGTTTATCCTGAGAACATGGAACGCAACATGAATTGCTACGGGGGTGTAGTGTTCAGTCAACGGGTACTGCTAACTTTGGTAGACAAAGGTATGAGTCGAGAGGATGCTTATACAGTGGTACAGTCTTGCGCTCATCAAGCTTGGAATCAACCCCAAGGGAACTTTCAAGACTTAATTAGCAAAGATTCTCGTGTAATGGAGGTTCTATCAGAGGCAGAAATTAAAAGTTGTTTCGATCCTAAGCATCATCTAAAGCACTTAGACGAAATTTATCAAAGACTAAGTATTTAGAAAGAAACCAAACATCCAAAGTCTCGTCTAAATATTAACTGAGTCGAGAGCGCTGACTTTATTTCTCTATGGTTGAAATTTTAACGGCGCTTTCCGCTTCGGCGGCGGTGGGAATCAGAATTGCCTTACCTTTACTTAGCCTCGAACTGTTGCGGGGCGAGGCTTTGTGGTCTGCGCTCCCCTTTATAGCTGCTATCAATCCATCAATTAGGTTAGCTATTCTTTGCAGTTGGTCAATGCTTGAACTATTGATTTCAAAACAATTGCTTGGTCAACGTTTGCTGCAATTTATTATGCTAGTAAGTAGCCCAATTGTTGGGGCAATTGCTGCAACTTCTAATGCGATCGCCTTGCCAATTTGGCTAACTGGGATAGTGGGCGGTTTGTTTGCCTTTGTACTCCAAAGCGTTCAAACTGCTTGGTTTTATCGACAACCGAGGCTACAAGTAGGGTTGGTTTTTGCCCAAGACATTTTAGCTATTTTATTGGCGTTCTTAGCAGTTAAACTACCCTATTTAGGCGGGATTATCGCCCTAGGTTTATTGTGGTGGGCAATTCGGAGTTACCAATCTTCAGCTAAATGGTACAGCAAAAACAAATCGGGCGATCGCGCGAATTAATTTATCTACAAAATTCCCACAAAATGCAGCAGTCCGCGACCAGTTATTAGCTCTAAAACTAAGGCAATAAAGCCCAGCATCGCAATCCGACCGTTCCAAACTTCCGCCGATGTTGTCATCCCCAATTGCCAACGCTCTTGAGGATACATTTTTAGATTTTTCTTAATTTGTTTGACTTGAGACAACTTCAAATCAGGACTATTAACCGCTTCTATAACCAAATCTGCCAAAGATTGAATAAATAAAGGGTGCGTATTCAAAGCCGGGACGCGGCGAAAGTTGTGAATCCCGGCTTTTTCTGCTACTTCGCGGTACTCAATATCAATTTCTTGTAGCGTCTCAATGTGTTCGGAAACAAAGCTAATGGGTACTACAACTAAATCCTCTACACCTTTTGCGCCTAATTCATTAAGAGCATCTTCCGTATAAGGTTGGAGCCATTCTACGGGGCCGACTCTGCTTTGGTAAGCTAAAGTATGAGGATTTGGTCGCCCCAAAGTCTGCATAATTAAACTCGTGCATTCTTCAATTTCTTGCTGATAAGGATCCCCAGCTTCTTCAACATAGCTGCGAGGAACACCGTGAGCGCTGAAGAATATATGCGCTTTGTCAGGGTCAGAAAACTTTTGTAACTCTCTAGCAATCAAATCAGCCATCGCTTGAAGATAGTTAGGTTGCTTATACCAAGAAGGAATAACTGTGTATTCAATCTGGGCAAGTTTTGGATCTTCTCGCCAAATTCTTTCTAATAAGCGAAAGCTAGAACCACTGGTACTAATAGAAAATTGGGGATATAAAGGCAGAATTACCAATTTATCAATTTGGTCACGTTTAATCCGGGCGATCGCTTCTTCGGTAAAAGGATGCCAATAACGCATTCCTACATAGGTATAAGCCTCATTTCCCAATTCATTTAATCGGTGCTTGAGGGCTTGCGCTTGTTCTTCAGTAATCCGTCGCAGAGGAGAACCACCGCCAATTTGCTTGTAGTTGGCTTGAGATGTAGTTGTGCGCCGAGTGGAAATAAACCAAGCTAAGGGTTTTTGTAACCACGTAAAGGGGAGGCGAATAATCTCCGGGTCAGCAAATAAGTTAAACAGAAAGGGGCCCACATCTTCTATTTGATCTGGCCCGCCAAGATTAAGTAGCAATACCCCAATACGACCCATAACAGTTACAATGCCCTAACTTTTCAGCTTTGTTACCAATTTTAACAATATATCTCTAAAATCATCACGTTCGACAGGTATAACTATTTTCAGAGTTTAGAGCCTGATGGCTGCTAAGTTTAGTTTTAACGCCGGATTTTTTTAGAACGATTGGGGTGATTTTGGCTTAGTTCCTGTGCTGCGTTGTTAGTGTTGTAGTCGTCTTGAATTGTCGAAAAATTCTCAAACCAGCCACGCCGCCAGAAGAAAACCACCATACCACCACCAATTATTGCCATTAAGGCTAAACAAACTGGATAACCCAAGTACCAATTTAATTCTGGCATATTCCAGGGCGATTTTTCGGTGTTAAAATTCATGCCATAAATTCCGGCAATAAAAGTTAAGGGAATAAATATTGAGGAAATTACTGTTAGCAGCTTCATAATTTCGTTCATTTTATTACCAACGGCAGATAAATACACATCCATCAAGCCGGAAGTCAACTCGCGGTAGGTTTCTACCATATCCATAACTTGAACCGCATGATCGTAACAGTCGCGCAGATAAACGCGCACATGGTCGCTAATTAAGTCGCTATCATCTCGAATTAAAGCATTAATAGCGTCTCGCTGCGGCCAGATTGCCCGACGCAACGATAATAATTCTCGGCGGACGCGATAAATTTTTTCTAGAGTCTTGCGGGTAGGATTTGCTACTACTTCGTCTTCTAATTCCTCAATTAGCTCGCCATAATCTTCTAATACTGGGAAAAAACCATCAACGATCGCATCGATGAGTGTGTAAGCCAAGTAATCGGCTCCATGCTTACGGAGTGCGCCTTTATCATTGCAAATGCGCGATCGCACTTGGTTAAAGCAATCGTACTGTGCTTCTTCTTGCACTGTCAGTAGATAATGTTTTCCCAAAACAAAGCTTACTTGTTCTTGATGAAAGCCCGCATTATTAGCTAAAGGCAATACCATTTGAGTAATAATCACCAACTGATCGTCGTAATCTTGTACTTTTGGGCGTTGAGGTACATTAACAATATCTTCCAAAACCAGTGGATGCAGAGCAAATATTGTCCCAATCCTTTGCAAAATATCTTCACTACCCAAACCTTGGACATTTACCCACGAAACAGATTCGTTGTCAAGGTACGGAATCAAATCTTCTGGCAAAGCTATTTGCTCGTGAGTATAGTTTGTATCTTTGTAATCGATTAACTCAATTTGTGATGGTGACGCATTGGCGGCAATATTCAAAGTTCCAGGTATACTACCGGGTTGCTCGTTAAAATAATCTTTACGAGGTTTTTTGAGAGTGTGAGCAAGGCGCGAACGGATTTTTGTCATATTGCCCATATTTACTTAGATAATTTTTTTTTCAGCTTATTGAGTGTACTTTGGGCAAATAACTTAGTAGTTTGAATTCTTGTCAAGTCTTTAATATCAGCGCTGTAAGAATTTTTGCTGTCAAAAAAGTTATTGATATCTTGGAGAATTATTTGCAGGCGTTGAGTAATATTTTTTACTCGATACTCATTTAAAATATATTCTGGCAAATTAAATTCTAAAGGACTTTCTATTACTTTTAATATACGTTGCACATCGTATTGTTGGGAGTACCCAGCAATTTTGTAGCAATTAAAACCCGGATCTAAGTAATCAGACAATCCATGATTAATACTCGAAAAAACCTGACATCCACACGCCATTGCTTCCAATGGTTGCAGTCCAAAGCCTTCACTAACTCCTTGCAATGCCCAATATTCGGCAGAATCGTAAAGATAAACTTTGGCGCGATTAAATAACTTTGCCAAATCTTCCACGTAGGAATCAACTACATATACATGACATTTTTTTTGCAGGGCTGGTATTAATTGTTGCATTAAATATTCCGAAGACTTGCGTTTTTGTACCAAAACATCAAGATCGCGTTCGAGGGAAAAATTGCTAAATTCTGCACTAATTTGATTAGGTAAGTAGTAAATTAGCGAGTTTGGCGACTTTTGCCCCCAATAACCCATAGTATTGCGGCTAACGGTAATAATCGGTATATTTGCAGGCAAATTAAACTTATAACCTGCGCTGTGGGCATGATAAACGACATTGTACGACTTTAACTTGGCAACAAGTTTAGCAATATCAAAACCCCAGCTAATTACAAAAATCCCCTGGTCTAAATCTTTATTTTGCAGGACTTCATCAATAAATAAAGTATCTTTTTCTCGTTGACGATAAGTAACAACTTCTGCATTACAGACAAGTTTAGCAAGATTAAAGGTTTTTAACTCCGCCCACAAACCACCACAGGCAAATTTAGCACCCGTACCAGGGACTAAAAAGTATAGTGTCCTCATTGCTTATACCTCTCTAGGCGTTAATATTAGCGAAATATGAGAATAGCTCGTTATTTGGTGTGATGGAGGGTTACTCATTAGTTCTTACCGTTCCGGTTTAGAATAAAACAAAATTATATTTGTTGATTTAACCTTAATCTATGACTGTTCGCGTCCGCATTGCTCCAAGTCCTACCGGAAACCTACACATTGGCACGGCGAGAACTGCTGTATTTAATTGGTTATACGCCCGTAATCAGGGCGGTACGTTTATTTTGCGGATTGAGGATACAGATGTCGAGCGATCGCGCGATGAATATACCCAAAATATATTTGATGGCTTGCAATGGCTAGGACTAACTTGGGATAGTGGCCCTTTTTACCAGTCAAAGCGCCTAGAAATGTACAAAGAAGGGGTTAAAACCCTACTAGATAAAGGATTGGCTTACTACTGCTATACCAGCGAAGCAGAATTAGGAGAAATGCGGGAACAGCAAAAAGCTAGAAACGAAGCACCCCGCTATGACAATCGCCATCGTAACTTAACCACCGAGCAACAAGCGGCTTTTGTCGCCCAAGGTCGTCACCCGGTAATACGTTTCAAAATAGAAGATCAGCGCGAAATTGTTTGGAATGATATGGTACGCGGACAAATGAGTTGGCGCGGTAGCGATTTGGGGGGCGATATGGTGATTGCTCGTGCTGCCGAAAATGAGATTGGGCAAGCTTTGTATAACTTTGCAGTGGTTATTGATGACATTGATATGCAAATTAGTCATGTGATTCGGGGAGAGGATCACATTGCGAATACGGCTAAACAAATATTGTTGTACGAAGCAATGGATGCAAAAATTCCCCAATTTGCCCACACACCTTTGATTTTGAACATAGAAGGCAAAAAGCTGTCTAAGCGCGATGGTGTCACTTCGATTTTTGACTTCAAAGAAATGGGCTTTGTCCCCGAAGCATTGGTAAACTATATGACATTGCTCGGTTGGTCGCCTCCAGATTCGACTCAAGAAATATTTGACCTAGCAACCGCCGCGCAGCAATTTGGGTTTGAGCGAGTTAATAAAGCTGGGGCAAAATTTGACTGGGACAAACTAGATTGGCTCAATAGTCAATACTTGCATAGTATGCCTGTAAGCAAGCTGACAGACTTGTTGATTCCCTACTGGCAAAAAGCTGGGTACGAATTTGATGCCACAGGCGATCGCCCTTGGCTTGAACAAGTTACAAGTTTAATTGGTGCTAGTCTAACTCGCCTCCCCGATGCTGTAGACATGACTAAGCTATTTTTTGTTAAATCGCTGGAATATAGCTCTGAAGCGGCAAGTGCCTTGCAGCAAGAGGGAGCCAGTACCGTTTTACAAGGCATTGTTGACGCTTTAGGTAGTACCGCAGAATTTAATGAAGCAGCTACCCAAGAGATGATTAAACAAGTAGTCAAAGAGAAAAATGTTAAAAAAGGTTTGGTAATGCGGAGTTTAAGAGCGGCATTAACAGGAGCTATGCACGGGCCTGATTTAATGCAATCTTGGTTAATTCTGCATCAGCTTGGACAAGACAAGTCAAGGTTGCAACAAGCGATTGAATTAAAGTAATTGTTTGTGATGCTGATGCCAGTTCGACGACAAAGCGATCGCGCTTTTGGATATAGTCGAGAAAACGAGCTAAGGAAGCCGCCCGTCCTGGTCTACCAACGGGTGCGACAATGTAGCTTTATACTCATCATTTTGATCCTTTAAAAAAGCTTGAACTACCAGCCCCAAGTTCCGACTCCGCCCTTGAATGGCCCGATAATATCGCTCGTAATCCAACCACCGTAAAAATCGCCAGGTTGGGGCTGCACTTTTTCGCCATCAACATAGCAAGCATCCATTAAGTGCGGATAAAAAGCTACATGATCTTTGATGTCTGCAAATTCTGTTGTGGGCGCGGGATAATACCAAGCGGCATTTTGTTCTTGTTTTTCGCCAGCTAACACGGTGTAGTAGGCGGCTCTACCTTTCCACTCGCACCAACTAGAATGAGGCATTAATACTAAATGCTCGATTAATATATCGCACGGTGGAATGTAATAAACGGGTGGATGACTTGTTTCTAATACTCGCTTTGCCTGATGGGTATCAGCGATCGCAATATCGTTAAATATAATTTGAATGTGCTTATTTGTACTTTCTAAGCGCGGGGGGCGTGGGTAATCCCATACGGATTCTTGACCAGGCTGGGGTTCAATACGTTGCCGATTAAACATTTTTAGTTAAGCCAGAGTAAGTTAATTTCTACTCAAATTTAACTTACTCTAGCGGATTAAATATCAGACTAACGGAAACTACCAGGTTTTAGCAGGCGTTGGGTTTTTGCTGGTACGCCGTTATTTAGCATTGCACCCGTTCCGCCATCAGCGCGATCTAAAAATGGTCGCAGATTGATAGCATTGCTCTGTTGGCTATTATTTGAACCGCCTAAAATCGCTCTCCCTCTATTGATTAGTTGGTCTACTTGAGAGTTTCCTCGTCCGGCGGAGTAGGTATAAACCCCTTGAGTTTGCTGTCCGCTATCGGCTACAGTCAAATTTTCAAAAACGCGATCGCGGGTAGTTAAAGGATCTTGTCCGGGGGGTACAGTTAAAACAATCCGACAAGTGGGAACTTTCTCGGTAGTCACGCAAACGGTATTGTAGCCATTTTCGACACTGGTAGTTAGTTCAATTAAGCCGTCTGGTCTATACTGCTCTAGTCTTCTAGCAATTTCGTTGCAACGTTTTTGAGGACTCCAGCCACCGCCTAAAGCTGAAGGAGTTGCCCAAGCAAAAGATTGATTGGGTTGGCTTTCGGGGAAGTACATCACGGTGTATTGACCGCTAGTAGACTCGCAAGCAAAACGAGTATTGCGATCGTAAATAGGGTTTGTGCCGCTATTAGAGCCGCTATTAGAGCCGCTATTAGAGCCAGTATCGACCACTACATCGGCGGGAGTTTGAGCATTAGCTATTAGGCTATTTTGTCCGAGCATCAAAGCCGCACCGACAACTAAACTCAAACTTTTTACTGGAAACTTAAACTTGTTTGGTGACATAAAACCCCTATTGATTTCGTTAAACGACTCTTTTTTTTTAGTTTTGCAACCATTGTTATTTACGACGTTTTTTTCGTCAAGGTGTTTCTGTTTGAATAAAAGTTTTTTGACTTTAGTTAGTGCCTAAATACATGAGAATGCGATCGCACTTTTCCCTCTACTTCACCTAGTATCTTTGCAAGGGATGCGATCGCACATAATCAACCACTAAGCTTGTTATGCAGCGAATTTATATAGACGACGATCGCACTTCACAATCCACGCTAGTCTACATCCGTTTAAGCAACTCATCATACTCATTATGTGCGCCAATCCAGTACCAGTAAATATGATCGGACTCCAACAAACCTAGAACACGATAGTTAAGACTGACACGGGCAGAGTAGATTGGCTGTCTCTGACTGACTCGTTTAAATTGAAGACTGGGGTGATAGGGATCTTCAATCCAGATCCCATAAGCTTTAGCCGCTTGCTCTTGAACCGATGCCGGAAGTAAGGCAAGTTGTTTGCGAAATGTTTTAGTTACACTCGATTCCATTTTTAAGCAGGGAAAATAGTATCAAGTGGGACTGTTTCACCACTAGCGATCTCTTGTCTAACCATTGCCGCCATTCGATCCCACTGATCGTCGGTCGTTGCTGCAAAACGAGTTTCCCATTTTTGATCGTCTTGCAATTCTGCCAGAAGCTGAGTTGCGATCGCATTTTGTTGTTCGGCGGGAAGTTTCTCAATAAGAGCGATCGCTTGTCGAAGCAATTCAGTCATAACTTAGCAGCAAACACTGCAATTTCCTACGACTTCCTAATTTTACCCGTAGTTTTGAGTATTTTTGCCAGAAGTGCGATCGCACATAATCAACCACTAAGCTTGTTATATGGCGAATTCTTATTATTTTTGTATTGGCGATCACACTTATCGCACTTTTCCCTCTACTTCACCTAGTATCTTTGCAAGGGATGCGATCGCACCAAATCTACCAGGATTTATAAGTGACTCCCTCTAACCAAATTGTTATGCAAGTAAACTATAGATACAGAATTTGGAGGTCAAAGACATATGCTTAAAAACTCTTTAATTATTAGTGTATCTCCTAGCATTATGAGTGGTACTCCTGTTTTCGCTGGCACTAGGGTTCCTATACAGACGCTTTTAGACTACCTCAAAGCCGGAGAATCTATTGACGATTTTTTGGATGGATTTCCAACAGTGACAAGAGAACAGGTTATTACCTTGCTTGAAGAAGCTGGGAAACAGCTTTCTAACATAACATGAAGCTCCTTTTAGATGAATGTATTGATCGCAAGTTCGCAAAAGAGTTTGTTGACTATGAAATAAAGACAGTTCCACAAATGGGATGGGCAGGAATTAGAAATGGTCAACTTCTTGCGCTTGCACAAGCAGAGTTTGATGTATTTATCACCGTCGATCAAAACTTGTCATTTCAACAAAATCTATCACAGTTTGATATTGCAGTAATTGTTTTGCAAGCATCATCAAATCGTTTAAACGATTTAAAACCTTTGACATCCCAGATACTAGCTATTTTAATAACAGCAGCTAGAGGACAGGCTACAACAGTTAGTGCATAGAAACATAAAAATGCGATCGCATCTCCCACCAATTTATATAGTATCTTTGGAAGAAACGCGATCGCACGAAATTAACCATTGACTTGTTATATGCGATCGCTTAACTATTATTTTTGCAATTCGTTCGCCAGTAATTTCAACTACTTTGCTTGCGGAATTCGGTTGTCAACATTCCAGCAAAACCCCAATTTTCCGGTTCGACTTCATCAATTATAATGTGAGTGTGTTCAGGCTTTTTGCCAAGAACTTTCACCAATGTTTGTGTCATTTCTTCAATAATCTGTTTCTTCTGCTCTGCGGTCACGCCGTCTTTGGTAATGCGGACATTGACGTATGGCATAAACACCTCTCAAATCTGATGGCAATTTGATTTTAGCTGATTGCGCGTTGCTGCTTTAATCAAGATTGGGATTGCCTTAACATCGTGCGCCGTAACAAAAATATCTATCATAGTGAAATTTTCTATTCAATAACGATACACAAGCATCACAGACATTTTTGAGCATAATATACAGAATTTTTCTGCATATTCACCCTTTGTAGGGTGTTAGGCGGGATTTTTACAAAGCCTACTAGAATAACACGCGCGATCGCACCTCACACTAACTACTACTCAAACCCACTTGGTCAAAAGCATATTTATCTTTAATAAATTCATTAAAGTATTGTCCTGCGGAGGTTGCAGTTTCCAAGCCTTGAGCAATACTCGCCGGAACATCTTGATACTTGTAGATGCTGCCATTATTGAATTTAATTGTCAATATTTGCGTTCCCGCGTCATAGTCATGCTCTTTGACAAAGCTGCTAGAACTTTTTAATAATGGAAAAGCGATCGCATCTCGAATACTGGCACAATCTGTTAATACCATTACTAAGCGATCTATTCCTATTCCTAAACCCCCAGTAGGCGGCATTCCGTATTCTAAGGCGGTCAAAAAGTCTTCGTCTACCCCGTGTGCTTCTAAGTCTCCCTCGGCTTTACGTGCTGCTTGTGCTTCTAAGCGTTGACGTTGATCGATGGGGTCGGTAAGCTCAGAAAAACTATTAGCTGTCTCTCTACCGACAATAAATAGCTCAAAACGTTCTACTAAGCCAGGTTGCGAACGATGGGGTTTAGCTAAAGGTGAAATTTCGACGGGATAATCTGTGATAAATGTAGGTTGAATTAATGTTGTCTCAACCTTTTCCTCGAAGACTTCGTTTAGCAAGCGCCCCATAGAATTTACTTCGGGAGAAACTGTAATTCCTGCCTTTTCTGTAGCGGTTTTTGCTTCAGCGAAGGTAGAAAAAGAACTAAAATCTATACCTGTGGCATCCTGTACTACTTGGTGCATGGTGACTCTGCGCCAAGGCAAACTAAAATCAATTTCTTGACCTTGGTAGTTGATTTGCAATGTCCCTAATACTTCTTCTGTGACACTTGCGATCGCATTTTCTGTTAGCGCCATCATATCAAAGTAGTCTGCGTAAGCCTGATACAGTTCAATAGTTGTAAATTCAGGATTATGCTTTGTTGAAACGCCTTCATTGCGGAAAATTCGCCCTAATTCAAAGACTTTTTCAAAGCCACCGACAATTAGCCGCTTTAAATGTAACTCCGTCGCAATCCGCAAATACAACTCCATCTCAAGAGTGTTGTGATAGGTGACAAATGGACGCGCATCCGCTCCCCCAGCTTCTGATTGCAGTACGGGGGTTTCAATTTCAATAAAGCCCAAATTGTCTAAATAGCGTCGTAAGGCGGCGGTAATTTGAGCGCGACGGCGAAAAGTTTGTCGAACTAGCGGGTTAACAATTAAATCTACATACCTTTGGCGATAACGCTTTTCTGTATCCGTTAATCCGTGCCATTTATCGGGTAATGGTAAAAGCGACTTGGTTAATATGGTGTATTGATGGACATATACCGATAATTCCCCTTTTTCTGTGCGCTTAATTGTGCCTTTAACGCCGATAATATCGCCGATATCGGTTAGTTGCTTGAGGTGGTTAAAAGCATCAGAATCTATATCCGCCATGCTTTCGGAGATCCGATTTTTGTCTAGGTATAGCTGAATAATCCCCGTTTCATCTTGCAAGGTAAAAAAAGCCAGCTTACCAAAAACTCGCCGCGCCATTATTCTACCCGCGATCGCAACATTAACATCTACTTCCTCACCACTTGCCAACTCTGCATACATTTCCTGGAGTTGCGCCGCATGATGGGTTGATTCCCAACTATAAGCATAAGGATTTATCCCCGCCTGTTGGAGTTGCGCTATTTTCTCTATTCTGGCAGCACGAAGTTCATCTAGATTTGAGTTACTTTGAGGTATTGTTTGATCGGAAGACATACGTTAAATCTAGATAATTAGTTTGTTTACAGGATATTAGTCAGACTACGACTTTTTAATTTTTTCAATTTCTGCTGACTTATCAGCAAGTTCTTTTCTTTGTCTACGGGGTCATTTGTAGCATTTAATTTTACATCAACAGCAGAGAAAGCTTTGATAATTTCCTGGATGTAGCTCTACGATACTCTGATGAATTTGCCCATTTTTGCATAAAAGTCATACGTTCGACCGTAAAAGGGTGAGTCCTAACAAAGAGAAAATTATCTTTCTCTATAAACTCTAGTTTGTCTTTCGTACATAATGGAACTGGCGGCGCTAGTAACTGCTACTACGTTTATGAGATAGGATTTGTGATTGAAGCAGACGTACATTATTCACTGCACAACTTTTTGCGATCGCAAAGCGAGGCTTCCTGGTCGCATCATTTAACTATGGCGCGGTTAGTAGCTAGGGCTTTGCGCGTTGGACGCAGTGCTTTAATGCAAGTAGGCGCAGCTAGTGGTTATCAAGGGCGTTATCGTCTTAGTTACCTAGCACCCGCCTTGATGTGGCATCAGCCTGTAGTTGTGGTAGCCGAAGAAAAGGTACAGCAGCGCCTCAAAGAAATAGAAATTCCTAGATTGCAACAGTGGTTAGGGGCAAATAAAGCTATCCGTACAGGCGACTGCTTTCCCGATGATAATTTTCAAGGAGTGTTGCTAACATCGCCGTCTAATTGGCTAGCAGCACAGTTAGAACAAACGCGATCGCCCTTTCCTCCTGGTATTCCTACAATCATTGATGGCGCGGACGATTTAGAAGATTGGGTACGCCTGCAACTAACTCTTAGCATTGACTCCCAAAACTGGGACGAACTAATTTTAGATTGTCCTTGGCAAAGCGAAGCTATCCGCACTGCTAGAGTGCAAATTGCTAAATCCATCTTTCAGCACCCCTTAAACCCGTATGAGTGTTATTTAATTTCGCCGTCAGAACAGGAGATTTTAGTTAATTTGTATGCAAGCTTAGAAAGTTATTGTTTACCCCCAGCTTGGGTAAAGTTTGGGCAAATACAATCAACTAATCAATTGCTTTACGCCCGTGTGGTGCGTTCAGTTGGTTTGTTTTCTTTACATTCTGCCCCATTACAAGTAGCTGAAAGTCTTGCCTCCGTTTGGTCTAAGCAACCAGTAGTTTTAGTTGGTAATGCAATTGAGCAAGAAGCTAGTGCGCCAATTTTTCGCCAATCGTTAGGATTGCCAGACTTAACAAGTTTAAAGTTTTCCGACGATCGCCAAACTAACTTAATTCAACTATACATTCCCGATCGCTTACCTTTGCCCAATACCCCAGAATATCAAAGCGCCCTGATTGACAAACTTCACTCTTTGCTAAGTTTAAGGACAACAAGTTTAGGATTAACAGTAATTTTGGTAGGAGATGTGCCGCTAAAAGCTCAAGTTGGGACAATTTTGGCGGCGGAATTTGGTTCAAGAGTACAGGTAGAAAAAACCTGTTTGGATGACAACGGTATTTTAGTTAGCGGTTGGGAATTTTGGCGACAACATCAAGAAGTTTTACCCGCACCGCAGTTATTAGTTGTTTCTACGTTACCTTTGCCATCGTTAGAAAATCCCTTAGTCGCTGGTAGAGTAGATTATTACCGGAAGTCGCATTTAGATTGGTTTCGGTTGTATTTATTACCTACAGCCTTAACCGAATTGGCAAGAGCGATCGCACCATTACGAGAACAACAAGGTGTAGTAGCATTATTAGACAGTCGTATTCTGCATCGCAGTTATGGCGCTCAGGTACTAGCGGCGCTCAATCCGGCGGCGAGAATCAATTATTTAGACTCTAGTTTTTTTACCCCGATTGAATCATGACGACCAATACTTGGACTCGCAACCATGTTTTGTCCCTAGAGGATTTTACTAGCGATGAATACAATACGGTGTTGCAAACCGCCGCGAGTTTTAGTGAAGTGCTATTGCGGCGAACCAAAAAAGTACCGTCGTTGCAAGGACAAGTAGTTGCCAACTTATTTTTTGAATCATCAACCCGGACTCGTAGCAGTTTTGAACTTGCAGCTAAACGCCTTTCCGCCGATACGCTCAATTTTGCCGCCGCCACTTCTTCCCTCTCCAAAGGCGAGACAATTTTAGACACTGCTAAAACTTATTTGGCAATGGGTACAGATATGATGGTGGTTCGTCATAAAGAAGCTGGTGTTCCTCGGGCGATCGCGTTAGAAATGGATAGATTAGGAGTAAAAGTTGGCGTACTCAACGCCGGAGACGGTCAGCACGAACACCCCTCCCAAGCTTTACTAGACTTGTTTACTATTTGTACGGTACTAAACCCCGAACAGCCGCATTTAGAATTACTAGCAGGTAAAAAGATCGCTATTGTCGGAGATATTTTGCATTCAAGGGTAGCAAGGTCGAATATTTGGAGTTTGACCGCTAGTGGCGCTGAGGTACATTTAGCCGCGCCACCGACGCTTTTACCGCAATTCTTTACAGGTTTTGGTAATGATACTGGTAAGTTATTTTTGCACTGGAAGCTAGAAAACGCCCTGCAAGATGCGGATTTTGTTATGACACTGCGATTGCAAAAAGAGCGAATGACGAGCCATTTATTGCCGAGTTTGCGGGAATATCAGCAATTATTTGGCATTACCCGCGAAGTCTTGCAACTATGTAAGCCTGACGTTAAAGTTTTACACCCTGGCCCCGTAAATCGTGGTGTAGAAATTAGTTCTGATTTGATGGATGACCCGCGTTTAAGTTTAATTTCTAAGCAAGTAACTAGCGGTGTAGCGGTACGCATGGCTTTACTGTACTTAATGGGTAGCGGAAAAGCTTAATTACCATTAATAACACTGCTAAGAGTCTGCAATAATTCCTTTGCTGAAAAAGGTTTTGATAAAAAGTTTGTCACCCCAGTACTAGCGGCGGCGGCTAACTTGTCACTAGAACTAAGTCCGCTAACAGCAATAACTTTGACATCAGGATTAATTTGTTGCAAGGTGCGAATGGTAGTCGGCCCATCCATTACGGGCATCATCATATCAGTTAAAACTACCCTAATTTCTGCCTGATGCTTAGTATATAAAGCTACAGCTTCCTGACCATCGCCAGCAGTGATGGCTTTATAGTTGTAAATTTCTAAAGATACTTTGGTAACTTCTCTAATTGCACTTTCATCATCCACTACTAAAATTAATTCTCCTTGTCCCAAAGGTAATTCAGAGTCAGAATTTTCTTGAGTAGCTGTAGATTGAATTGCAGGTAAATAAATTTGAAACTCTGTTCCTTGTTCCACTTCGCTATACACTTGAATAAAACCACCATGACTTTTAACTATGCCCAACACTGTCGATAAACCTAGACCCGTACCTGCACCAAGACTTTTAGTTGTAAAAAATGGCTCAAAAATTCTTGCTAAAGTCTCAGGAGCAATCCCCGTTCCCGTATCAGCGATCGCAATTGTAATATAAGCACCTTCATGAGCGTCAATATGCAACTTAGCGTAATTGTCATCTATATGGATATTTTTTGCACTTGTTTTCAACGTTCCGCCATTGGGCATTGCATCTAAAGCATTAACTACAAGATTCATCAGCACTTGATGTAATTGAGTTGCATCTCCTGATACCGTCCACAAGTTAGGCTCTATATCACTAGAAAATTTAATTGATTTAGGGAAGGTTTCTCTAACTATTTGCTCAATTTCTAAAATTAAATGTCTAACTTGCAATGTTACTTTTTTGCCTTCAACTCCCCGCGCGAACGATAAAACTTGCTTAATCAACGCTGCACCGCGTTTAACGTTGCTTTCCAACATTTTCAGCAACGGCTGATGCTGGGCTTCGGGAAACTTGATTTTTAATAGCTGCACAGACATCAAAATTGGCGTGAGGACATTGTTAAGATCGTGAGCAATCCCACTAGCTAGAGTGCCTACACTTTCCAAACGTTGAGCGCGTAAAAACTGCGCTTCTAGTTGCTTTTTTTGGGTAATATCGGTATTGACAACTAAAATTGATGTTGGTTGCCCCGTGCGATCGCGTACCAGCGTCCACCGACTTTCGACTACAACTTTGTTATTATCCTTGCTTACTTGCTCTAATTCCCCTTGCCAAGCACCGCTAGAGAGCAAAACTGCTTTAGCTAATTCTTGCTCTTTGGCAAAATCTTCCGTATCCCCAAGTTTACTAACAAAACTACCAATTGCTTCGGTTGCACAGTAGCCATACAAGTTTTCTGCGCCTTTATTCCAAAACAAAATTTTGCCCTGCAAATCTTGCACCAAAATTGCATCGGTTGCAATATCAAGTAAAGCTGCTTGTTCGCGGATTTTTTGCTCAGAGCGCTTGCGTTCGATCGCGTAACGCAAAGATTTTTCTAAGATTGCTGAATTTATTAAACTTTTTTCTAAATAATCTACCGCCCCGGCTTGCATTGCCTCCAAGTCGATTTTTGGTTGGCCAATTCCTGTAAGCATAATTATCGGCGCTGTGCAACCATTGGAAATTACTTCGCGGAGTAATTCTAAACCGTTGCGACTTCCCAAACGGTAATCAAATAGATAAACATCGTGTTGCTCTTGAGAAATTGCTGTAATTGCAGCGCTGTAAGTTGACACCCATTCTAATTGAAATTTAGCTGCACTTACTTCGTTCAACCAGTCGCCGATGAGTACAAAGTAATCTTCGTCATCATCAACTAATAAAACTTTAACTAGATGATTGTCCATAATCTGTATCTAACCGATTACAACGGTAGTTCGACGATTTCAAACCAATATTTACCAATAGTTTTCATTACTTCTACTAAACCACTAAAAGTTACAGGCTTAGTAATAAAAGAGTTTGCACCAAGATCGTAGCTGCGATAAATATCTTCATCGGCTTTTGAAGTAGTTAAAATCACAATAGGTATTTGTCTTAAATTTGCGTCTGCTTTAATTTGTTTTAATGCCTCGCGCCCGTCTTTTTTCGGCATATTTAGATCGAGCAAAATTAGCCCCGGACGAGGTGAAAGGTCAATATCGCTATACTTACCACGACGATACAAATAGTCCATTAACTGTTCGCCATCACAAACGATATACAAATTATTAGCTAAACGACTTTCTACCAATGCTTCTTGGGCAAGCAAGCAGTCATCTTCATCATCATCAGCCATCAGAATTGTTACTACCGTGCGACGATCTTTCACTATAATTCTCCCCAGCCTGTTTTATCGGTAGTGTGACAATAAATGTCGCTCCTTGTCCGGGCGTACTTAGGGCGGTAATAGTACCACCGTGACGTTCTGTAACTTTACGACAAATTGCCAGCCCCATTCCCGTACCTTCGTATTCGCTGCGATTGTGTAAGCGTTGAAAAACATTGAAAATGCGATCTAGGTATTTTTCGTCAAAGCCAATGCCATTATCTTCTATAGTAATTTGACAGAGTGTAACTACCAACTTTTCCCAAACTCCCTGCTCAACTTCAAACATTTGACTGCTAACTTTGATTACAGGTGTTACTTCGGCGCTGTGAAACTTTAAAGCGTTACTAATCAAGTTTTGGAGGAGTTGGCGAATTTGTAAGGGATCGGCTTCAATGGTTGGTAATTCGCCCACTTCAACCCGCCCACCAGTTTGCTCAATTGCCAGTTCTAAGTCTAATAATACTTCTTGGGTTACTTGACCCAAATCCACGCTAACAAAAGGTTGAGCTTTAGTAATGACTTGGGAAAGAGATAATAAGTCATGAATTAAAGCCTGCATTCGTGCGGCGGCGTTGTGCATCCGCGCTAAATAATCTTTGCCGCGATCGCCTAGTTTTTCGCTATATTGTGCCTGTAAGCGATCGCCAAAAGCCTGAATTTTCCTTAATGGTTCTTGTAAATCGTGGGAAGCAATGTAAGCAAATTCCTGTAATTCGGAGTTAGAGCGCGCGAGTTCTTGGCGCTGACGGCTTTCGTCTTCTAGTAGTTGAGCTTGATCTAAAGCTATGCCGATTTGATCGGCTAATTGTTGTAAAACTTCAATCTCAAAGTCCGTCCATTTGCGGGGCTTGCTGCATTGATGAATAATTGTTAATCCCCACAGCTTTTGTTTTAGTAAAATTGGCACAACTAACTTAGCTTTGACTCCAAAGCTTTGCAAAAATTCAACTAAACAAGGTTTTATCTGGGCTTTTTCAATATCGTTGATAATATAAATTCGTCCTTGACTGTATTTCTTTAGGTATTCTTCTCCAAAACATTCATCCGTGATACTTTGCTGCAATACCGACGCACACCCCGGCGTTGTTGCTTCTACAACTATTTGTCCGTAATCGTTATTACATAAGCGAAAAATTAGCACTCGGTCAGCTTGCAACAAGTTTAATACTTCTGTAGCGGTAGTTTTAAGAATCTCATCTATTTGCAAAGACTGGCGAATTTTTAGCGTAACATCCGTGAGCAATTGCAACCTTTTTTGCGATTCTAGTAATTTGACTTCGTTTTGCCTGCGTTCGGTAATGTCTTGAAAATAAACTGATAGCCCATCTTTTGTGGGGTAAGCGTGGACGGAAACCCAGATATTTAACGGTAGGTAAAATTCAACAAATTCAACGCTTACTTGTTGGGATACGGCTTGATGATACTGCTCATAAAAAGCTAAGTTTACGGCCTCTGGGTATTCATGCCACAAATTTTTGCCGATTAGTTGCGATCGCGTTTTTTGTAAAATTAACTCAGCTTGGTGGTTGATGTAGGTAAATTGCCATTGTTTGTCTAAGGCAAAAAAGGCATCGGTAATACTTTCAATAATATTTGTCACTTGGTTGCGGCTGATTTCTGCTTGACTTCGCGCCGCTTGCTCTTGAGCTAACAATACTAGGCGCTCTTGTTCGGTGGTTTTACGAGCGGTAATATCCATTGCTATTCCTAACATCCGCATCGGTTTACCATTTTCGTAATAAACTTGACCTCGATTTGCTACCCAGTGAATGCTACCATCAGCCCAAATAACGCGAAATTCGGTGCTAAAGTTGCGATCGCGTTCAATTGCTTGCGCCACTGATTGAGTAATGCTGTGGCGATCTTCGGGATGGATACAGTTTAATAAGGCTTGATAAGTACGGTAATTTGAGTCCACAGGTAAGCCAAATATAGGTTTTAGTTGTTCGCTATAAATAACTTCATTGGTTAATAGATTCCAATCCCAAGTACCCATCCCCGCCGATTCTAAGGCTAATTTTAGTTGTTCGGCTTTAAGGTGCGACTTTTCTTTTTGAATTTGCAATTGCACTATTGCTTGACTTACTTGGAGTAAATAGCGCACTCTCTGGCGCAATACTGCCCAATGAATCGGTTTAGTTACGTAATCTGTAGCCCCAACTTCAAAGGCTAAGTCTACCGATTCTGGGTCTTCTAAGGCTGTAATCATGAGTATAGGCGTGCGATGTTTACTGGGGAGACAACGCATTTGTTTACAGCAGTTAAACCCATCCATTACAGGCATCAAAGCATCTAGCAGTACAACATCGGGATTTATTTTTGTATACAAATCTATTGCTTGTGCGCCATTTTCTGCTTCTGTAACTATATAGCCGCCTTGTTCCATTGCTTTGCGTAGTTGGAGGCGCACAAATCTATCGTCATCAACTACCAAAACCAAAGGCGGATTTTCTGCTAATTCCAGGGAATTCATAGCGAGTTGCGGTAGTGGCTTACTAATAAACGCAAAGTCTCAACTTGTTCGTACTCTGCTTGTAGCTGGGGTTTATCTAATCCATCTTTAGTATGACTGTTGCCAACTTTACTACTATTTTCTCAAAAAAAAGGTAGAGTAATTAATTACTCTACCGCCTTTAATTTATTATTTAATTAGTTTGTAACTAAACTCTACGCACCCTTGGTTAAATCGACTCCTTGGGGTAGTAACTCACGTGTTTGCTCAGAAACTACTTTAACTGTTCCCGTTTCATCGACATCAACTAAGGCTGTATCGCCATCGCGGACGCGACCCGACAAAATTTCTTCTGCTAGGCTGTCTTCAAGCAAGCGCATAATCGCTCGGCGCAAGGGTCTTGCTCCATAGCTGGGGTTGTAACCTTCTTCTACTAAGCGGTCTTTGAAGCGTTCGGTTACGTCTAAGGTGATACCCTTTTCCATTAACCGATTGAATACTTCTTTGAGCAAGATGTCGGCAATTTCCTTCACTTCGTCTCTGCTTAACTGACGGAAGACAATAATCTCGTCTAGTCGGTTCAAGAACTCTGGACGGAAATATTGCTTAAGTTCTTCATTAACTAGCGACTTAATCCGGTTGTATTGGGATTCAGCCACGTCTTGAGCCAATTCAAAACCTAAACCCGCCGCGCCTTTTTCAATGACCTTAGAACCAATGTTAGAAGTCAAAATCAGCAACGTATTTTTAAAGTCTACCGTCCGACCTTTAGCATCGGTCAACCGCCCGTCTTCCAATATTTGCAAGAGCATATTGAATACATCGGGGTGGGCTTTTTCAATTTCATCAAAAAGCACCACAGTGTAAGGACGACGACGTACAGCTTCTGTTAGCTGACCGCCTTCGTTATAACCTACATACCCCGGAGGCGAACCAATTAACTTAGATACGGTGTGACGCTCCATGTATTCCGACATATCGAGCCGGATCATTGAATCTTCCGAACCGAAGAAATAAGCCGCTAATGCTTTGGTTAACTCGGTTTTTCCAACTCCAGTGGGGCCAGAGAACACAAAACTTGCGATCGGTCGGTTGGGGTTTTTCAAGCCCACACGAGCGCGGCGAATTGCCTTAGAAACCGCTCTGACTGCTTCTTCTTGACCGATTAAGCGCTGGTGCAGGGTGTCTTCCATGTGCATCAGTTTCTCGGATTCTGATTCGGTCAATTTGCTTACAGGTACGCCTGTCCAAGAAGCAACGATATGGGCAATGTCTTCTTCAGTAACGACGGGGGAATCTTCCCCATCTGGGCGGGTGGTGTTGGTTTTATTTTGCGATAGCGCTCGGATTTCGCCTTTAATTTCCATTTCGCGATCGCGCAATTCTCCAGCTTTACCAAAGTCTTGTCCGCGTACTGCGTCGTCTTTTTCTTTCAAGACTTTACGCAATTCTTTGTCTAGGTCTTTGGCGGCGGGTGGGAGGGCTGAATTAATTAGCCTAACTCGTGAACCTGCTTCATCCATCAAATCGATGGCTTTGTCGGGCAAAAAGCGATCGCTAATGTAGCGATCTGATAGTTTGGCGGCGGCAAATAAAGCTTCATCAGAGATTTTTAGTTTGTGGTGTTGCTCGTAGCGCTCCCGTAAACCAAATAGAATCTCAATAGTTTCATCTACCGAGGGTTCGCCGACCATTACTGGCTGAAAACGACGTTCTAAGGCGGCATCGCGTTCGATGTGCTTGCGGTATTCGTCTAAAGTGGTTGCACCGATACACTGCAATTCTCCTCTTGCCAAGGCTGGTTTGAGGATGTTTGCTGCGTCAATGGCTCCTTCGGCTGCTCCCGCACCGATCAGAGTATGCACCTCGTCAATCACCAAAATCACGTTCCCCGCCGAACGAATTTCGTCCATGATTTTTTTCAGGCGTTCTTCAAATTCACCGCGATATTTAGTACCAGCTACTAATAATCCAATATCGAGGGTGACTACGCGCTTATCTTCGAGGATATCTGGTATATCTTTATTAGCAATCCTTGAAGCTAACCCTTCGGCGATCGCTGTTTTACCAACGCCGGGTTCGCCAATTAATACGGGGTTGTTTTTTGTCCGACGACCCAATATCTGAATTACTCGCTCAATTTCTTTGGCACGACCAACTACGGGATCTAGCTTGCCGTCTGCTGCCATTTGCGTCAAGTTAGAGCCAAATTCATCCAATGTTGGGGTTTTGGTACGTCCTGACGGCGAACCAGCGTTTACTTCCGCCGTTTCTCCTAGCATCCGAATTACCTGGGTGCGAACTTTCGATAAGTCTACGCCTAAGTTTTCGAGTACTCTTGCTGCTACGCCTTCTCCTTCACGGATTAAGCCTAGTAGTAGGTGTTCTGTGCCAATATAGTTATGTCCTAGCTGTCGCGCTTCTTCTAGAGATAGTTCTAGAACTCGCTTTGCTCGTGGCGTAAATGGTATTTCTACGGCGACGAAGCCTGAACCACGACCGATAATTTTTTCTACTTCAATCCGGGCATCTTTGAGATTGACACCCATTGACCTTAGAACTTTTGCTGCTACGCCCGTTCCTTCGCCGATCAGACCCAGGAGGATCTGTTCTGTTCCTACGAAGTTGTGACCCAGGCGGCGGGCTTCTTCCTGAGCCAGCATGATCACCTTTATGGCTTTTTCTGTGAAGCGTTCAAACATAGCGTTTTTGGTTCCCCTGAGTCTTGCCAGTACGCTGATTTTAGCACAGGCTATATTTCTGGCTGTCTTATGATGATAGCTACAACCAGTACGGTTTTCCCTACTATTAGGAAACAATTTTTATTTTTTTGTAAAAGTGTGCTGCTTTGAAATGCTTGATATAAGTATAAGTTCCTATGCCTTAAATAAGATTAGCGTGCGATCGCTCTTCATAATAAAATCAGAAAAACCAAGATATGGGGGGTCTGCCCCCCAAACCCCCCATTGGGGGACGAGTTGCCTCCCCCAAACCCCCTGCAAAAGTGGCTTGTCAATGATCCGCTAATCTTTGGTCAAGCACACAGATACGGGTTATTCACAAAGTTTGTTTAATGCACTCTTAGTTGGTAGCCTGTTGTTGTCACGATGCGCGATCGCAATTCTTGTTGCCAAGCTGTTACATTTTGGACGAACTCAACTTCTTGTAAGCCTCCTTTCCACAAAATTAAGGCATCTTCCCCGGTATCTGAGTAGTACCGTTTCCTGATTCCCGCCGTTTTGAAGCCAAATTTTTGATAGAGGGCGATCGCACCCTTATTTGAAGTCCGTACTTCTAAACTTGCTCTTTCTAATCCCCTTTTCTGTGCCAAACTAAGCATTGCTAACAATATAAATTGCCCGAAACCTTGACTTTGATACCGGGGATGTATTGCCAAAATTGTAATGTGCGCTTCATCAACAATTGCCCACAAACACCCCATTCCTACCAAGACCGGATAGCCACGGAGCGATAAACCGAGTAAATCGGCGTTGGGGCTATCTATCTCTCGTTCGTAGCCTTCCATCGTCCACAAACCGCCAAAGCATAGCTGGTCTAGTTCTACTACTGCCTTGAGCATTTGAGTTGTAATTGGTTTGAGTTCTAATAAATTCACACGAATTATTGGTACGAGCGCTTAGTACACTAGAAATTAACAACTAACTCCTATCTATTCAATTCCAGTCAGGAATATCTTTTAAATTATGGTATCCACGTTTCACCCCGTAGAAAGTGAAAATTCCGGTTTGGGTTATCTACCCAATTCAAATCATACTCCAACAAATTCCCCTAACCAAGAACTATTACCGCTTACAGCCAACATTAACAACAGCGATGCCTTAGAAATCGGCGGTTGCGATGTTCCTAGCCTTGTAGAGCAATTTGGTTCGCCTCTATACATCCTAGACGAAGAAACTCTCCGCACTGCTTGCCGTCAGTACAAACAAGCAATGGAGCGTTATTATCCGGGCCAGTCTCAGGTACTATATGCGTCCAAAGCTTGGAGTTGTTTGGCTATATGCGCGATCGCTCATTCTGAAGGTTTGGGTATTGATGTGGTATCCGGTGGCGAACTCTATACGGCGATCGCGGCGGGGGTTACACCTGATAAACTCTACCTGCATGGCAACAATAAGTCTGTCTCAGAATTAAACTATGCGATCGCCTCTAACTGCACGATTGTGGTCGATAATTGGCAAGAATTACACAATCTAGTAACTATCAATGCCCCTACCCGGATCATGCTCCGGCTAACTCCCGGAATTGAATGTCATACTCATGAATATATCCGCACGGGTCACTTAGATAGCAAATTTGGTTTCGATCCTAACCAATTAGATGAAGTATTTGCTTTTGTAAGTCAGCAAGAGTGCTTAAATTTTGTTGGATTTCACGCTCATATCGGTTCGCAAATTTTTGAACGTCAACCTCATCAAGACTTAGGTGCGGTCATGGTGCAGTGGATTAAAAAAGCGGCGAAATATAGTCTAAAAATTAGTGAATTAAATGTTGGCGGTGGCTTAGGTATACGTTACACCGAATCTGACGATCCCCCAAGTATTGACGAGTGGGTACAAACTATTTGTCACGGTGTAAAAGATGCCTGCGTAACGGAAAACTTGCCTTTACCTAAATTATTATGCGAACCGGGACGCAGTCTTGTTGGTTCTGCTTGCATTACAGCTTATACTATCGGCTCATCAAAAGTCATTCCCGAAATCCGTACCTATATTGCTGTAGATGGAGGTATGTCTGATAACCCGCGTCCGATTACTTACCAATCGGTTTATCGCGCTGTAGTTGCTAATAAAATGTCTGCGCCTACAACTCAAACAGTTACGGTAGCTGGAAAACACTGCGAATCTGGCGATATTGTCATTAAAAACGCAACTTTACCGACTACAAACCCCGGAGATATTCTCGTTGTCATGGCAACGGGTGCTTACAATTACAGCATGGCATCTAACTACAACCGTTTGCCCCGTCCGGCAGCCGTATTAGTTAATCAGGGCGAAGCAAATCTAATCTTGCAGCGAGAAACTTATCAAGATTTAATCCGACAAGACCGACTACCAGAACGCTTGAACAGTTAATAATAAGTAGAAATACTCCCTGTAACACCCTTAAAGGTAAACTTGCAACTAATGAGAGATTTATGGAAGCAATGGCTGACAAACTTAAGCTGGGCGCAGCCTTTGTTGCTTCAAACTCTCGATTTGGGCTTGGTGTTGGCGCTCACCTATATGGTGCTGGTAATTGTCGGTGAACGCCGGACTTTGTGGATGGTGCGGGGATTTATTATCCTCATCCTCGCCGAGCGCTTATCCGCACTTTTGCGCCTAGAACTATTAAATTTTGTTTTAGAAAAGTTAGTGGTTGGTTCGGCGGTAGCAATGGCAGTAGTGTTTCAATTAGAGTTTCGACGATTTTTGGAACAGTTGGGGCGGGGAGAATTTAAACAGTTGTTACAACCTGCGACGAGCAACACGTCTGAGCCGGATAGTGTAGTTGATGAAATTGTTGATGCGGTTAAAGAACTATCGCAAAATCGAATTGGGGCTTTACTGGTGTTAGAAACAGATAGCCCCCTTGACGAGCGCTATTTTTCTGTTCCAGGAGTAAAGCTAAATGCGGAAATTTCTAAGGAACTATTGCAAACAATTTTTCAGCCAAAAACTTTACTGCACGACGGAGCAACATTGATTCGCGGTTCGAGAATTATGGCATCGGGGGTAATATTACCGCTTTCCGAGCGCACCGCTTCCCGTCAGCTAGGAACCCGTCACCGGGCGGCGATGGGTATTACCGAGCGGGTAGAAAATTGTATTTGTGTAGTGGTATCAGAAGAAACAGGTTCAATTTCTTTAGCAGAACGGGGAATACTAAATAGACCCCTGACCAGCAGTAAACTAAAGGAACTGTTGGAAGCGAGATTTTCGCCTGTAGTGGAACGAGAAGCGGTTGCTCCTAGTCTACGAAGTTTGGGGCATCAAATTAAAACTAGAGGGCAACTTCTTTTTTCACTTTTACTCGATCTACCATCATCAGTTTCTCGGAAGAAAAAATGAAAACGCCAAGTGTATTACAGCAATTGCCCCCAGACTTAACGCTAGAACGTTTGCCCAAGCACGTAGCGGTAATTATGGATGGAAATGGTAGATGGGCTAAAAATAAAGGTTTACCCCGCCTTATGGGGCATAAAAAGGGCGTAGATGCGCTCAAAGACCTCTTGCGTTGTTGCAAAGATTGGGGCATAAAAGCTCTGACGGCTTACGCTTTTTCTACGGAAAATTGGAGCCGACCTTTAGAGGAAGTAGATTTTTTAATGACGTTGTTTCAAAGGGTGCTGCGTCAAGAACTGCGGGAAATGATGCAGGAAAACGTCCAGATCCATTTTGTCGGCAAATTAGACGCTCTGCCGCACTCTCTGCAAGCGGAAATTGAACGATCAATGAGCGAAACTCAACACAATCAAGATATTCAATTTACCGTAGCAACCAATTACGGCGGTAGACAAGAGATTATTGATGCCACAAAAGCGATCGCGCATTTAGTTCAGCAAGGTAAAATTGAACCCCAAGATATCGATGAGGCATTGTTTTCAAGTCACCTCTACACGAAGGGAATTTGCGACCCTGACTTGGTAATTCGTACCAGTGGCGAAATGCGGATTAGTAATTTTTTATTGTGGCAGATGGCTTACTCGGAAATTTATGTTACCGATACTTTATGGCCTGATTTTGACCGCACAGAGTTTCACAAAGCTTTGTTTGATTATCAAAAGCGCGATCGCCGATTTGGTAAAGTCTAATTAAAAACAAACTTTTCCTGCGGCTCGTCCCAATCATCTCACCGTAGCTCGACATTAAATATTAACAAAAAAGCTGTAAGTAATTCATTCACAGAGATATTGGTAGGCTAACGGCTAAACCCTTCAGTGACAGGCAACTATTTGCTACCACACTAGAGATTTCGTCCGTTGCATTGCAATTTGTTATATGGCGACTTAACGATCGCTTGCTGGTAATAACGATAAGATACGTCGCCAATATGCTCGAACTACTTTTTGCTGTTGCCAAAGATGTAATCCAATAACAGATGCAAATGTATAAGATAACCAGAAGTGCAAACTCCTTGCTAGTTCAACGACCGCAGGATTCACTGGAAACAGATCGGGAGCAGTTATCCAGAATAAGGGAACATTACCGCTTTTGTAAGAATTAGATAGAAAAAAACCGCTCAGAGGAAGGGCTAGCATGAAAATGTACAGGAGACTATGCAGGAAAAAAACTTTAGCCCAAGCAGGTGTCATCTTGGGAAAACGTCGTGAATACTTCTTCTGAGCCACCCGTATTAACAGAAAAATTCTCGTAATCAACAGTCCAAAAATTAAAACGCCAAAGGATTTGTGAGTTGTATAGCGCTACGCAAGCACGTTAGGACAGTGTTTGAATGCGGCATCGACACAGCTACGAAAGTTATCAAATTCATCCCATCGTTGCCTCATCCAATTCTTGAGCATAAACCACCAATGCTCGA
>JAABUN010002525.1_pt1 | contig 32161 bp, 28 predicted proteins | sample 5559311 | NCBI WGS metagenome assembly JAABUN01 (sample SAMN10711877, study PRJNA513370) | rock metagenome | isolation source: Antarctica rocks | place: Antarctica: Victoria Land, Siegfried Peak sud | reverse complement strand
ATCGCCCTAAATTTACCAAATCCTCCGCTTACCTCGATCCCACAGATCGCCCTTTATCGGCGGGAGAGATATTTGCTGTGTTTATTTTAGGGCTAACATTTATTGGTTGTTTGGTGTTGGCGATCGCAATTGGCTTAATTCGCGGCGATAAAGCTTGGCAGCCAATATCAACAATAGACTTACAAAATTATTATTCGGTTTACAATAGCTGTAAGTATTGCTTTATAAGCACCGAGCAATTTTTAATCAAAATATTTATAGTTTCTCAAACCACAATAAAGCTTTAGTTTCTTATGTCGCTTCCTACCTCCGATACTCCCTTATACAGTCATGCCTTACCAAGTATTGAGCAATGGCTAATTAGTCAAGGCTGTCAGCAAGATAGTTCAGAGCGTCATTGCTGGCATATTCAAAAGGCTGATTGGCGAGCCGAACTTTGTCTTGATGTCGAAGAACTTACTGTACGTTATTTTCAAACTGGGGAACAAAAGCAAGATATTCAACGCGCTTTTAAGTATTCCCTGAGCCGGCAAGATATAGAACAGGCTGTGTTTGCTGGCCCTTAGTAGCGAACTTCATCCTATCTGCTGTTGCTCTCAACCGTATTTGTCTTAATCATAGAGCTTGTAAGCTCCGCCGTGAGCATATAATATCAGATTCAGTTGTCTACTACTAATCGTGAGCTTCACTACTTTAGAACGATGCAACTGGTTCATCCTGAGACGATTTTACAAACTCAACGACTTCTGCTTGAACCGCTTAAACAAAGTCACGCTACCCTGCTCTACCCGATATTACAAAACCCGCAAATATATTGCTATATTCCTCAAGATCCTCCAGTTTCTTTAGAGATGCTAGAACAGCATTACCATAAATTAGAGCGACGATTGTCTCCCACCGATGAAGAAGCATGGCTAAACTGGGCTGTACGCCTCAAATCATCCGAACAGTTTGTTGGTCGAGTAGAAGCTTCCATATCATCAAATCGAATCGCCAATTTTGCTTATGTGTTTGGTTTTCAGTTCTGGAATAACGGATACGCTACGGAAGCCTGCCAAAAAGTTTTACAATTACTGTTTGATGATTATGAAGTAATCGAAATTAAAGCGCAAGTGGATACGCGCAATCAAGCCTCGATTCGGCTGTTAGAAAGGCTTGGTTTTGAGCAAGTAGAATATCAAGCTGCCGTAGATTTTTTCAAGGGAAGTTCCAGCGACGAGTATACCTATTGTAGGGTTGCAGCTTTATGAAGCATGACAACAATTGGGTTGTAGTGGATAGTGTAAAGCTATTAATGTTGTCTTAAAGGATGTGTGCGATCGCACAGCAATTATCAAGCAATGGTATGAGGAGCATTTATGCAAGGCGCTTATATCGACAGTATTATCGCCGCAACTCACAGTAAGAGAAAGCAAGAAAACAGCCTTCAGTCAGAAAAAATGAAGTTATTAGCAACTCAAGCTGGACTGCTTCGGATCTTAGATACTGGTGGTCACAAACACCCGTTGCTGATCGCGCCAGATGGCCCTTGTGTGATTGAACATTACGCTGATTTAATCGATTTACTATCACCTGATTTTCGCATTATCTGTTTTGACCTGCCAGGATTTGGATTTTCATATCCCACCTTGAACTATGACTTCAGTGTTTCTCAGACGGCTGAGGTTGTGGTTGAAGTGATGGATTTACTTGATATTAGCCATGCTGCTTTAGCCTTCACTTGTGCCAACGGATTTTTTGCTTTACAAGTTGCTAAGAATTATCCGAATCGAGTTTCTCATTTAGTGTTAGGGCAAACTCCCTCGTTTCAATCTATGCGTCAGTGGAATGAAAAAATTATTCCTAAGATTCTGCACGTTCCCTATGTTGGACAATTAATTGTCGCTGGATTTGCCCGTAAGTTTTCGTCTGGTTGGTATGATCTTGCGTTGCCGCAAAACAGCGAACATAAATCTCAATTTGTCAAGTATGCAGATCATGCGTTGCAATCAGGAGGTTGTTTCTGCCTTGCTAGTCTTGTCCAAGGTTTGAGCCAAACGCAAGATAATGAGCTTAGTGAGATAGCCGTTGCCACTTTGTCAATACATGGGGATCGGGATCGTTCACATAGGTATACTGATTTTGCATCTCTACGCGATCACGCACCCAGAGCAGAAATTATTGCATTTCAGGGATGTGGTCACTTTCCAGATCTTGAGCGTCCACAGGAATATGCAAACCACATTAAGCATTTTGTCGGCACGACGGTCTAATTCTGTTAGAGCGGTGAGCAAAGTTTTTGCGTTTAGTTTCAGCGTTGTTTCTTGTTGCTTGAAAGGGTCGTTACTCTACCAATGTTTCGGTAAAGGAAGTATTTGTAGCTGTTCTGTTGATGTTTAATATTGAGCTACGGGGAGATTATTTGGACGAGCATCAGAAATAGTTTGTTTTAATTTAGACTTTACCAAATCGGCGATCGCGCTTTTGATAATCAAACAAAGCTTTGTGAAACTCCGTGCGGTCAAAATCGGGCCACAAAGTATCCGTTACATAGATTTCCGAATAAGCCATTTGCCATAGTAAAAAATTACTAATCCGCATTTCGCCACTGGTACGAATTACTAAGTCGGGGTCGCAAATTCCCGCCGTGTAGAGGTGACTTGAAAACAATGCCTCATCAATATCTTGGGGTTGAATTTTACCTTGCTGGACTAAATGCGCGATCGCTTTTGTGGCATCGATAATTTCTTGCCTACCGCCGTAATTGGTCGCTACCGTAAATTGAATATCTTGATTGTGCTGGGTTTCGCTCATTGATCGCTCAATTTCCGCTTGCAGAGAGTGCGGCAGAGCGTCCAATTTACCCACAAAATGGATTTGTACGTTTTCCTGCATCATTCCCCGCAGTTCTTGACGTAGCACCCTCTGAAACAATGTCATCAAAAAATCTACTTCCTCTAACGGTCTGCTCCAATTTTCCGTTGAAAAAGCATAAGCTGTCAGTGCCTTAATGCCCCAATCTTTGCAACAACGCAACAGGTCTTTGAGCGCATCTACGCCCTTTTTATGCCCCATAAGGCGTGGTAAACCTTGATTTTTAGCCCATCTACCATTTCCATCCATGATTACCGCTACGTGCTTAGGCAAACGTTCTAGCGTTAAGTCTGAGGGCAATTGTTGCAATGCACTTGGCGGTTTCATTTTTTCTTCCGAGACACTGATGATGGTAGACCGAGTAAACGTGAAAAAAGAAGTTGCCCTCTAGTTTTAATTTGATAACCCAAACTTCGTAGACTAGGAGCCACAGCTTCGCGTTCCACCACGGGCGAAAATCTTGCCTCCAACAGTTCCTTTAGTTTACTGCTGGTAAGGGGTCTATTGAGTATTCCCCGTTCTGCTAAAGATATAGAGCCTGTTTCTTCAGATACGACTACACAGACACAATTTTCGACCCGCTCAGTGATGCCCATCGCTGCTCGATGACGGGTTCCTAGCTGACGCGAAGCTGTGCGCTCGGAAAGCGGCAATATTACCCCCGATGCCATAATTCTCGAACCACGAATTAACGTTGCTCCATCATGCAATAAAGTTTTGGGCTGGAAAATTGTTTGCAATAGTTCCTTAGAAATTTCCGCGTTCAGCTTAACTCCTGGAACAGAAAAATAGCGATCGTCAAGAGGGCTATCGGTTTCCAAAATTAGTAAAGCGCCAATGCGATTTTGTGATAATTCTTTAACCGCATCAACAATTTCATCAACTACACTATCAGGCTTAACAGTGTTGCTAGTCGCAGGTTGCAACAACTGTTTAAATTCTCCCCGCCCCAATTGTTCCAAAAATCGCCGAAACTCTAATTGAAACACTACCGCCATTGCCACCGCCGAACCGACTACTAACTTTTCCAAGACGAAATTTAATAGTTGCAGGCGCAAATAAGCACTCAAAGCGGAGGCGAGAATTAAAATAATAAATCCTCGCACCATCCACAAAGTACGGCGTTCGCCGACAATTACTAGCACCATGTAGGTAAGCGCTAACACCAAGCCCAAATCGAGAGTTTGAAGCAACAACGGCTGCACCCAGCCTAAGTTTGTCAGCCATTGCTTCCACAAATCTCTCATTAGTTGCAAGTTTACCTTTGTTGGATTATTGGGAGTATTTTTACTTACTATTGACTAATTAGTCTTTCTGGTAGTCGGTCTTGACGAATTAAGTCTTGATAAGATTCACGCTGCAAAATTAGATTTGCTTCGCCATTATTAACTAATACTGCTGCCGGACGGGGCAAGCGGTTGTAGTTAGATGCCATGCTGTAATTGTACGCACCTGTTGCCATGACGGCGAGAATATCTCCCGGACTTGTGCTAGGTAAAGTTGCATTTTTAAGCAAAATATCGCCAGATTCGCAGTGTTTCCCAGCAACAGTAACAGTTTGAGTTAGAGGCGCGGACATTTTGTTAGCGACTACAGCGCGATAAACAGATTGGTAAGTAATTGGGCGGGGGTTATCGGACATCCCTCCATCTACAGCAATATAAGTACGGATTTCGGGAATTACTTTCGATGAACCGATAGTATAAGCCGTAATACAGGCAGAACCAATCAAACTTCGCCCTGGTTCGCACAATAATTTAGGTAAAGGTAAGTTCTCAGCTACGCAGGCATCTTTTACCCCGTGACAAATAGTTTGTACCCACTCATCAATACTAGGAGGATCATCAGACTCGGTATAACGAATACCTAAGCCACCACCAACATTTAACTCTTTAATTTTTAGTCCATACTGAGCAGCTTTTTTAATCCACTGCACCATGACTGAACCTAAATCTTGATGAGGTTGGCGCTCAAAAATCTGCGAACCAATATGAGCGTGCAAACCAACGCAATTTAGACATTTGTGCTGACTGACAAAAGCAAATACTTCATCTAATTGATTGGGATCAAAGCCAAATTTGCTATCTAAGTGACCTGTGCGGATATATTCGTGAGTGTGGCACTCAATTCCTGGCGTTAGCCGGAGCATGATGCGAGTAGGGAGATTTATTGCCACTAAATTGTGCAATTCTTGCCAATTGTCCACCACAATTGTGCAGTTAGAGGCGATCGCATAATTTAATTCTTGGCTAGACTTATTATTGCCATGTAAGTAAAGCTTGTCAGGCGTAACCCCCGCCGCTAGTGCCGTATAGAGTTCGCCACCCGATACCACATCAATGCCCAAACCTTCAGAAAAAGTAATCGCGCATACAGCCAAACAACTCCAAGCTTTGGAAGCATATAGTACCTGAGATTCCCCCGGATAATAACGTTCCATTGCTTGTTTATACTGACGGCAAGCAATGCGGAGAGTTTCTTCGTCTAAAATGTACAAAGGCGAACCAAATTGCTCTACAAGGCTTGGAACATCGCAACCGCCGATTTCTAGAGCATCGCTGTCGTTAACTTTAGCTGTAAGCGGTAGTAGTTCTTGGTTAGGGGATTTTGCTAGAGTATGATTTGAATTGGGTAAATAACCCAAACCAGAATTTTCACTCTCTACTGGGTGAAACGTAGATACCATAATTTAAAAAATATTCCTTGTTGGAATTGATAGCCAAGAGTTAGTTGTTAACTCTTAGTGTACTAAGCGCTCGTACCAATAATGCGTGTGAAGTTATTAGAACTTAAACCAATTACAAATGGAATGCTCAAAGCAGTAGTAGAACTAGACCAGCTATGCTTTGGCGGTTTATGGACAATTGAAGGCTATGAGCGAGAAATAGGTAGCCCCAATGCAGATTTACTCGGTTTATCGCTCCCTGGCTATCCGCCTTTATTGGTAGGGATGGGTTGTTTGTGGGCGATTGTTGACGAAGCTCACATTACAATTTTGGCAGTTCATCCCCGCTACCAAAGTCAAGGTTTTGGACAATTTATACTATTAGCATTACTAGCATCTGCCCAGAAGCGGGGTTTAGAAAGGGCGAGTTTAGAAGTCCGCACTTCTAATAAAGGCGCGATCGCACTCTATCAAAAATTTGGCTTTAAAACGGCGGGAATTAGAAAACGATACTACTCAGACACTGGGGAAGACGCTTTAATTTTGTGGAAAGGAGGATTACAGGAAGCTGAGTTTATACAGAAAGTAAAGATATGGCAGCAAAATTTGCGATCGCAAATTGTAACAATGGGCTACCAGTTAAGAGTTCATTAGTTGCAGCTTGTTGAGGTATAGGCGATCGCATTTTGCACTGGGCTTGCTGTACCTACAAGTGATGACTAGGCTACCTGCTAAACTTAATCCGAACCGACAAATACTGATTTAGATGCAGTTTGAATGGAATCTAGACAAAGCAAACTTAAATTTGAATGGAATCTAGACAAAGCAAACTTAAACTTGAAAAAGCATAGTGTGTCATTTAACGAGGCATCTACTGTTTTTAACGATCCTTTATCTGTAGCTTTCCCGGATTCCTCCTATGGTGAAGATCGTTACGTTATCATTGATTTGTCTAGTGATAGTCGTATCCTAGTAGTCTCTCACACAGATCGAGCAGATCGCCTTCGGATTATCGGCGCACGAGAGGCAACTCGAAATGAGCGGAGGTTTTATGAAGATGGAAAATAATCAGGAGCTAGAAGACGAATTACTTCCTGAGTATGATTTTAGCAATATGACTGGTGGTGTTAGAGGCAAATATATCGAGCGCTACAAAACAACTACGAACATAGTATTGCTCGATCCTGACGTTGCTCAAGCATTTCCAACAAGTGACTCGGTTAATGAAGCCCTTCGACTGCTCATGCAAATTGCCCAAAGGCAAAAAGCCTAATTTACGCTAGAGATGCCACAAGACTTTGTATTGTTACAAGCAAGCCCAGAAAAATGTGTCGTTCTTCCTTCGGGCGGAGCTATAATCTTGGATTTCTATCATTCTTTAGAGTGAGGAAAAGCCCCTCACTATGCTAGTCAGGGATATCAGTATCCAAAAGACTGTAGCCTAAAAGAGCTAGAAAATGAAGGATGAAAAGGCATGACCTTATCTCACTTCATTACGCTCAGGCAAAGTTTGACAGCGATCGCACCTTAACCAATTACCCTCAATTTCAGATTCCTATTGATTCATCAATCGTATTACTTGGATTTGTACGTCAGGAAAGGTTTGAGGCGACACAACCCCACTTGTAAAGATTTCTTCTGTAATGTAGCGCCCATTTTCCAAGTCTCGAAAAACTGAAACTTCCCGATCCTTAAGATTTACTACCCAATATTCGGCGATACCTGCTTCACTATAGGTTGCTTTTTTCTCATTGAGGTCTTTGCTAAGAGTAGCAAGGGAAAACTCAATTAGCCAAAAAATATCTTCGGGATAGGGATGATGTTCTAAATAGACTGTTCCTAGTGGTTTGACAATTGCCAAATCTGGGATTGGTTCGGAGTTATTTGACAAGGTGATGGGGTGCGCCTCGCGAATTTTAGCCCTTACTCCTAGAATATTCCGCAAATAATCCCCAACTTCGCTGTTGTAGTAGGCGTGGGCTTCTCCCTCTGGAGGCATAACTATAATATCTCCGCGCAATAGCTCAACAAGCTCGTCGTCAAATAACCCCGCATTGATCGCCTGATGATAGCGTTTGATTGTCCATTTGTAGGTAGTAATAGTCATGGCAATCCAGCCTGAGAACGTCTAGATGTCTTTAGTATGGCTTGCTTTGCGATCGCCTCCTTTTTTCAATAATTCTTGGTTTTTTTAAAACAAATCTTGGTGATTTTTTGCTCCAGAGCGCGATCGCACGCTAACCTTATCTAGGGCATAGGAACTTATACTTACACCAAGCATTTAAAACAGCACACTTTTACAAAAAAATAAAAATTATTTCCTAAAAGTAGGGAAAACCGTACTGGTTGTAGCTATCATCAGAAGACAGCCAGAAATGTAGCCTGTGCTAAAATCAGCGTACTGGCAAGACTCAGGGGAACCGAAAACGCTATGTTTGAACGCTTCACAGAAAAAGCCATAAAGGTGATCATGCTGGCCCAGGAAGAAGCCCGCCGCCTGGGTCACAACTTCGTAGGTACAGAACAGATCCTCCTGGGTCTGATCGGCGAAGGCACGGGCGTAGCAGCAAAAGTACTTAGATCAATGGGTGTCAATCTTAAAGATGCCCGGATTGAAGTTGAAAAAATCATCGGTCGTGGTTCAGGGTTTGTCGCTGTAGAAATTCCGTTTACGCCACGAGCAAAGCGAGTACTAGAGCTATCTCTAGAAGAAGCACGACAGCTAGGACACAATTATATTGGCACAGAACACTTGCTACTGGGCTTAATCCGTGAAGGAGAAGGTGTAGCAGCAAGAGTACTCGAAAACTTAGGCGTTGACTTATCGAAGGTCCGCACCCAGGTAATTCGGATGCTAGGAGAAACGGCTGAAGTTAATGCCGGATCGCCGTCGGGACGCACCAAAACACCAACATTGGATGAATTTGGCTCGAATTTGACGCAAATGGCAGCAGACGGTAAGCTCGATCCCGTAGTTGGTCGTGCTAAAGAAATTGAACGGGTAATTCAGATATTGGGTCGTCGGACAAAAAACAACCCGGTATTGATTGGAGAACCAGGCGTTGGTAAAACAGCAATCGCTGAAGGTTTAGCTTCAAGGATTGCAAATAAAGATATACCAGACATTTTAGAAGATAAGCGCGTAGTCACTCTCGACATTGGTTTATTGGTAGCTGGTACTAAGTATCGGGGTGAATTTGAAGAACGCCTAAAGAAAATCATGGACGAAATCCGTTCGGCGGGGAATGTGATTTTGGTGATTGACGAGGTACACACTCTAATTGGTGCAGGAGCAGCAGAAGGAGCAATTGATGCGGCAAATATTCTTAAGCCAGCTTTGGCAAGAGGAGAATTGCAGTGTATCGGTGCGACAACAATAGATGAATACCGCAAGCATATCGAGCGCGATGCTGCATTAGAACGTCGCTTTCAGCCAGTAATGGTAGGCGAACCTTCGGTAGACGAAACGATCGAAATATTGTACGGTTTGCGGGAACGCTACGAGCAACACCACAAGCTGAAAATATCAGATGAAGCTTTGTTTGCAGCAGCTAAACTCTCAGACCGCTACATTAGCGATCGCTTTTTGCCTGACAAGGCAATCGATTTGGTTGATGAAGCAGGTTCACGAGTCAGGTTAATCAATTCGGCATTGCCACCCGCCGCCAAAGACTTAGACAAAGAATTGCGTAAAGTTTTGAAAGAAAAAGACGACGCAGTACGCGGTCAAGATTTTGGTAAAGCCGGGGAATTGCGCGATCGCGAAATGGAGATCAAAGGTGAAATCCGAGCGCTATCGCAAAATAAAGCAAATACTACCCGCGCTGATGGTGAAGATTCGCCGGTGGTCACTGAAGAAGACATTGCTCATATTGTTGCTTCCTGGACAGGAGTACCAGTCAGCAAGCTGACGGAATCGGAATCAGAGAAGCTGATGCACATGGAAGATACCTTGCACCAGCGCCTGATCGGTCAAGAAGAAGCAGTTAGAGCAGTTTCTAAGGCAATTCGCCGCGCTCGTGTTGGCTTGAAAAACCCCAATCGACCAATCGCAAGTTTTGTTTTCTCTGGACCAACAGGGGTAGGAAAAACCGAGTTAACAAAAGCATTAGCTGCTTATTTCTTCGGTTCGGAAGAATCAATGATTAGGCTCGATATGTCGGAATACATGGAGAGGCATACCGTATCCAAGCTAATTGGTTCGCCGCCGGGATATGTAGGTTACAACGAAGGCGGTCAGCTAACAGAAGCTGTACGTCGTCGTCCTTACACAGTGGTACTTTTTGATGAAATCGAAAAAGCCCACCCCGATGTATTCAATATGCTGTTGCAAATATTGGAAGATGGTCGGTTGACGGATGCTAAAGGTCGCACTGTAGACTTCAAAAATACGTTACTGATTTTGACTTCTAATATTGGTTCTAAGGTAATTGAAAAAGGCGCTGCAGGTTTAGGCTTTGAATTGGCTCAAGATGTGGCTGAATCCCAATACAATCGGATTAAGTCTTTGGTCAATGAAGAACTCAAGCAGTATTTCCGTCCAGAGTTCTTGAATCGACTAGACGAGATTATTGTTTTCCGTCAGTTGAGCCGAGATGAAGTGAAGGAAATTGCCGACATTTTACTCAAGGAAGTATTCAATCGTTTAACAGAAAAGGGTATTACCCTAAACGTAACCGAACGCTTCAAAGATCGCTTAGTAGAAGAAGGTTACAACCCCAGCTACGGCGCAAGACCTTTACGCCGCGCAATTATGCGTTTGCTTGAAGACAGCCTAGCTGAGGAAATTCTTTCTGGTCGCGTCCGAGACGGTGATACTGCTTTAGTCGATGTAGATGAGACGGGGACTGTGAAAGTAGTTTCTGAGCCAACGACACGCGAGTTACTACCCCAAGGAGTCGATTTGACTAAAGGTGCGTAGTATTTAGCTAAGAGCTAACTAAATCATAAATCCAGAAGCGGTAGAGCATTAATTACTCTACCGTTTTTTTTGATGGAGTGGTGACGTGCTTATCATCGAGTAGATGCTGCCATTGTTGAATTTAATAGTTAATATTTGAGTTGCTGGGTCGTAGCTATGATCTTTAATAAAGCTGCTAGAACTTTTTAGCAACGGAAAGTGCGATAAGCCGATCATGTAGGAACAATTTCACTTAATGCTTGGTTAATTACTTCATCGCTGACACCCCGACGCTTTAAACTTGCAATCAATGCTGTCACGCGATCGCTCTCGAATCGCTCAAGGGTTACGCGCAACCCTTGACCTACATAAGCACGAATTAAGGGCTGATACCCCGAAAAGCCTAACAACGGTGCGACTCGCTTAAGGTCTTCTACAACATCTTCAGGCATCCGAATTGTGACGCTGGTCATGGGTCGATTTCGATCTAATCGCACTTTTAGGGCTTCAATTTTCATACTCTAACTGCTCTTTGCGAGTTGCTTTACGTGTTGAAATAATCCGAATTACACTTTCACGCGCGCTCTATGTGGACTACATACAGTAGATTTCACCGAGCGTCTAAACCGATTATTGCTTCTCGCGCTTCTTCATTTCGCTGGCATCGACAACAACTATGAAGGGGTCAAAGAACACTTCCGCAGCTTGTTGAAACGTAATCCCAGTAAGCATAATGGGATTATTTTTTGCTTTTTCGTCATCCCACACAAAGGTAATGCCATTGAGAGCGAAATACACATTCATGCTCTCTAGTCTAAATAAAACGTATTTACAATGTCAATACATATTTAGGATAATGCGATCGCACACAATCAACCACTAATTTGTTACACAGTGAATTCTTAACTATTATTTTTGGAAGTGCGCTCCTCCCAAGTTGCGATTAAGAACGCTGCCATTGAACCTGCCAAGTTGACTGCAAGCGCAGCATGGCGAACAGAGGGCTTAACAGCTTTTTTGTTTTTACCATGAGCATCACTAAGCTTATTGCGTAAAGTACCAAGACCTTCGATTACGGTCTGGCAACTACCAAGAATTTTTTTGAAGACCTCTTCTTGATGCTGTTCAGGAGCCATGTTGAGTTGTTTTGCAGTTTCTTTATACAGTTTAGATAAATCATCTTTATCACTGTGAGGCACACCTGCTTCATCCAAAATGTGTTTACAAACTGATTCAATTAATGTACGTGCCATAGTAATCGCTGCTTCTGGATCTTTATTACGCCGTTCAAGGGCTTTTTGCCAAGCAATGTTAACGTGTTCAGCATCAAAGTTGACCAAGATAGCAGAAATGTCGTCATCTGCTGGTTGCGCCTCAACAATGTTTTGCTCCAGAAACGCAATTAATGAAGCGAATTCATCCCCTGTGAACTCTCGTCTTTCTTGATAAGTTTTGAACTTTCGTTTGATGAAGCTCCAGAATTGTGAGAGTTCGTTATGATTTATCACGAATTGAGGAAGACGATCTTTGACGGTGCTGTCTCTCAAGAACTCTAGACGGAGCTTCCTATACTCTTCGTCTCCAGTGTCACCACCTGTTGCACGAGAAATAAGTATGTTTTGAAGTTGCCGTAACCTTTCTAACTGTGTCGTCATCACGAACTACTACTCAAACGCACTTGGTCAAAAGCATATTTATCTTTAATACTTTCGTTAAAATACTGTCCTGTAGAGGTTGCAGTTTCCAACCCTTGAGCAATACTCGCCGGAACATCTTGATACTTATAAATGCTGCCATTGTTAAATTTAATCGTTAACATCTGCGTTGCAACGTCGTAATTATGCTCTTTAACAAAGCTGCTAGAACTTTTTAATAACGGAAAAGCGATCGCATCTCGAATACTGGCACAATCTGTTAATACCATTACTAAACGATCTATTCCTATTCCTAAACCTCCGGTAGGCGGCATTCCGTACTCTAAGGCGGTCAAAAAGTCTTCGTCTACCCCGTGTGCTTCTAAGTCTCCCTCGGCTTTACGTGCTGCTTGTGCCTCTAAGCGTTGACGTTGATCGATGGGGTCGGTAAGCTCAGAGAAACTATTTGCTGTCTCTCTACCTACTATAAATAACTCAAAACGTTCTACTAAGCCAGGTTGCGAACGATGGGGTTTAGCTAAAGGTGAAATTTCGACGGGATAATCTGTGATAAATGTAGGTTGAATTAATGTTGTCTCAACCTTTTCCTCAAAGACTTCGTTTAGCAAGCGTCCAATAGAATTTACTTCGGGAGACACGGCAATTCCTGCCTTTTCGGTAGCAGTTTTTGCTTCGGTGAAGGTAGAAAAAGCATTAAAATCAATACCTGTGGCATCCTGTACTACTTGGTGCATGGTGACTCTGCGCCAAGGTAAGCTAAAGTCTATTTCTTGACCTTGGTAGTTGATTTGCAATGTCCCTAATACTTCTTCGGTGACACTTGCGATCGCATTTTCCGTTAGCGCCATCATATCAAAGTAGTCTGCGTATGCTTGATACAGTTCAATAGTTGTAAATTCAGGATTATGCCGCGTTGAAACGCCTTCGTTGCGGAAAATTCGCCCTAATTCAAAGACTTTTTCAAACCCACCCACAATTAGCCGCTTTAAATGTAACTCCGTCGCAATCCGCAGATATAACTCCATTTCTAGAGTGTTGTGATAGGTAATAAACGGACGCGCATCTGCTCCCCCAGCTTCCGATTGGAGTACGGGGGTTTCAATTTCAATAAAGCCCAATTTGTCTAGATATCGCCGCAAGGCTGCTGTTATTTGAGCGCGACGGCGAAAAGTTTGCCGAACTAGCGGATTAACGATTAAATCTACATACCGTTGGCGATAACGCTTTTCTGTATCGGTCAATCCGTGCCATTTATCGGGTAATGGTAAAAGCGACTTAGTAAGCACGGTGTATTGATTGACATAAACCGATAATTCACCTTTTTCTGTGCGCTTAATTGTGCCTTTAACGCCGATAATATCTCCCACATCTGTTAGCTGCTTGACATGGTTAAAAGCATCGGCATCGATATCTGCCATGCTTTGGGATATTCTATTTTTGTCTAGGTATAGTTGAATAGTTCCGGTCTCATCTTGCAGAGTGAAAAAAGCCAGTTTACCAAAAACGCGCCGCGCTAATATTCTACCCGCGATCGCAACTTGAATATCTACTTCCTCACCACTAGCCAAGTCTGCGTAAATTTCCTGGAGTTGCGCGGCGTGATGGCTAGATTCCCAACTATAAGCATAAGGATTTATCCCTAACTGTTGGAGTTGGGCAATTTTTTCTAATCTGGCAGCACGAATTTCATCTAGATTGGAGGTACTTTGAGGTTGGGATTGGTCGGAAGACATAGTTAATAATAAATTGTTAAATCTAGATAAGGGGCTGGTTTAAAGGAGTTTACTCGGACTGCGACTTCCTAATTTCCTCAATTTCTGCTTGCAAGTCTTCAATTTCTTTACGGAGTACGTCTACTTGGTTATCTGTGGCAGTTGATTTTACATTAACAGCAGAGGACCTGGGGTAATTGCCTTGACGTATCTGCTGATACTCGGATGAATTTGCCCATTCTTGAATAAAAGTTAAACGTTCAACCGTAAAAGGATGGGTCATAAACACACCTTGAGAAAAATTATTATAAAGGATAAATTTGTAAACTTGGTTCAAACTATCGCTATCTAAGTTTTGATATTTTTCTGATTGGCGCACAAATTCATCTAAGTTACATTCATGAGCATACTTGCTACTACCGCCTGCCAGCCTCATCATGCTATTCATTACGGGGTTTAGCTCGTCCATTACCAACAAAGCGGCTCTATCGGCTGATAACTCGGCTTTGCGCTGCCATTCATGAAAGGCATAGATTAAACCTGTACCGAGCAGATTGCCTAAACCAAAAGTTCTTTGACCAATAAAAGACGCGGTAGTAATTGCCCAAATTGCCATTTGAATTAGCAGCGTATGACCGCACTTGAGATGACCTAATTCGTGAGCAATGACGGTTTTCAGTTCAGTTTCGCTTAGTAAATCTAATAATCCAGTATTTAAAACAACGTAAGGATGCTCTTGACCAAGAGCGTAAGCGTTGACTAAAGGAGCTTGAGAAACAAATAAATTTGGTTCAGGAGAAATATCTAAATCTCTAACGCACTCGCGAAACAGTTGGTAAACGGTAGAATACTGGCGCGGTCCTACCTGAATGCTATTGCCCATTAGATAGACAAATTGCGGACGTTCGTAGACAAGTTCAACAAATTTACTGGCAATTAAATCAAATCCAGGTAAGCTGCGTAAACTTTGCTCCGCTTGACGGTCGAGGGGATGTCGGAAGGCTTCGCTAGAAATTCCTGTATAAGTTGGCATTATTAACAAGGGAAAAGGTTAAGGGGAAAGGGGGAAAGGAAATAAGGCAGGGGAGAATAGTTTAATTTTTACACTTTACGGGCGAATCAATAGAGTCACAATCTCTTACTTCTCTTTTGTCTTTCATCCATAATAGAACTGACGATATTGTTAGCGACAACTACTCATTGTTTATGAGACGCGATTTGTGATTGAAGCAGAAGTACATTATTCATTGCATAACTTTTTGCGATCGCAAAGCGAGGCTTCTTGGTCGCATCACTTAACTATGGCGCGGCTAGTAGCTAGAGCTTTGCGAGTCGGACGCAGTGCTTTGATGCAGGTAGGGGCGGCTAGTGGCTACCAAGGGCGTTATCGTCTCAGTTACCTTGCACCAGCCTTGATGTGGCATCAGCCGGTCGTGGTAGTTGCGACCGAGAAAGTCCAGCAGCGCTTAAAAGAAGTAGAAATTCCCAGATTGCAACAGTGGTTAGGCGCAAATAAAGCTGTCCGGATCGGCGAAGTGTTCCCTAATGATAATTTTCAAGGCTTATTCCTGACATCGCCCTCTAATTGGCTTGCAGCCCAACTAGAAGAAACGCGATCGCACTTCCCCTCTGGCATTCCCACAATTATTGATGGTGTTGACGATCTTGAAGACTGGACGCGATCGCAACTAACCCTCAGCATTCACCCCCAAGATTGGGATGCACTAATGCTAGATTGTCCTTGGCAGAGCGAAGCAATCCGCGCTGCTAGAGTGCAAATTACAAAATCAATGTTTCAGCACCCCTTAAACCCTTATGATTGCTATTTAATTTCGCCCGCAGAACAAGATATTTTAGCTAATTTGTATCAAAGCTTAGAGATAGAAGTTCAACAGCATAATTATTGTTTACCTCCAGCTTGGCAAAATTTTGGGCAAAGTTTGCAAAAAAGTCACCAACTACTTTATGCTCGTGTGGTTCGCTCTTTAGGCTTATTTTCCGTGTATTCGGCTCCCGTCCAAGTGGCTGCAAGTCTTGCTCCCGTTTGGTCTAAGCAACCAGTAGTTTTAGTTGGTAGTGCGATAGAGCTTGAAGCCACAGCGCCGATTTTTCGGCAGTCGCTAGGGCTAGAAGACTTGACTTGTTTAAAGTTTTCTGACGATCGCCAAACTAACTTAATCCAACTATACTTGCCCGATCGCCTGCCTTTGCCCAATACCCCCGAATACCAAAGCGCACTGATTGATAAACTCCATTCGCTGCTGAGTTTAAGTGGCACAAGTTTGGGACTCACAGTAATTTTGGTGGGTGATGTGCCGCTCAAGGCTCAAGTCGGGACAATTCTAGCGGCGGAATTTGGTTCGCGGGTGCAGGTAGAAAAAACCTGTTTAGATGACAATGGCATTTTAGTTAGCGGTTGGGAATTTTGGCGACAGCATCAAGAAGTCTTACCCGCGCCGCAATTATTAGTAGTTTCGACTTTACCCTTGCCATCATTGGAGAATCCCTTAGTCGCGGGGAGAGTAGACTATTACAGACAGGCGCACTTGGACTGGTTTCGCTTATATTTATTACCTAAAGCCTTAACCGAATTGCAAAGAGCGGTTGCTCCCCTGCGCGAGCAGCAAGGCGTAGTTGCACTATTAGATAGTCGCGTACTTCATCGTAGTTATGGTTCCCAGGTACTAGCGGCGCTTAGTCCTTCAGCGAGGGTGAATTATTTAGACTCTAATTTGTTTACCCAATCCTAGCGTAATATCATGACTACTAACACTTGGAATCGTCACCACGTCTTGTCTCTAGCTGATTTCACGAGTGATGAATACAATACGGTGCTGCAAACCGCCGCGAGTTTTAGTGAAGTGCTATTGCGACGCACCAAAAAAGTCCCGACGTTGCAAGGACAAGTAGTTGCAAACTTATTTTTTGAATCATCTACTCGGACTCGGAGCAGTTTTGAACTTGCAGCCAAACGCCTCTCCGCCGATACTCTAAATTTTGCTGCCGCTTCTTCTTCTCTAACTAAGGGCGAGACAATTTTAGATACCGCCAAGACCTATTTGGCAATGGGAGCCGATATGATGGTGATTCGCCACTCTGAAGCTGGCGTACCTAGTGCGATCGCTTCCGAAATGGATAGATTAGGGGTAAAAGTAGGCATACTCAATGCTGGAGACGGTCAACACGAACACCCTTCTCAAGCTTTACTAGACTTATTTACTATTTGTACCGAACTTGCACCTGAACAGCCGCGTTTGGAGTTACTAGAAGGTAAAAAGATTGCCATTGTTGGCGATATTTTGCACTCAAGGGTAGCAAGGTCAAATCTTTGGAGTTTAACCGCCAGTGGCGCAGAAGTACATTTAGCTGCGCCTCCAACGCTTTTACCGCAATTATTTACACGTTTTGGCAACAATAGACCAGGTAAGTTATTTTTGCACTGGAACGTAGAAAGTGCGCTGCAAGATGCGGATTTTGTGATGACGCTGCGACTACAAAAAGAGCGGATGACGAGTCATTTGCTGCCTAGTTTGCGGGAATATCAGCAATTATTTGGCATTACACGCGATCGCGCTCAACTATGTAAGCCTACAGTCAAGTTCTTACATCCAGGCCCTGTAAATCGCGGCGTAGAAATTAGTTCAGACTTGATGGATGATCCGCGAATAAGTTTAATTTCCAAGCAAGTAACTAGCGGTGTGGCGGTACGAATGGCTTTACTATACTTGATGGGTAGCGGTAGGACTTAATCTTTGTACTTCTTAGTAGCATCAAGAACGCCACTAAGAACTTGCAACAATTCCTTTGCCGAAAAAGGTTTAGATAAAAAATTTGTTATGCCGCTACTAGCTGCGTCCGCTAACCTTTCGCTCGAACTAAGTCCGCTAATAGCAATAATTTTGACTTGGGGATTAATTTTTTGCAATGTGCGGATGGTATCAGGGCCATCCATAAAAGGCATCATCATATCTGTCAAAACTACACTAATTTCTGCTTGATGCTCTGTATATATTGCTACAGCTTCAATCCCATCAGCAGCAGTTAGTACTTTGTAGTTATAAATCTCTAAAGATGCTTTAGTAACTTCTCGAATCGCACTTTCATCATCAACTACTAAAATCAACTCCCCATCTCCTAAAGGCAATTCAGAGTTGGAATTTTCTGGGGTAACGATTGCTTGGATTGCTGGCAAATAAACTTGAAACTCTGTTCCTTGTCCTAGCTCACTATATACCTGAATAAAGCCACCATGACTTTTAACTATACCCATAACTGTAGACAAACCAAGTCCTGTACCTTTGCCAATATTTTTAGTCGTAAAAAATGGCTCAAAAATTCTGGCTAAGGTTTCTGGCGCAATACCCGTTCCGGTATCGGCAATCGCGATCGCAATATAAGCGCCCACTTGAGCATCAATGTGGATTCGGGCGTAGTTTTCATCTATAACTATATTTTTGGCGCTGGTTTTCAAAGTTCCCCCACCAGGCATGGCATCGAGGGCATTGACAACAAGATTCATCAAGACTTGATGCAGTTGAGTAGCATCTCCCGATACCGTCCACAAGTTAGAATCTATATCGGTTGAAAAGTCAATTGATTTAGGAAACGTTTCTCTAATTATTTGCTCAATTTCTAAAATCAAATGTCTAACTTGCAATGTTACTTTTTTGCCTTCGATTCCCCGTGCAAAGGACAAAACTTGCTTAATTAAAGCCGCACCACGTTTAACATTACTTTCCACTATTTTGAGCAAAGCCTGGTGCTGAGGTTCGGGAAACTTTATTTTTAGCAGTTGCACTGACATCAAAATTGGGGTAAGGACATTGTTGAGATCGTGAGCAATACCACTAGCAAGAGTACCTACACTTTCCAATCGTTGAGCGCGTAAAAATTGCGCTTCTAGTTGTTTTTTTTGGGTAATATCGGTATTCACAACTAAAATCGATGTCGGCTCTCCAGAGCGATCACGTACTAGCGTCCAGCGACTTTCGACGACAACTTTTTTGTCCCCCTTGCTAACTTGTTGTAATTCCCCTTGCCAGGAGCCACTAGAGAGCAAAATTGTTGTTATTTCTTGCTCCTGCAAATCTTCATCATCCCCAAATCGACGGACATTGCTGCCAACGGCTTCCGTTGCCGAATAACCGTACAAATGTTCCGCACCTTTATTCCAAAATAATATCTTGCCCTGCAAATCTTGGACTAAAATCGCATCGGTGGCAATATCAAGTAAGGCAGCTTGTTCGCGGATTTTTTGCTCGGAGCGCTTGCGTTCGATCGCATAACGTAGAGATTTTTCTAATACTGCGGAATTGATTAAACCTTTTTCTAAGTAATCTACCGCTCCTGCCTGCATTGCCTCTACATCTATTTTGTGTTCTCCAAGCCCTGTAAGCATAATTATTGGAGCGGTGCAACCACAAGCAATAGCTTCGCGCAGTAAATCTAGTCCGTTGCGACTTCCCAAACGGTAATCAACTAAATAAACATCATGTTGCTCAAGGGCAATTTTTGCAAGTGCGACGCTGTAAGTTGATACCCATTCCAAGTCAAATTTAGCTCCCCTTGCTTCACTCAACCAGTCGCTGATTAGTATGTAGTAGTCCTCATCATCATCAATTAGTAAAACTTTAACTAAATGGTTGTTCATAACAGACTGTCTCCAACCAATTACAATGGTAGTTCGACGATTTCAAACCAATATCTACCGATAGTCTTCATCACTTCAACCAAACCACTAAAAGTTACGGGCTTAGTAATAAAGGAGTTTGCACCCAGATCGTAGCTGCGACAGATATCTTCATTAGCTTTTGAGGTTGTTAAGACTACAATGGGGATTCGCCGTAAATTTGCATCAGCTTTAATTTGTTTTAATGCCTCGCGTCCGTCTTTTTTAGGCATATTTAAATCGAGCAAAATTAACCCCGGACGCGGTGAGAGGTCAAAGTCGCTATATTTGCCCCGATGATATAAATAATCCATCAACTGTTCGCCATCTGGAACAAAGTGCAAAACACTAAAGGCTAAACGACTTTCTGCCAACGCTTCTCGTGCTAGCAAGCAGTCATCTTCATCATCATCAGCCATGAGAATTGTTACCGCCGTTCGACGACTCAATATAAGTTTTCTCCTCTCCCTGCATAACAGGTAGCGTAATAATAAATGTGGCTCCTTGTTCGGGCGTACTTGTTGCGGTAATACTGCCTCCATGACGTTCTACAACTTTACGACAAATCGCTAGTCCCATTCCCGTTCCTTCATATTCGCTACGACCATGCAAGCGCTGAAAAACATTGAAAATGCGATCTAGGTATTTTTCGTCAAAGCCAATTCCGTTATCTTCTATAGTAATTTGACAAAGTTTAACTGCCAGTTTTTCTACCCTTGCTTGTTCAAGTTCAATCGTGCGACTGTTAACTTTGACTACAGGTTTTACTCCAGCACGGTGAAACTTCAAGGCATTGCTAATTAAATTTTGGATTAGTTGGCGAATTTGTAATGGATCGGCGGCAATTGTTGGTAAATTTCCCACTTCAACGCGCCCTCCAGCCTGTGTAATTGCTAGTTCTAAGTCTGATAATACTTCATGGGTTACTTGGTTGAGATTAACTAATGCAAAGGGCTGTGCCTTGGTTGTAATTTGGGAAAGAGTTAATAAGTCATTAATTAAAGCCTGCATTCGTTCGGCGGCGTTGTGCATCCGCTCTAGATAATCTCGTCCGCGATCGCCCAAGGTTTCGCCAAATTTTTCTTGTAATCGATTGCCAAAGTCCTGAATTTTCCGTAGCGGCTCTTGCAAATCATGGGAAGCAATATAAGCAAATTCTTGTAACTGAGCATTAGATCGAGCTAATTCTTGGCGTTGATGACTTTCGTCTTCTAATAGTTGAGCTTGAGCTATCGCGATACCTATTTGATTAGTTATTTGTTGTAAAACTTCTATTTCAAAGTTTGTCCATTCACGGGGTTTGCTACATTGATGGACAATCGTTAATCCCCAAAGCTCTTGTTTTAAAACAATTGGCACTACCAATTTAGCTTTGACACCAAAGCTTTGCATAAATTTAACTAAGCAAGGTTTTATATCAGCTTTTTCGATGTTACTAATAGTGTAAATTCGCCCTTGACTGTGTTTATTTAAGTATTCTGCTCCAAAACAATCGTCACTGATATTTTGCTGCAATACAGAAGTACAATCAGGAACGATCGCTTCTACAACTATTTGTCCGTAGCCATTATTGCCTAGGCGAAAAATTAGCACTCGGTCAGCTTGCAGCAAATTCAATACTTCTGTTGCAGTAGTTTGGAGAATTTCATCTAGATGCAAAGACTGGCGGATTTTGAGAGTAACTTCCGAAATTAATTGCAACTTCTTTTGGGATTTTTGAATTTGAGCTTCGGCTTGCTTGCGTTGGGTAATGTCTTGAAAATAAACTGATAAACCATCTTTTGCTGGATAGGCGTGGACTGCAAACCAGGCATTTAGCGGTGGGTAAAATTCAATAAATTCAACGCTGATTTGTTGAAATACTGCTTTGTAATACTGCTCAAAAAAGGTTGAATTTACCGCTTCTGGATATTCCTGCCAAATATTTTTGCCCAATAGTTGTGATCGCGTTTTAAGTAAAAGTAATTCTGCTTGGTGATTTACATAAGTAAATTGCCATTGTTTGTCTAAGGTATAAAAAGCATCGGTAATACTCTCAACAATATTTGTAATGTGATCGCGGCTTAATTCCGCACTCTTTCGCGCCGTCTGCTCTTGAACCAGTAATATAAGTTTCTCTTGTTCTGCTAATTTACGGGCGGTAATATCCATTGCTATACCTAGCATTTGAAGTTTACCTTTGTCGTCGTAAACTTGACCTCGATTTGCTACCCAATGGATGCTACCATCAGCCCAAATAACGCGAAATTCGATACTGTAGTGTTTGTCAAAGTTAATTGCTTTGGTTACCGACTGAGTAACCAAGTCCTGATCTTCGGGGTGGATGCAGTTAAATAGAGCTTCATAGCTGCGGTAATTTACGTCTGCAATTAAGCCAAATATTGGTTTTAGTTGTTCGCTATAAGAAATCGCATTAGTTAATAAGTTCCAGTCCCAAGTACCCATACCCGCCGATTCTAGAGCTAATTTTAATTGTTCGGCTTTAAGGTGCGACTTTTCTTTTTGAGCTTGCAATTGCTTAGTTGCTTGATTTGCTTGGAGGAGATGACGCACTCTCTGGCGCAATACTGTCCAGTGAATCGGTTTTGTTATATAGTCGGTAGCACCTACCTCGAAGGCTAAGTCTACGGATTCCTGGTCTTCTAATGCTGTGATTATGAGTATTGGCGTGCGAAGTCCCCCAGGAAGGCAACGCATTTGCTGGCAACATTTAAACCCATCCATTACGGGCATCAAGGTATCTAGGAGAACAACATCGGGATGCAATTGAGTATATAAAGCCAATGCTTGTTCGCCATTTTCTGCTTCTATTACTGAGTTCCCTAGTTGTTCCATTGCTTGACGTAGCTGGAGGCGCACCAACTTATCATCATCAACAACCAAAATCAAAGGAAGATTTTCTAGTAATTCGAGGGAGTCCATAGCTTGATGCTGTGCTGGCGTACTAAGAAACGCATTGCTGGCTTAAATTGTTCTTACTCAGCTTGTAATGGCTGTGTCTAATTTATCTTCAGTATGACTCTTGAAGCTAAGTGTTTCCAACTTTTTACATTGGCAATATAACCAAAGTTGGAAGTAAGCCTTGCGTCGCCTCTACTTTGGAGCCATGTCAATGACAATACTTTTCGTTTATAAGGTTGCTTTTAAAGACCGGGTAAATGTGTCGTGATTGTAACTGTGCTATATCTGCGCCTTATTGACGATAGTTTGGAAAATTGCGATCGCTACTTTATATTTTTGGCGTTGCCCAATTGGGGGCGTGAAAATGATGAATACGTGATTTCAAAACCAATGCAATGAGACGTTGCATTATATTTTTCTGCCTTGATGCGTAATCCTTAGTAAAACAGAAATTCTGCTTCTAAGCTGGAATTTATTGTCAGAAAATTTGGCATCATAACTAAGACTGATAATATATTTGAACTCCCCAAAAAATGACTAAGAGCGATGGGCAAAGTACTAATCGAATCGAACGCGATTCAATGGGCGAAAGGCAAATTCCAAGCAGTGCTTACTACGGCATCCAAACTTTACGAGCAATAGAGAATTTTCCGATTAGTGGAATTAAGCCTTTACCCACCTATATAGATGCCTGCATCACAATTAAAAAAGCTACAGCCCTTGTCAATGGCGAACTCGGCTGCATTCCTCAAGATATTGCGGAAGCAATTGTCAAGGCAGCGGATGAAATACTTGCAGGCAATTGGCGCGATCAATTCGTGGTAGATATTTACCAAGCTGGGGCGGGTACTTCTCACCATATGAATGTAAATGAAGTATTAAGCAATCGCGCCTTAGAAATTTTAGGGGATGAAAAGGGCAACTATCAACGAATAAGCCCCAACGATCATGTCAATTACGGGCAATCTACTAATGATGTAATTCCGACCGCGATTCGGATTGGTGGATTGTTGGCACTCAAGCGCACGTTGTACCCGGCGTTGGATAAAGCAATTGCTGCCTTAATTGTTAAAGCTGAAGAATTTAAGGATATAGTCAAATCTGGTAGAACTCATCTCCAAGATGCGGTTCCCGTAAGATTAGGCGAAAGTTTCCGCGCTTGGGCGCAAATTCTTAAAGAACACAAAACTCGCTTAGAACTTGCCCAAACAGATTTAACCCGACTAGGATTAGGAGGCAGTGCCGTAGGTACGGGGTTAAATACTCATCCCGACTATAAAGTGCGCGTTGCTCAAGTATTATCCCAGTTGCTCAACCAACCGTTGCAAAGCGCCCCGCACATGATGGCAGCCATGCAAAGTATGGCTCCTTTTGTCAACGTTTCTGGCGCAATTCGTAACTTAGCTCAAGATTTGGTTAAAATTTCCCACGACTTGCGGTTAATGGATTCAGGCCCAAAAACTGGGTTGAAAGAAATTCAATTACCACCCGTACAGCCGGGTTCTTCAATTATGCCAGGAAAATATAACCCTGTAATGGCAGAAATGACGGCAATGGTATGTTTTCAGGTGATGGGATACGATAATGCAATTTCTCTTGCGGCGCAAGCTGGGCAACTAGAATTAAATGTAATGATGCCCTTAATCGCCTACGACTTAATTCACTCGATTGAGATATTGGGTAATACTATAGCGGCGCTAACAGATAGTTGTATCCAAGGAATTACAGCTAATCGCGATCGCTGTCAAAGTTACGCGGAGGGTAGTCTTGCCCTAGTCACAGCTTTAAATCCCCATATTGGTTATCTCAATGCCGCCGCCGTAGCTAAAGAATCGCTAGAAACAGGTAAATCTTTGCGACAAATTGTTAGCGATCGCAAGTTGATGACCCAAGAAGAATTAGCCCAAGTGTTGAATTTAGACCAAATGAGCGCTATGCCAGAGTAAAGGGAGCAAAGAACATAATTTGTATTTAAGCAAGATTTACGCTAATTTAAACTTTTCTGTGATTTATGTAACAACACAAACACCCGATCTTCTGGTTTATTTTTAGATCGGAGGATGTACAAGTTGAGGTCTATTTGGGGCATGACTGGTTTTAAAGGGTATATTGCCAGTCTAGTAGATCCAAAATTTGTCTCAACAGGCATAAAAACAGCTATATTTGTAGGCTCTCTGCTGTTTTTAATCAATCATGGGCTTGCATTTGTACACGGGGAGATGACCCGCGATCGCTGGATTTCTGTAGTGCTAAGTTATATAATGCCGTATTTAGTCAACGTGCATGGTCAATATAGCTCCAGGCGTAAATTGATTGCCAAATCTTAATTGCCGAATTTAGGGCGTGAAAATGATGAATGCGTGGTTTCAAAACAATGTAGAGACGTTGCAATTGCTAGTCTCTACTCAGTAATATTAGATAACTAAAGTATCCTTTTTATGCCCCTGAATTCGAGTGTTAGTTTAATTCGCGCCGACTCCTACGAACTAAAATCTCTACAAAATAATATTGCGGCGTTGCTAGAACCAATGGGCGGAATGGCAGCTATTGTAAAAAAAGGCGATCGCGTTCTACTTAAACCCAACCTTTTAACTGGGGCGCGTCCTGGTAAAGAATGTACCACTCGTCCAGAATTAGTATATGTCGTAGCAACAATGGTAATTGCGGCGGGTGGTAAACCTTTCCTCGGCGATAGTCCTGCTTTTGGTAGTGCTAGAGGAGTTGCCGCCGCCAATGGTTATTTACCTTGGATAGATAAGCTGAATTTACCAATTATCGATTTTCACGGGCAACGTTACCAAACAGCGGGGCAAGAATTTAACCATCTTTTGCTATCCACCGAAGCAATGGAGGCTGATGTAGTCATTAACTTGCCTAAAGTCAAGTCGCATATGCAGTTAACTTTGACAATGGGTGTAAAAAATTTATTTGGTTGCGTCCCTGGCAAGATGAAAGCTTGGTGGCATATGGAAGCGGGGAAAGATAGCGCTAGATTTGGGCAAATGCTGGTGGAAACCGCACGAGCAATTAATCCAGCCCTGACAATTCTGGATGGCATTATTGCCCATGAAGGTAATGGCCCTAGTGGGGGAGAACCTCGCCATTTGGGTATTTTAGGGGCAGCAAGTAATGTGTTTGCCCTCGATCGCGCTATTGTACATATTTTAAATGTTGATCCCCTTGCCGTACCAACAATCGCTGCTGGTCAACGTTTAGGGCTGTGTGGAGGATTGGATTGTATTGATTTTCCCTACTTACAACCAGACGAACTCCAAATCAATGATTGGCGGCTACCAGACACCTTAATGCCGATCGATTTTGGGATGCCTCGCGTTGTGAAGTCTACTTTTAAGCATTTTTATATTCGGTTTATTAAAGAGCCAATGAGTGCTTATTTATGAGCTAACTAAAACAGAATTGCCGTCAATTTTGGCTTTATAGGTTTTCAATGGCTTAGAGGCAGTCCCTTTTAATACTTTGCCATCAGTGCCAAATTCTGACGCATGGCAAGGACAAACAAATTTTTGCGATTTAGCTGCCCACGCTACAATGCAACCTGCGTGAGGGCAGGTAGGATTTACGGCACTGAGATTGTTTGCTGGACTGGTGCGAACTACTAAAACTGCGCCAACAGGGGATTTTTTGTCAAGTAATTGATTATCTTTGCTCAACTGCGCCACCGTACCTACAGCTTTAAACCCACCTTTACTGTTAGTGGGTTCAGCTTCGGCTTGCGTCTGGGGAGAACACGCAGCGATCGCAACTGGCAACGAACTTGCTAACCAACCGACACCTACCCAGTTCAAAAAAGCTCGACGGTTCATTACATTTCCTTATCTTTAGTATAAAAACTTCTCAACAATTAACTCTACTTAAAAGTCCTTCCAGACTTTTAGCTTCTATGTGCGCCAATTCATCTCTCTTTTGATAGGTATTGACGAAGAAAATACATATTGTCTATGCGTTTTATGCATATAAAGCAATATTTGGTTACTAAAGATACGAATTCGATTGTTGATTAATCATAACTTGAATACTAACAAGCATTTAAGCTTCGTCCAAAAGACACCGCCTTAATTTAGGCATTACAGCACGAGTGGACCAATTGCTAGTTCTCGCAAATGGTGTAGCCAAAGATACGAACTGAGGGCTTGAAGTCTAATAATCTAGCAGCAAATAGCAGTTTTGTATGCGACTTCGAGCTTTGCTAGGTAAACGAAAATATAAGGTCTAGTCCATGACAGAAGATGCGATCGCCAAGACAAGCCAAAATAAATTTGAAAAACTAAAAAGCGAGAAAGATGGTTTAGCGGTAAAGGCAGAATTAGCACAATTTGCGTCTATAGGCTGGGAAGCTATGGACGACACGGATCGCGAACATCGGCTGAAATGGCTGGGCGTATTTTTTCGTCCCGTTACCCCCGGCAAATTTATGATGCGGATGCGATTACCCAATGGGATTATTACAAGCCATCAGTTGCGAGTATTAGGGGAAGTAGTCGAACGCTATGGCGATGATGGTTGCGCGGATATTACTACTAGACAAAATATTCAACTGCGCGGCGTGCGAATTGAAGACTTGCCAGATATTTTTAACAAATTTCAGCAAGTAGGCTTAACAAGCGTCCAGTCAGGAATGGACAACGTTCGCAATATTACAGGCGATCCGGTAGCAGGGTTGGATGCAGACGAACTGTTTGATACACGGGAACTTGCAAGTCAAATTCAGGACATGATTACGGGTTGTGGCGAAGGCAATCCAGAATTTACAAACTTACCGAGGAAGTTTAACATCGCCATCTCTGGCGGACGAGATAACTCAATTCACGCCGAAATCAACGATTTAGCATTTATTCCAGCTTACAAAAACGAGCAATTTGGCTTTAACGTGCTTGTAGGTGGCTTTTTCTCTGCCAAGCGCTGCGATGCAGCAATTCCTCTCAATGCCTGGGTAGCACCGTCTGATGTAGTTGCCTTATGTAGAGCGATTTTAGAAGTTTATCGCGACAATGGCTTGCGGGCTAATCGGCAAAAATCTCGTTTAATGTGGCTCATTGATGAATGGGGGATCGATAGGTTTCGCACTGAAGTTGAAAAGCAATTAGGTAAAACCCTACTTAGCGCCGCCGAAAAAGACGAAATAGATTGGGAAAAACGCGACCATATCGGCGTTTACAGCCAAAAGCAACCAGGCTTAAATTATGTAGGCTTGCATATTCCGGTCGGGCGCTTGTCTGCCCAAGATATGTTTGAACTAGCACGAATTGCGGAAGTTTATGGTAGTAGCGAAATTCGTTTCAGTGTCGAGCAAAATGCCATCATTACGGGCATTCCCGATTCGCGCTTAGAAGCATTTTTACAGGAACCCGTGTTAGCAAGATTTTCAATTAATCCAGAAGCACTGATGCGGGGATTAGTGTCATGTACAGGAGCGCAATTTTGCAACTTTGCTTTAATTGAAACCAAAAATCGCGCTTTAAATGCGATCGCATCCTTAGCTAAAGAAGTACAGCTAACCCGTCCCGTCCGCATTCACTGGACTGGCTGCCCAAATTCCTGCGGACAACCGCAAGTTGCAGACATCGGCTTGATGGGAACAAAAGCCCGAAAAAATGGCAAACCAGTTGAAGGAGTTGACATTTATATGGGTGGTACGGTGGGCAAAGATGCCCACCTAGGAACTTGCGTTACCAAAGGCATTCCCTGCGAAGACTTACAACCAGTATTGCGCGACTTGCTTATTGAGCATTTTCAAGCAAAACCTAGAGAAAAAGCTTTAGTTTCTACCTGAAGTCAACTGTACAAAACCCTCAAACAATTTACAAAAATTAAATCAACACCAGACCATGACAAACTTTTCTAGAAGACAATTTATTATCACAGCAGGCGCGGCTACAGCAGGTTCTCTATTAGCTCATGGCTGCTCCTCCGGTCCCACTAGCACAAGTAATAGTAGCGGTGGGAGTGCAAGCCCCGTTGCCAATGTTAGTACCGCCGCTAATGCCCCAAAAGTAGAAACAACCAGCGCTAAGTTAGGATTTATTGCCCTGACAGATTCCGCTCCTCTAATTGTGGCGCTAGAAAAGGGTATTTATGCCAAGTACGGCATGACCGATGTCACGGTAGAAAAACAAGCATCTTGGCCTGTAACCCGCGATAATTTGGTACTCGGTTCTGGCGGTGGCGGTATTGATGGAGCGCATATCTTATCACCCATGCCATATTTGATGGCATTGGGGACTATTACTCAAGGTAAGCCTATCCCCATGTATATCTTGGCGCGGCTAAATACCAACGGGCAAGGAATTTCGGTTGCCAACGCCTATAAAGATATGAAGGTAGGCTTAGACAGTTCGCCCCTAATAGCAGCTTTTAGCAAATCTAAAGCCTCTGGTAAAGAACTCAAAGCCGCAATGACTTTTCCTGGCGGTACTCACGATCTTTGGATGCGCTACTGGTTAGCCGCCGGGGGAGTCAATCCCGACTCCGACATTTCTGTAGTTCCCGTCCCACCTCCCCAAATGGTTGCTAACATGAAAGTAAGCAACATGGAAACTTTCTGCGTGGGCGAACCTTGGAACGCCCAGTTAGTGAACCAAAAGCAAGGCTACTCCGCTTTAGTGACAGGAGAACTTTGGAACGACCACCCCGAAAAAGCTTTTGCCATGCGGGCTGATTGGGTAGACAAAAATCCTAATGCTGCTAAAGCAATGCTAATGGCAGTACAGGAAGCTCAACAGTGGTGCGAAAAAGCCGAAAATAAAGAGGAGATGATCGAAATTATCTCCAAACAAAAGTGGTTTAAAGTCCCAACCAAAGATATTATCGAGCGCTCCAAAGGCAATATTGACTACGGCGACGGTCGCACAGTCCAAGACTATCAATACAAAATGAAGTTTTGGGCAGATAATGCTTCTTACCCTTACAAGAGCCATGACTTGTGGTTTTTGACTGAAAACATCCGTTGGGGCTATCTTCCCGCCAACACAGACACAAAGAAAATTATCGACCAAGTAAACCGGGAAGACTTGTGGAAAGCAGCCGCTACAGCATTAGGCGTTCCCGCCACAGAAATTCCGACAAGCACATCGCGCGGCGTAGAAAAGTTTTTTGATGGTGTGACCTTCGACCCCGAAAACCCTGCCGCCTACTTGAAGTCTCTCAAGATTAAGAAAGCGTAAATTCTTTATCAGTGCTGGCACGGAAAAACTACAGCACTGATACCCATCCACAAGAATCACTGTACCTAGGAGAAGTTAGAGGATGACCGCAACCCTTCCAAGTCGCACTAAAAATAAGAAGAAAACTGCCCAGAAAGAAATTGCTTCCATCGTAACCAAAAAAATTCTGCCTCCACTACTTGCGATCGCAATTTTTGTAGCAATTTGGCAGTTGCTAACTTTAGGTGACTCCCCTAGATTGCCATCGCCGATCACGATGGTCAAAGAGACTTGGGACCCTTTTATTATTAATCCTTTCTTTGATAACGGTGGTACAGATAAAGGGCTTGGTTGGCAACTATTTGAAAGCTTAAAACGGGTGGCAGTTGGCTTTTCCTTGTCAGCTATTGTCGGGATTACGTTGGGGATTTTGATTGGTGCTAATGTCTGGGTCTACAACGCTGTAGACCCACTGTTTCAGGTATTGCGGACTGTTCCCCCTTTGGCATGGTTGCCGATTTCCTTAGCAGCTTTTCAGCAGTCCAATCCTTCAGCAATTTTCGTTATCTTCATTACTTCGATTTGGCCGATTATTATCAATACGACAGTAGGCGTTCAGCAATTGCCCCAAGACTACCGAAATGTCGCAAGAGTGCTGAAGTTGTCGGGTTCTAAGTATTTCTTTAAAATTCTCTTTCCTGCTACTGTTCCTTATATATTTACAGGGCTAAGGATTGGTATTGGTCTATCTTGGCTAGCAATCGTTGCGGCGGAGATGCTAGTTGGTGGTGTCGGCATTGGCTTCTTTATTTGGGATGCCTACAATAGTTCGCTCCTTAGCCAAATCATCTTGGCACTGATTTATGTCGGCGTTGTTGGTCTATTACTAGATCGGTTGGTAGCATTTGTTGCCAGCAAAGTAGTTCCAGAAGAACAGAAATAGAGATCGTAAGTAAAGTATGTTAGAACGCAGTCCGTCAGCGTCGCCTAAAGTGTAAAACATAAATTTATAACGACTTTGCTTCATGCCAGTAGCCTTTATCCTCCAGCCTTAAATAAGTCATGTCTTTTGTTGAAGTAGACCACATCGATCGCGTGTTCCCCTTGCCCAACGGCAACACCTACACCGCCCTGAAAAATATCGATCTCAAGATCCCACAAGGAGAATTTGTTTCCTTAATTGGACATTCTGGTTGTGGCAAATCAACTTTACTAAATATTATTGCCGGACTAGACAAGGCCACTACAGGCGGAGTGATCTTAGAAGGGCGCGAGGTGAAAGGGCCTGGACCCGATCGCATGGTAGTGTTTCAAAACTACTCACTTTTGCCCTGGTTAAGCGTATCGGAAAATATTACCTTAGCTGTAGACGAAGTTTATCAAAATAAACCCAAAGCCGAACGCAGATCAATCGTAGAGCAACACATCGATCTAGTCGGATTACGCGCCGCCGCCAATAAGCGCCCAGGACAACTATCCGGGGGGATGAAACAACGAGTTGCGATCGCGCGGGCGCTAGCAATTCGTCCCAAATTATTACTACTAGACGAACCTTTTGGAGCGCTAGATGCCTTAACGCGGGGCGGCTTGCAAGAACAACTGATGAGAATTTGCAACGAAAGTAACCTAACTTGCGTTATGGTGACCCACGATGTCGATGAAGCGCTGCTATTAAGCGATCGCATTGTGATGATGACCAACGGCCCAGAAGCGCAAATTGGGCAAATTCTTGATGTTGCCATTCCTCGTCCCCGCCAAAAAATGGAAGTAGTAAATCATCCCAGTTACTACGGCTTGCGGAACGAAATAATTTACTTCCTCAACCAGCAAAAACGCGCCAAACAGCGCAAGGCGAGGCAGAAAGTAGTTTTGGCAGGCAATGGTTTAGAGAAAGTAAACTTGGAACTTGGCTTTATTCCGCTAACAGACTGCGCTCCGCTCGTCGTAGCTAAAGAAAAAGGCTTTTTTGAAAAGTACGGCTTAACCGAAGTAGTTTTGAGCCGCGAACCAAGTTGGAAAGAAATAGCGATAGGTGTCGGTACTGGTCGCCTAGATGCTGCCCAAATGGTCGCGGGAATGCCCTTAGCTTTAACGTTGGGAGCGGGTGATAAACCACCGATTCCCGTAGTTAGTGCGATGAATTTGTCGCGCAATGGCAACGCGATTACTTTTAGCAAAAAACTATACGACCAAGGAGTAAGAACTCTTGCAGACTTTAAAGAGGCGATCGCCTCTTCTCCCGATAAAGTCCATACTTTAGGCATGGTGCATCCTTCATCAATGCACAACTTACTATTACGCTACTGGTTAGCTTCTGGCGGGATTGATCCCGATAAAGATGTCAACTTAACAGTAATTCCCCCGCCCCAGATGGTATCCAACCTCAAAGCGGGCAATATTGACGGCTACTGTTCTGGCGAACCTTGGAACTCCCGCGCCGTTCACGAAGACCTCGGTTTTGTGATTGCGACCGATTTAGAAATTTGGGCAGGACATCCAGAAAAAGTTTTAGGTGTAACGGAAGAATGGGCAAATAAATATCCCCAAACTCATGTAGCCTTAGTTAAAGCCTTGCTTGAAGCCTGTGAATACTGCGACGACTGGCGTAATCGAGAAGAAATTGTCGAACTCCTCTGCCGCCCAGAAT
>JAABUN010002524.1_pt1 | contig 32171 bp, 22 predicted proteins | sample 5559311 | NCBI WGS metagenome assembly JAABUN01 (sample SAMN10711877, study PRJNA513370) | rock metagenome | isolation source: Antarctica rocks | place: Antarctica: Victoria Land, Siegfried Peak sud | reverse complement strand
CGCCGGCCACACAGGCGCCGGCCACACAGGCGCCGGCCACACAGGCGCCGGCCACACAGGCGCCGGCCACACAGGCGCCGGCCACACAGGCGCCGGCCACACAGGCGCCGGCCACACAGGCGCCGGCCACACAGGCGCCGGCGACCGACGCTCCTCCCGTGTTGCCGTCCGACGCTGGCCCGTCGGGTCCCGGCATCCCGCCGACGGAGCCGACGGCGACGCCTGATGACTCGATCGAGACCGCGTTGGCCCCGCCGACCGCAACGACCGGTGCATCGCTCCAACCTGTCGCGAGCCAGGCGCCATCGGCACCGGCCACGGCCACGACCCCGGCTGGGCCATCGGAGACACCGGCGCCGGTAGACCCGGCCCAGCCAACGGCCACCGAAGCATCCGGCGGGGTCGAGGCCGCCCTGATACGTCCGGCAACGCCGACGGCGACCTCCGAGCCCACGGCCACGCCGAGCGAGGAGCCTGCGGCGACCGCGACAGCCGTACCCGCGACAGCCGTACCCGCGACAGCCGTACCAACGGTGGCTCCCACCGATGTGCCGACCGCGACGTCCACGGTCGAGGCGACCGCGACGCCGACCGACGTTCCCACGACCACGCCGACCGAGGAACCGACCGCGACGACCACGCCAACCTCGACGCCGACCGAGGAGGCGACGGCCATTCCAACGGACGTACCCACCGCGACGTCAACGGCGGCCCCAACCAAGGAGCCGACCGCGACCCCGACTGAAGAGCCGACCCCGACCCCGACAGCGATACCGACGGAGGAACCGACCGCTACTCCCACAGATGCGCCGACCGCGACCCCGACCGAGGAGCCGACCGCGACCCCGACCCAGGAACCCACGTCGACGCCTGAGCCGATCACCACGGCGACCGGGGAGAGCGGCCGTCGCGGCAATCCCGGAATCAACCCGACCGACAACAATACGCCCATCCCGGTCGACGGCTCGGAACCGACCACCACGCCGGACAATGGCCAGGCCCAGGATGAGACCATCCCCGACGAGCAGGCGACCGAGACGCCCGCAGTGGTCCAGCCGGATGACACCACGACGCCCGCGCCGACCGCGACCGAGGCACCGGCCGAGGTTCAGACGCCCATCCCGGCGGCGACCGCGACGGCGGGACGCCGCGGTATCAATCCGACCGACGACAACACGCCGATTCCGGCCACCGATCCGAACCAGCCGACCATCGAGCCGACGATCCCGGCGGTCGAGTCAACGACCGAGCCGGTGGAGCCGGCAGCGACGGTACCAGCCGATGGCAACGACCAGGTCATCCAGCCGCGGGGCTCCGATACCAGCGGCTCCGGCAACAGTGGCTCCGGCAACAGCGGCTCCGGTAGTGACAACAGCGGCCCCGGCAATGGAAACGGAAACTCGGGCGACGGCGACGGCGGTTCCGGCACTACCGGTAGTGGCACGGACACGACCGGCGGCGGAGCCGCTGCCGGCGCCTACAGCATCGACTCCGCGCCCATCACGACCGGCGTCTCGCTCGGGGCCGCGCCACCGGGCCCGCTCCGCGTCTCGCCCGACGGCAGCCTGTTCCTCTTCAGCGATGGCGGGAACACGATCGGCGTCGCCAGCTTCGGCGGCGGCGGGACGGTTCTCGGGACCTTCTACTACCCGGTCTGGACCGGCCAGGGGCAGGTCCTCGTCACCTACTACCCGGACGACAGCGGCAGCGCGGCGATCGGGCTGATCAGCCCGCAGGGCGGCCTGACCCCCGTCACCACGCCCGACCCGGACGATCCGGGCCGGCGGGACATCGTGGCCGGCGAGATCGGCGGCTCGCTCTACTACCAGCGCAACTGGCCGGACGAGCCAGACCGCGGGACCGAGCTCCACCGGGTCTCCGGCGGCAACGACGAGGTGATCTGGCAGGACACGGGGCTCGTCCCCGTCAGCAAGCACCCTAATCTCAGCCCCAATGGCACGTTCCTGATCGCGACGAACGATGGCTGGTATCAGATCGATGGCAACGGCGGCGCCTCGGCCCTCGGGGGGTCGGTGGGCAGTGAGCCGATCGGGATCGCCTTCGGGCCCGGCGACGCGGTGGCCGTCCTCGGTGGGGGGCAACTCGCTCTCGGCACGGTCGGCAACCCCGGCGGCGGCACGGTGATCGGTGGCATCGACGTCGGGGCCGGCGTCGCCTGGTCGCCGGACGGCGCCCGGATCGCCGTCGCGTCCGGGCCGGTCGTCAGTATCTACGACACTGGCGGCAACCTGCTCCGGACGTTCACATCCGACGCCGGCGCCCCGCTGAGCGGCCTGCTCTGGAATGGCGACCTGCTCGTCGTCCGGGGTGGTGGCCAGCCAGGGCTGATCAGCATCCCGGCCGGCGCACTGCCCTGACGCCCCCGGAATGACCGATGCATTACCCTATCGGGGACCGGTGTTCGGGCCCAATCGTCCCGGCCGGATCTGGCGGGTTGGCCCCGAGCCATCTGCTAGACTGACCGGAATCCGCGAGGTGGGCGCCAATGACCGCGGACGAGCGAGTGGATTCGGGTGTGCGCTTCGGACGGACGGTCCTGCTGACGGCCGAGGGCGAGCTCTTCCGGCAGCCGGTCGACGTGCTGATGATCGCGGCCAACGCGCGCGGGGTGATGGGAACGGGCGGCGTCCGGCTGGCCGGCGGCGCCGACATCGAGCGAGAGGCGATGGCCCAGGCCCCGCTCGCGCTCGGCACGGCGATCTTCACACTCCCCGGTCTCCTCGGCGAGCGCGGGGTGCGGGCGATCGCGCACTGCGTGATCAACGACCAACTCGGTGGTCCGGTCCGGGCGGGGATCGTCCGGCGGACGATCCCGTTCGCGCTCAGGGCAATCGAGGAACGCCGGTTCCACTCACTGGCACTGCCACTGCTCGGCAGCGGCAGTGCCTCCGGTCAGTTAGCGCCGGCGCTCGTCGCGACCGCGATCGTCGAGGAGCTCGTCGCCCACCTGCGCCGGGTCACCAGCCGGATCGAGCGGATCACGCTGGTGTCGCGCTCTGCGGAGGACATTCGCATCCTGGACGACGTACTTCGAGTCGCGCGTGACCACGCCTGGGGGCTGCCCCGATGAGACCGGCGAGACCCGGCAACGACCCGCACCGCCGCGATGACGCCCGGCGCGACCGCCGGGCCGATCCGCCTGACGACCGCGACCGGGAGCGCGAGGGGTCCGCTCCGCCACCGGGCAGCTACGTGCCGGACGACTACGGGGCGGCCTCGCGCGACGCCGATCCTCGATGGACTCGCCGTCACGACCCGCGAGATCGGGACGCGGGTGCCGCCGATGCTCCGCCTCGTGACCGCTATCGCCCGCCTGGCCCGGCCAGACCGGTCGACGACCGCCGCGTCCGGCGCTCCGGGGAAGGATCGGGCGATCCGTTCCTGCCCCGCGATCAGGACCGACAGCCCCGCAACCCAGCGCCGCGACTGGACCGTTCGGGTTTTGGCCGTTCCCGCGACGACCGCTCCGGAGACTACCCACCGGCGGACCCGCCGCCCCGGCCACGCTACGGTGCCATCTCTCCCTCGGACGACCTCGCCTGGCCCGACGCCGAGCCGGCCGAGGCGGACTGGCAGCCGGCCGCTCCCCGCGGTCGGGTGCCGGGCGGCCGGAACGCGCCACCCCCACCGCCTCGCGACGAGCCATACGCCCGGCAGACCTATGGAGCCGTTCCGGAGGATCGGTTCGAGCCACCTCCACGCCGGCCGGCCTGGTCGACCTACGAGCCGAACCCGCGACCGATCGCCGACAGTGATCTCGCCTATGACGTCTCCCGTGACGACGACGAGCCCGCCCGCCGCGCCAGTGGCGATCCCGCCCGCGACGATCTGTCCGGAAACTGGCCCGCGTCACCATCGATCGAGGGCGGCGCGGATCCCGCTCCGGTCGACGGGGAGTGGTATCGGGACGAGCCGGACCGGGCGCGGGAGGACGAGCTGGCGGACGACTCCGATGGCGCCGAGCCCCTTCGGGACGATGACCCGCGAGCCGCCGTCTTCAGCGACCCCGCCCGCCCGTCCCGGCGATCGTCCGGCCACGGCGATGGCGTCCGCCCGCCTGTCTGGGGCCTGTCCGGTTACGCCTGGCGCTTCGCCCGCCGGCTGACCATTCCCCGGACCAACCGCCTGCTGCGATTCGGCGCGAGCCGCGTCCTCCCGGCCTCGACTCAGGCCCGCTTCGCGGCGATGGGTCTGCCGCCGACAGAGGTCGACGAGACGCTCCGGCAGGTCCGGTCGCTGGACGACTGGGCCGAGGCCTGGACCGGGACCGCCCAGCGCTTCCTCGGCGAGACCCGGCGCGGCGGCGACATGACGCCGGTCGAAGCCGCCCGCTCCCGCCAACTCGCCGCCCTCTGCTACCACGTCGCCTCGTTCTTCGCCTTCGGTGACGACCGGCTGGCCCGAACGTCCCGCAGCGCCGCGACGACGCTGTTCGGCCAGTCGCTCGGGCTGCTCATGCCGGAGACACGCCGGGTCAACGTCCGCTGGCGATCGAAGACCATGCCCGGCTACCTGACCGTGCCGTCCTGGGCGACCGGCCGGCGACCGCTGGCGGTCCTGCTCAACGGCGCGACGACGAGCCGCGAGGAGCTGATCCTCTGGTCGGACGAGTTCCTCGCCCAGGGGATCGCCGTGCTGGCCCTCGACACGCCGGGCTTCGGCGAGGGAATCGCGCTCGGGACGGTCTCACTCGATAACGACGACTTCATGGACGGCATCTTCGAGCTGGCCGAATCCGACCCCGGACTGGACCCGACCAGGGTCTCGCTGGTCGGGATCAGTCTCGGCGGCACGATGGCCTTCCGGGCCGCCGCCGGCGAGCGGCGCGTCTCGGCCGTCGTCGCCGTCACCCCCATCTTCGAGCCGGCCCGCTGGCTGGGCGCCTCCAGCCAGGTCGCGCTGGCCCAGATGGTCCCGCTGTTCGGCGGCTACGACCAACTCGCCGACTTCGTCCTCGGGCTCGACATGCCGGCCACGCTGGCCGAGACGCAGGCGCAGGTTCTCGTCTTCGGAGCGGGGAAGGATCTCGTCGTCCCGCCACCGGAGGCCAGTCGCCTCGCGGCGGCTCTTGGGGAGCAGGCGACCCTCGTCTGGTTCGACGACGCCGGCCACGCCCTGTTCGACGTCGTCCCGGAGTGGACCCGTGAGGCGGCCGAATGGCTCGCCGTCGTGATGGACGTCTCCGACGCACCGATCTTCACCGAGCCGGCCGACAACGATCAGGGCGATCCCTATGCGACCGATGACCGGTTTCAGGGCGACCAGGGAGCTGAGCCGGACACGTTCCAAGCCGATTCGGCGGCGTTCGACGACCCGGAGTCCGATCGGCCGGTCGAGCAGGAGACGTCACCGGCTCCAACCGGTCGACAGCCCCTGCGCCGCCGTGACGCGACACGCTCGCCCGGGCAGGAAACGCCCGGGCAGGAAACGCCCCGAATGGCACAGGTTCCCGTACCCGAGCCCGAACCCTATGGCGCGGGCGTCTTCGACGCGGACGAGGGAGCGGAGCGGCGGAGCGAGCAGCAGCGCGGCTACGAGACCGGCGTCTTCGGACCGCTCGGTCCCGCCGCCGCCCGGATCCTGGCCGATGAGCCGACCCCCCAACCCGGCAGTCCCGAGTGGGGCTACGAGGACGGCGGTCCGTGGACCGACAATGACCGTGAGACGACTCACTCCCCATGGGACGACCCCGCCGGCCGACCGGCCCCGGCGACCGCGCGCCTCTGGGAAACGCGCGAACCGGTTCAGCGACCGGCCCCGGCGTTCCACCCGACGATGGCCAGCCCGCCCGAGCCACCCGCCCGGCCCGTCGAACGCCCAGCTGCCCAGACGCCGTCCATGGCGCCAGAAACAGAAACCACCGATCCTGACCCCGCCGCGATACCACCGCAAGCCACCTCGACCGGAGACTACCTGACGGCGAGCGGCCCGTCGGTCGGTCGCGGACGAACCTCCGAACCATTCGTAACGGTCCCGGCCAACGACGTCGACCAGACGACCGGGACCGGAGCGGGTGGGACCGAACCCGGGAAGCCGGAGTCCGAGGACGTCACGGTATCCGGGGCCGGCCGGATCGACCCATCCGACTCTCCCATGGAGGAGAACCCAGGGGACAGGGAGCCAGACGCCGTCATCGAGACGAACCCGGACGACGACACCCACGCTCCGTTCCGGCCGCCATCCAGCCAGACGGAGTAATGGCGGGCTGGTTCAGCCAACGGATCGGCAGCAGCGGGGATCGGTTCATGCGTCTGCGTCGGAACCGGGCGGTGGGCCCGACGGCCCGCCTGCCGTTTCCATCCGGCCCGACCATCGTCCTCCCCGTCTCGGGAGGCAAGGAAGTCCAGACAAGGCATGACGTCTCCCGACCGCACCACCATGCAGGATGATCTGACCGCACTCAGCGTCACGAGCCTGCTCCGGCTCCGCGAGCGCGCGTTTCAGTCCGCGGGGAGCGGCATCGTCATCACCGACGCCAGCCAATCCGACAATCCCGTCATCGATGTCAACCCGGCCTTCGAGCGCATCACCGGCCACCGCCGGGCCGACGTCCTGGGCCGCAGTTGCCGGATGCTCCAGTCGTTCCGGACCGACCCGGCGGCGATCGACGAGATCCGGGCCGGGATCGCCGCCCGACGGGAAACCAGCGTCGTGATCCTCAACCGGCGCCGGGACGGGACGCCGTTCTGGAACGACCTGCTGATCGCCCCGGTCTTCGCGCCAGATGGACAGCTCACGCATTTCGTCGGGATCCAGACGGACATCACCGCCCGCAAGGTCGCTGAGGATCGCACGAACTTCCTCGCGCGAGTCAGCGACCAGCTCGGCGTCTCGCTGGACTACCGGGCCGCGCTCACCGGCGCCGCGGAACAGGCCGTCCCGCTGATCGCCGACCTGTTCCTGGTCGACCTCGTGTCCGGGGACAGAGGCACCGACCGGGTGGCCGCGACCTTCGCCGATCTCGAAGGTGGGGCCCACGCCGGACGCCTGCCGGACTGGACCGTGCAACCGGAAGACAACCACGGATCTGCGCTGGCGATCCGGACCGGCCGGTCGCAACTCATCCGGTCCGTGGCGGACAACGAGTCGCCATCGCTGGCCCGTGATGCGGATACCCTTCGCCGCCGAACCGGCGACGATCTGCTGTCGCATCTGACGGTCCCACTGATCGCCCGCCGCCGGATCCTCGGGGCATTGACGATCGCGACGACGAGCCGCTCCGGCCGCACCCTCGAGACCGCCGATCTCCACCTGATGCAGGATCTCGCCCGGCGGGTGGCGATGGCGATCGACAACGCGATGCTCTACACCGAGGCCAGGATGGCGGTCCGGGCCCGGGACCAGTTCCTGTCGATCGCGGCCCATGAGCTCCGGACTCCGGTCTCCAGCATCAAGGGGTACGCCCAGATGCTGCTCCGGGCCCAGCGCAAGGGAGAGATCCCGGTCGAGCGGCTCAAGCGATCCCTGGAGACCATCGACAGCTCGACCGACCGGCTGACCCTGCTGACGAGCGACCTGCTCGATGTCTCCCGGATCCGGCTCGGTCAATTGCCGCTCCGTTCCAGCGAGATCGACTTCGCCGCGAAGGTCCGCTCGGTCATCCAGCGCTTCGAAGAGTCGGCCGTCGATACACACCGGATCGATCTGATCGTCGCGCCGGGCAGCTACCTGGTGCGGGCGGACGCCGACCGGATAGATCAGGTGCTGACCAACCTGCTGGAGAACGCGGCCAAGTACTCGCCAGACAGCGACCGGATCGCCCTGAGTCTCTGCGTTGGGGACGGACAGGTTCGACTCTCGGTCCACGATTCCGGGATCGGCCTTCCACCCGATGGCGATCGGGGCATCTTCGAACCGTTCGAGCGGGCCGCGAACGCCCTGAAGCATGAACTGCCGGGTCTTGGGCTCGGGCTCTACATCTGCCGGGGACTGATCGAGCGCCATGGCGGGCAGATCTGGGCCGAGAGCGCCGGCGAGGGCCTGGGCACGACCTTCCACGTCACGATCCCGACCCTTGGCCACGGCCCGGACCTCAACGCCGACCACGCCATCCCGCTCACGTTCGGGTAGTAGCCGCTCTGTCCTGATCTTGTGGGCCGATCTCGACGACGTACCATGGAATGGACGGGCTCGCGGATACGCGGCGACCGTTCCCGCGGTGATCGTCGCAGGGGCGTCCGCGCTCGCTTCGCTGGCGGCGCCCCTGCAAACCGGTCAGCGTCAGCGACGAGTCCATTCAGAAAGCCAGGCCGTCAGGCGAACCGCTGGGCCGATCGCGCCCTGGCCCGAGCCGCCTCGTCCTCGCGGTTCTTCGGGGCGGCGGACGTATCGAGCGATCCCAGAAGGTGCGCGGCGATCCGCGTGATCTCGGCGACGGCCTCGTCGAAGGCCGCCTGGTTGACTTTCGAGGGCTGGTTGAAGCCGCTGATCTTGCGGACGAACTGGAGCGCCGCCGCCTGGATCTCGGCGTCGGTGGCGGGCGGCTCGAAGTTGTAGAGCGTCCGGATATTCCTGCACATGGCTGCTTGCCTCCGCATCACGTCATCGGTCGAAGACGAACCGAACGGGAGCGATTGACCCCAGAGGGTCCATTCCTGTTCGTCGCGACGCCTAGCCCATCTCGATCAGGTCGCGGGTCGCATCGTTGATCCGGTCGCCGCCGTCATCCACGCAGATGACGGTGTCCTCGATCCGGATGCCGAAGCGGCCGTCGAGGTAGATCCCCGGCTCGTCGCTGAAGACCATCCCGGCGGCCAGCCGCAGCTCGTTGCCGCCGACCATGTACGGCTCCTCATGGATGTCCAGCCCGAGCCCGTGACCAACGCGGTGGATGAAGGCATCGCCGTAGCCGGCGGCGGTGATCACGTCCCGCGCCGCCCGGTCGACATCCTGGCAGGGGATGCCCGGCTGGACCGCCTCGTAAGCCGCCTGGTTGGCCGCCCGGACGGTGTCGTAGACGGTGCGGTACTCGTCCGACGGCGGGCCGATGTGGACGGTCCGGGTCACGTCGGAGTGGTAGCCCTCGAGCGTGCCGCCCCAGTCGAAGATGACGGAGTCGCCCGGCTGGATGACGCGGTCGCTGGTGTGGTGGTGCGGCGACGCCGAGTTCGGGCCGCTGGCGCAGATCCCGCCGTGGATCGTCAGGCCCCGGGCCGCCGTCCGGTCCCGAAGCAGGGTCATCGCCTGCTGCTCCGTCAGCCCGGCGATCCGGTCACTCGCGATGAACTCCTCCCACGCCTCGTCGGTCCGCCGGCTGACCTCGCGGAGCAGCTCGCGCTCGCGATCGTCCTTGTGCATCCGGAGCGGCCGCATGGCCGGCGTGGCCGAGACCCAGCTGGCCTTCGGGATCGATGCCTGGAGCCGGAGCAGGAAGATGCTCCAGAGCTGGTCGCTGACGGCGATCGTCGTGCCACGGCCGCCGTCCCGGAGCTCCATCAGCGAGGCGGCCCGGTCCCACGGCGCCTCGGTCTCGGTCCAGGCCGAGATGTCGAACAGCTCGCGGCGGGACAGGATCAGCGGCGCCTCCAGCATCGGCACGACGACGCTGACCGGCCCGGACCGCGGCACGATCAGGAGCGTCATCCGCTCGCTCAGGTGCGCATCGAAACCGGTCAGGTAGCGGAAGTCGGACGACGGCCCGACCACGGTGACGTCGATCCCGGTCCGGTCCATCTCCGACTGCAACCGCGCCAGCCGGTCCCCGTAGACCGAGAGATCCTCCGGAGCCGTCTGGGTGGTGTTTGCGCTGGTCATGCCCTGTCCTTCCCGATGGTGGTCGATCGCCCGGTTCGTCAGAACGTCATCCTAGCACCGAGGAAGGACGTCGAAAGCCGGCGACAACGGCTACCCTTTGACCGCCCCCGCGGTCAGGCCGGCCACGATTCGGCGCTGGAAGATCAGTACGAGAACGACCAGCGGCAGGGTCACGAGCACGGACGCGGCTGCCTGCGCACCATAGTCGGTCGAGTACTGCGTCGCGTAGTTCGGGATGACGACGGTCACGGGACGCACCGACTCGTCGTACGAGAAGGTGTTGGCAAAGAGATACTCGTTCCAGGCGAAGATGAACGTAAGCAGCGCGGCCGTGAATACCCCCGGGGCGGCCAGCGGGACGATGATGTCGCGGAGCGCCCGCAGCGGCGTAGCGCCATCGACCTTCGCGGCATCCTCGAGTTCCACGGGCAGGTCGCGAAAGAAGGCGACCAGGAGCCAAGTTGTCAGTGGAAGCGCGAAGACCGTATTGGGGATGATGAGCGCCCAGTAGGTATTGATGATATCCAGCGTCCGGAACTGCAGGAACAGCGGAGCGATGATCGCCACGCCGGGAAAGAATGTCAGAGCGAGGATCAGGGTCAGTGCCCCGCCCCGCCACCGGAAATGGAGCCGGGCAATGGCGTAAGCCGCGAGCGCGGCCAGCATCAGGCAGAGGCCAGTCGTCGCCCCACTCACCACCAGACTGTTCAGCACGGCCCGGCCGAAATGACCGGTCGTGAAGATGGTGCGGTAAGACTCGAGCGTCCAGTTACCCGGCAACACCTGCGGCGGCGACGCGAACAGGTCGATCGGCCGCAGCAGGCTCATCCGGATCACCCAGAGCAGCGGTGCGATGCTGACGAAGCAGAACGCGACAATGGCGACGGTCAGTCCGGACCGGCTGGCCCATTGACGAATCGACGGGGCGGTCATCTGTCTCCTCCCGCCGGGCGCAGGCCAAAGAATCGGACGAAGACCAACGCGATCAGCATTGAACTGAAGAACATGACGACCGCCGCCGCGTTGCCGAGCGCGAATCGAAGCTCGCTCACCCGGACCGCCTCGTAGATATACGTCGCGAACGACTCCAGCCGGTTGTCGCTGAACACCGCGAACAGCTCGTAGACGCGCCAGGCATCGAGCGTCCGGAACAGTACGGCGACGACGATCGCCGGCCGCAGCAACGGCAACGTGATCGACCGGAACCGCTCCCAGGCGCCGGCGCCGTCAACGCGCGCGCTCTCGTAGAGCTCGCCGGGAATGGTCTGAAGTCCGGCCAGCAACAGGAGCGCCATGAATGGCGTCGTCTTCCAGACGCTGACGAAGATCGCCGCGATCATTGTCAACGTCTCGTCCGTCAGGATCGGGCGGTGGACCAGGCCGGTTTGCCGGATGAGATAGTCCATGATTCCGATCTGATCCTGAAACATCAGCCGCCACATGATGGCCGAGACGACGGCCGGGAACGCCCAAGGAATCAGGATGGCCGCCCGAACCAGCGCCCGGCCGACGAAGGCCCGGTTGATGAGCAACGCGATAGCGAGCCCCAGCACGAATTCTAGGCTCACCGTCGACAGCGTGAAGACGACGGTGTTGCGGAACGCCTCGAACAGCCGGGGATCGTCCACGAGGCGGCGATAGTTTTCCAGGCCAACCCAGTCGCCCGGTACCCCGAACCGGACCTGCCGAAAACTCAGCGAAACGGCGTAGACCAGCGGGTAGATCGCGACCGCCAGGATGACGATGACGACCGGCAGGACAAGCGCGACCGCCAGCCGTTCCTCCGTCCCGAGCAGGCCCACCCGCCCCGGTGTGCGGATCGCGTCGACGGCCACCTGCGGGGTGGCTGCCAGCGGCCGGTCGCCACCGGACGTTGTTCCGTGCGTGTCAGTCATGCTGCCCCTTCTGCTGCCCGTCCGATCGGCCCTGCCCAACTCCAGCGCCCGTGGCTGCCCACGGGCGCTGGCGCCGCAACGCTCCAGTCGGGTTGCGGCGTCTCGTTCTTAGACGCCGCCGAGGTCGATGATCTCCTGCAGGTCGCTCTGGACAGCGGAAGCGGTCTCCTCTGGTGTCGCCCCACCCGAGAGCATCGTCGTGAAGCGCTCCGCCATCAGGTTGGACATCTCGAAGATGTAGGGTGTTACCGGGCGCGGGAGCGAATTCGTCAGTGCCTGCTGGCCCAGTGCCATGATGGGCAACTGGGACGTCAACTCCGGGTCGTCGTAGAGACTCGCGACGGCCGGCAGCTGTCCACCCGTGAGGGCGTGGGCCTTCTGCTGCTCAGCGGAGCTGAGATAGTCGATCAGCAACCAGGCTTCCTCGGGATGGCGCGAATTGGCATTCATCGCCAATTGAATCCCGGACTGGATCGCGCGGCTGGTCATGCCGGCCTCGGCGACCGGTAACTGGCCGACTCCGACCTGATCCAGCGTGAGCGCGGAGCGATTGGGATCGGCGACGCTCTCGTAGCTTCCCGGCCAGTTGCGCATGAAGATGGCGTCCCCACGCACGAAAGCCGCCTCGCACTCCTGCTCACCATAGGTCGTGACCGCCTGCGGGGCGATGCCGTTGTCGACCAGACCACGCTCGATTTGCAGTCCCCGCATCGCTTCCGGCTGATCGACCACGACGTGCTCAGGGTCAGACGGATCGAGAATGTAGCCACCGGATGAGTAGATGAACTCGATGGCGTTGATGGCGCCCGCTGGCGTCTCCGCGCCCTGCAACAGGTAACCGGCCTGGATTCCGGTGGCCGACTGAATGGCGGTCGCCATCTCGGACATCTCGTCCCAGGTCGTTGGCGGCGCGGCATAGCCGGCATCCGCGAGCAGATCCTTCCGGTAGTAGAGCAAGCCACAGTCGGTGTACCAGGGTGCGCCATAGATGGCGTCCTTGTACGTATTGATCGCGATGGTGCTCGGGAGGAACTTCGACGTATCCAGCCGGTCGCTCAGATCGGCGATCAGTCCAGGGACGCCGAGCGGGGCGGGCCAGATTCCGCCGATACCGATGACGTCGAGATCCTTGCTCCCAGTCTGGAGCTCAGTCCGAACTTGGGTGAAGTATTCGCCATAGTTGGCGGGCATCTCCCTCCAGCTCACCGCGATCTCTCCGGCGTGAAGTTGATTGAACCCGTCCAGCAGCGCCTGGGTCGAGCCGGACGCATCCGGTGGAAAGGCGAACGTGAGCTGTACCGGAGCATCCTGCGCGTGCGCCCGCCCGGCGAGATTGGCGGCCAGCAATGCGCTACCTCCCAGGCCAGCCGCCTGCAGAACCGATCGGCGGGAAACTGGGGTGCGTGTCAGCGAGGGCATCGTCGTCGGTCCGGTCATGGTCATATCCTCCACATCGAAGTCAGGACTCTTCGAACGCCACCGTGGCGCCCGACCCGTTCAGGGCGGTTTTGGGCTGGCTTCGGGCGGCTTGCCCGGAGCATCGAACGTCCGCGACCGCTACAGCGTGCCGAGCTGGAAGGCGTCGCCCGTGTCCCGGATCCAGTCGCCGAGCCGGTCGTGCAGTCGTCGGCGCTGGTCGCGGTAGCGGGTGTTGTGGGCGAGATCGACCAGCTCATACGGGTCATCGTTGAGATCGAACATCAACCAGGGCACTCCTTCGAGGGCGACGTACTTCCATCCGTCCGTGGTGATCACCGCCCGCCAGGCGCGATCGACGCTGTCGGGATGTCCGGTCGGGACCACGATCTGGGCGAACGCCGAATCCGGGAGGGCTGCCCGGTTCACCGCGTAGGCCGCGGCCGCGGAGACCGTCGGCGCGGTCTCCGCGGGGTCGATCAGCCGGAGGCTCGAGTAGTCGGTGCCGTCCATCCAGGACGGAACGGGGATGCCGCAGAGGCCGAGGCTGGTCGGGCCGAGGTCGACCTGGTTGACCGGCGCGGTGACCCGACCGAACCGATGGACATAGCGGGGCGCCGCGCCACCGACGATGAGCGGCACCCGGACGGCCTCCTCCCAGGGGGCGGTCTTGAGGAACTGCCCATGAGAGCCATGGAGGTCGCCGTGGTCGGAGAAGAAGACGATGTGGGTGTCGTCCGCATGCCCACATGCGGCGAGCGCCTCGCGGATCCGGCCAAGGTTCCAGTCGAGGTTCTCGATCTGGGCGTAGTACCCGGCCAGCTCGCGACGGGCCCGCTCAACTACACGGGGCACGTCCGGTACATTGGGGCGTAGCTGGACACGACCGGGAGTGTGGCGGGACATCCACTCCGATGGCGCGACATAGGGGTCATGGGGCGGTTGGGGCGCCAGCACGGCGAAGAACGGCGCATCGTCGTCGTCCGGTGTCGCAAGGTAGTCGATGAGTAGGTCGGTCAGCGCGTCGGTCTCATAGCCGGGCAAACGGTGATGGAAAGCTTCGTCGGCCGTTCCGCCATGGACCCAGCTATCCCACGGGCTGTTGTTGTTCTCGTATCCGACCCACGTATCGAAGCCGCCGCGCCGCTCCGGCGGGACGATATGCATCGCGCCACGTCCGTCCCGCTCGTGAAAACCATCGAGGTGCCATTTGCCGAAATAGGCGGTTCGGTAGCCGGCATCGCGAAAGGGCGTCGCGATGGTCGAGCGGTCCGGTGGGAGCTGGTCCTCATGCGCGGCCGCACCGCGGTGCGGGTAGCATCCGGTCAGGATGGCGCTGCGAGCCGGCGTGCAGAGCGGCGAACCCGCCACGGCGGAGGTGAATGCCACGCCTTCCGCGGCGAGCCGGTCGATGTTCGGGGTCGTTACGTTCGGATCACCCAGGTAGCCGGTGGCCTGGGCGCGATGCTGATCACCGAACATCCACAGAACGTTCGTTCTCTTGGCCGTTGCGGTCATGTCCACCTCGCCGTGGCGTCGTCGATTCCTCGATACTGACTGTCATACTAAATCCATTGGATTGATATTGACAAGTGGCCCAGCGCTGGTGCGAGAAGCTCGTGACGGCACATCATCGGCACATCATCGGCACGTCATCGGCCAACCCGGCTACGCTGGCTCATCACAAACCATCATCCGATTGCGAGGACGTCATGCGGGACGGAGCAAACCTGTCGGTCGTCAAGAATCACAACCAGAGCCTGGTGCTCCAGGTCATCCGCGAAGAAGAGGGTATCAGCCGGGTGGAAATCGCCCAGACGACCGGCCTCACGCCGCAAACCGTGACCAATGTGGTCAACCGGCTGATCCGGCAGGGTCTCGTCGTCGAAGCTGGAAAACACGCTGGCGCGGCGGGCAAGCCACGGATCCGGGTTCGGATGAACCCGGCCGGCGGCTACGCGATCGGCGCGCGGATCGGGCGTGCCGAGATCGCCGTCGTCGTGGTCGATCTCGACGGTCGGGTGATGGCCGAGCTCACTCGTCCCAATCCGCCGGCGACGCCTCCTGTCACCATCGTCGAGATGGTCGCCGCCGATGTCGCCCGGTTGATCGCCGAGACCGGCGTGGCACCCGACCGCATCTTTGGTCTCGGCGTTGCCGCTCCCGGACCACTGGACCACGAGCAGGGGGTCGTCCTGGGGCCGCCCCACTTCCCCGGTTGGGAGAACGTCCCGCTCCGGCAGATGCTGGCGGAGCGCACGGGTCTGCCGGTCATCATCGACTACAACGCCAAGGCTGCCGCGACATGGGAACGATGGTCCGGAGCTGGACGACGCATCGAGAATTTTGCGTTCGTGTACGCGAGTACCGGCGTCGGCGCAGGTGTCTTCCTCGATGGCGAGCTCCGCCGGGGTCCATCCGGAGCAGCGGGGGCCCTTGGACACGTCGGCGTGGATCCCAACGGGCCAATCTGCCCGTGCGGCGCGCGCGGATGTCTGGAGATGTATTGCGCCGTGCCCGCCATCGTCGCCCGGGCGCGGCGGGAGATCGGCGAATGGGAATCCAGTGGTGACCCGATGACCTTCGGGGCAATCGAACGGATGATCCGGGAGGGCGACCCCGTCGCGATCAGGATCGTCACCGACGCGGCCCGGACCCTCGGGTATGGCATCAAGAATCTGATCAACGCAACGGATATCGACCTCGTCGTTCTCGGCGGTCGATTGTTTTCCGGCGCCGGCGATCTCTTCGTCGCAACCATCCAGCCCATGTTGCTCCATCAGACCTATGGCCATGAACGGCATACTGTCCGGGTCGTGTTGTCGTCGGCGCCCGGCGACCCGGGAGCGGTGGGTGCGGCAACGCTCGTTCTGCACACCAACCTCGCCACCAGACGGAACGGTCTGGCTCCGCGATGAGCCGGGACAGACCGCTCCGTGTTACGGCGCCAGTATTGCGAGTGACGAACGGATTGCCGATGAAGCCGTCCCCGTGCTCCAAATCCGGCAGACTTGACCGAACGACGCCTAATCCGGAGGTATCTCAATGCCACACACCCCGCATCTGGATTTCCCCCGACACCATCCCCGCCGGCCCCTCGGTCTGGTCCTGCCGTTCCTGACGCTCGGCCTGGCCCTCGTCGCGCTGCTCCGGCGGGTCGTCCTGGCCCGCCGGCACGTCAGTGAGACCGAGGACGAATACCGGGACGCCCGCCACCGGGTACTCCTTCTCGGTGGCGGCTTCGGCGGCACGATGATCGCCCGCGAGCTCGGCAAGCACTATCCCAACAGCCACGACGTCAGCATCCTGGTCGTCGACCGCTCCACCAACCTGCTCTACACGCCGCTGCTCTGGACCGTGGCCGATGGCCGGGTCAATGCCAACCACGTCTCGGTCTCGCTGCGCGGCCTGCAGAGTGGCAGCCCGTTCCACTTCCTCCAGGCCGACGTCCAGCATATCGATCTGGATCGGCGCGAGGTGGAGACCAGCGCCGGCATCCGGCCCTATGACACGATGGTGATCGGGCTCGGCAGCGTGACGAGCATCCCGGACCTGCCGGGGCTCAGGGAGCACGCCCGCCGGTTCGCCTCGCCCGGTGACGCGCTCGAACTCCGCAATCACCTGATCGACGCCGTCGAGGCCGCTCACCGCGCCCGGAAGCCGGCCGAGCGGGCCGAGTGGCTGACGTTCGTCGTCGGCGGCGGCGGCGACACCGGCGTCGAGCTGGCTGCGACGATCCACGAGTACCTGACCAACGGGCTGCTGGCCGCCTACCCGTGGCTGGCCGACGAGCGCCCCCGCGTCATCGTCGCCGGGCGCAACGACCGGCTGATCCCGATGAGCACCCCGGCGACGTCGGAGCATGTCCGCGAGATCCTCGCGAAGCAGGGGATCGAGGTGATGACCAGCACCTCGATCCTCTCGGCGACGGAGTCCACGGTGGTGACCAACCACAGCGTGATCCCGGCGCGGACGCTGTTCTGGGCGGCCGGCATCTCGGCGGTCCCGGTCGTGACGCACCTGCCGATCGAGCACGCCCGCAACGGCTCCATCGTCGTCGACGACCATCTCCGCGTGAAGGGATACCCGGACGTCTTCGCGGTCGGCGACAGCGCCTGGGCCTTCAGTGCCAACGACGGCACCGGTGTGCCGCCGACCGCCCAGGCGTCGCAGAGCCAGGGCCGATACGTCGCCGATCTGATCCGCCGCCGGATCGACGTCGACCTCTCGCCGACCGTCCCGTACAGCTTCAGGACCCGGGGCCGGCTGGCCCTACTCGGCCGGCAGACCGGCGTCGCCGAGGTCGGGGGCCGTGTCGTGACCGGCTTCCCGGCGTGGGTGCTCTGGCACGGCTATTACGTCAGTTCGATCCCGAGCTGGCGCAACCGCGTCCGCCTCATCGGCGACCTTATCATCTCGGCGATCTCGGGCCGGGAGACGACCCAGCTCCAACTCAACCCGCGCCCGGTCCCCGATTCCTACGCCCGCACATCCCCGGGCGACGGCCACGGCGAGCGCATCGCCGACAACCACGACGCCACGACCGGAGCGAGCACGCCGGGAACGGCTCCCACGGAGACGCCCAGCCGGATATCCTAAGCGTCGCTCAGACAGCCGGCCCCGTTCGGGCTCCATCTCACCGGGAGGCTCCGTGACCATCACCGCCGTCATCGCTTCGCCCCTCTCCGCCGCCGTCGCCGAGCGCATCGCCGCCGAGGCCCCGGAGGGCGTCCGGATCGTCTACCGGCCCGACCTCGTCCCGCCACCCCGCTACACCTGCGACCACGTCGGTGACCCGACCTTCCGGCGGACCGCCGGGCAGGAGGTCGAATGGCGCGAGATCCTGCGCGAGGCTGAGATCACCTGGGACTTCCCGGAGTCCGGCGACGACGGGCCGGCCGAGCTGACGCCGAACCTCAGGTGGGCCCAAGGCACCTCGGCCGGCGTCGGCGCCCGCGTCAAGCGGCTTGGCCTGTTCGAGCGGCCCGATGTCATCGTCACGACGGCGAGCGGAACCCACGCCCGGCCGCTGGCCGAGTACGTCTTCGGCGCCCTGCTGGCCCATGCCAAGCACGTTTCGTATCTGGCCGAGCAGCAGCGGGCCCATCACTGGGAGCGGTTCACCCCGGACACGCTCGACGGCAAGACGATGGTCCTCGTCGGCCCGGGCCGGATCGGCCGGGAGGTCGCCCGGCTGGCCCACGCCTTCGACATGAACGTGCTCGCCCTGGCCCGGGACAGCGATCCCGGCCGTGCCGCCGACCTCGGCGTCGACGAGGTCTTCACCCGCGACCGGTTCCACGCGATGCTCGGCCGGGCCGACGTCGTCGTCCTCTCCGCGCCGCAGACGCCCGAGACCGACGACATCATGGGTGAGGCCGCCTTCGCCGCCCTGCGCCCCGGCACGGTCTTCGTCAACATCGGCCGCGGGACGCTCGTCGACGAGGACGCCCTGCTCGCCGCCCTGCGCGACGGCCGGGTCGGCTACGCCGTGCTGGACGTCTTCCGGACCGAGCCGCTTCCGGCCGACTCGCCGTTCTGGGACGAGCCGAACGTCCGGATCAGTCCACACTCCGTCGCCAACTCGACCAATGAGTACGACAGGATCGCCAACCTGTTCATCGCCAACCTGGCCCGCTACGCCGACGGCCGGGCCAGCGAGATGACACCGCAGTACAGCCGCGAGAAGGGGTATTAGCGTCGAGATATCGTCCTCCGCTTCGAGCAAACCCAGCGTCAGTCGAAACGAACGTACACGCCGTGCGTTACGGAAGACAGATGTCACCGTCGCCGCCGGGAAACGCCCGTGGCTTCGGCGCCGTGGAGGATCACCATGTCGCAGCGAACACTCGCCGCCCTGTCGCTCTCATTCCTGCTGACGCTGACGCTCGTCGGGGCCGGGCCATCGGCGACTCGGGCCGCGCAGCAGCCGGACGAGAACATCCCGTCCAATTTTCAGGTCTACGCCTGCCCTGAAAAGTATGCCGGCGACGATTATCTGGCCGACTGCTCGCCCACGGGCGCTCGCGACTTCTCGATCACCGCGACTGACACGTCCCCAACCGAGCCGTCGGCGACGACCGCCACTGGCGCGGACGGATACGTGGAGTTCGCCACGTTCCCTGGCCCGACGAGCTGGTCGCTCAACGCCGGCGCCGCGTACGACTTCTACTACAGCTGCTTCGACGGCGACGGCGTCTACCTGTTCGACGGATCGTCGGACCGGATCCAGGCATCGCTGCGTGAGGGCGACGCGCTGGCCTGCCGCTGGTACGTCACGCCGAACGGGACCGATGCCTCGACCGGAGGCGATGACGGGGTGCCGCCGGACCCCGAGGACGCGTCGGTCGGCATCCAGATCTTCGACTGTCCCGAGGGCTACGACAGTGACCAGTACGCCGATGACTGCGCGCCGACCACGCGGCCGGTCGGCGTCACGCTCAACGACGGCTACGAGTTCGACGAGGCGACCATCATCGCCGATCGAGCCGGCGACGAGGGCCGGGCGGGGTTCGTCGACCTCCAGCGCGGCCAGTACTACCTTGCGGTCGAGGAGCTCTCAGAGACGACGACCATTCGCTGGTCGTGCTCCGAGAACCGGGATGGCGTCGATCGGCTGGTTCAGGACGGCAGCCACAACCGGATCCGCTTCTCCCTCGGCCAGAGCGCACGCTGGTCCTGCGAGATCTTCCTCACCGCCAATGGTCCGGCCGTTCCCGAGCCAGGCAGCCCGAACACGGTCACGGTGAACGTCCTGTCCTGCCCGGAGAGCTATCGGGGTCCGGACTGGGCCGCGACCTGTACCGCGCCGATCGACAGCAACAACCGGGTGGCGATCGATGGTTACCCGCTGCACAGTGAGAACGATCCGCTGCCCGGACAGGAACTCTACGAGGGCATGGCCGTCTTCGAAGACGTGTCGCCTGGCACGTACGGCCCTTCGACGGACATTCCCGGCCACGCGACCGAGCAACGCTCCGCCTGCGTGATCGGTGCCGGTCCGGTCGACGACGCGCTGATCGATGACACCTCGACCAACGGAGGGGTGACGCTCGCTGACGGCGAAGGCGCCATCTGCGTCGTCTACATCACCCCGCTGTCGTTCCGCGCCTGACGACTCGTGCCTCAGCGGTACGTGCTCCGGCCACTCCGACCCGATGACATTACGGATGCGCAATCTGGACCGGGGCCTGCGGCGCGGGAAACCAAACCGCGCGTCAGCCGTTAGGAAAGGCAAGCCATCGGGACGGACCCGGTGACGCGACCTGACGAACGGGTTGCACCCGCACCCATCGCTGCGGCGCTCATCGAAACCGACCCGGGAAGGGGTCGGATCCGGGAGCATCGATAGTCCGGACGCGGCTCGGCGGCCACTCGTCTGCATTGACCCGAAGGAGAAAGGTTCCATGTCGACGCGCATCTCATCGGACCGTTTGCTCCGGTCGCTCACGATCCTGGTCCTGCCGTTCGCCCTGCTGGCGGCCCTGCTGCCGGCCACCAGCCTGCCCGCCTCGGCGGGGGAGAGCACACTGATCCGGTCCAACTTCCAAGTCTACCTCTGCCCGACGGACTACGACGGTAGCGACTACCTCATCGACTGCGACAACGGTGGCGCGGGCGAGTTCTCGATCACCGCCCAGGACGCCGACCCGGTCAATCCGACCGCGACGGAGTCGACGGACGAGGGCGGCTTCATCGCGCTGGGCACTGTGCCAGGCCCGGTCACCTTCTCGCTCGAGGTCCCGGGGGACTTCGCCCGCTTCTACCTTGCCTGCTTCAACGGCGACGGCGTGTTCCAGTTCGACGGCACCACCAACGTCATCGACGTCACGCTCGTGGAGGGTGACGCGCTCAACTGCCGCTGGTACGTGATCCCGGAGGACGCTGGTGCCCCGAGTCCGTCGCCGGCGCCCAGCCAGCCGGAGACCAATCCGGCCGTCGAGGCGATCGACGTCCAAGTCTACGTCTGCCCGGTCGCCTACGCCGGAGACGAGTACCTGACCGACTGCGCCCCGACCAAGGACCCGATCGCCGTCCTGCTCAGTCCGGCGTTTCCCTTCGACCCGAACGACTTCATCACCGTTCAGACGGCAACCGATGGTCGCGTCGGTTTCGAGGATCTCGCGGCTGACGACTACAGCGTCGCGGTCGATGTTCCTGGCGACTTCGCCGACTTCTATCATGCCTGCTTCGACGTCACGTCCGGCTCCGAGGACTTCCTCTCTAGCGGCTTCACCAACACGGCCGACTTCCCCTTCGCTGACCAGACATTCACCTCCGTCTCCTGCCGCTTCTACGTGATCCCGGAGGACCTCTCTGGTGAGAGCGCCTCCCCGACTGCGTCGGCCTCCGTCGCGCCGAGCGTCGCCCCGACGGCCTCGCCCCGGTCATCGGCGGGTGGCGGTGCCGTCAACGTCCTGCCGAGCACCGGCACAGGGTCCGGCGTGGGCAGCTCGTCCATCAGCCTCCTGCTGGCTGGCCTGGCGATCCTCGCGGTCGCGGCCGTCGCGGTGGCGGCTCGTCGAATGAGCGGCGCCGGTCGCTAACGGACCGGCATCCTGCCCATCGATCGGACAACGGACGAGCGCCGGATTCATCTCGAACCCGGCGCTCGTCCGTTTTTCATTACGTGTTCGAAATGATCATTCGGCTTCGTCATCACCGGAAACTGCGGGGGGCAGACGTCAGCAATCGTTCACATCAAGGTCTTGCTCTCCCCAAACTGGGAAACCAGCCCGTTAGCGCCGATGGTCGGCTCGAACCGATCGGAGTGCCACGGGACCCACGCTGGGGCTGGAGGTCTAGCCGACCGACACTTTCCAGCAGCTCCCGTCGGCGCGACGTCTCCGGTCATAGGGGAGTGGGCTTGCCCCTCCCGGCCGCCGCAGCGGCCTTTGTCGCCAGGCGAAACCGGTCTCCGCCGCTGGCAGTTCACCCGAAACCGCCTGATTGCGAGGCACCAGGACCGCTACGCGGTGTAGCGCCTCTCGCTTCGCTGGCATGGCGGCAGCGAAGCGAGCGAGGCAAGCCCATATCCCTACAACGCTGGTGATGCAAATTGTTCTCGACACATCGCCAGAAAGCCCGTTAGAGCGGTTCGTCCGCCGGAGCCGACCCGACGGGAATCTGATCATACAGGCTCATTTTGTCCGAACGTACATACTTCGCAGACAATATGCATCACTCGTTACGACGATCTTTCGCCGATGCCGAAGGTCGACCCGCGAAAGGTGTCGATCCCCAAAGGCCCGTGGGTGAGGACACGGCGGGCTCATCCACTGACCCCTCACGAACATTGGGCGCTACCGGTCGCCGGGGCCGATCGCCGGCCGGTTCGCTGGCGCGGGCGGGTCGTCATGCTCGATGTCGGACTGGCTGGCTTCCGGGGCGGCCGAGCGGCGGAGCTGTTCCGGGGTCCACCGTGGACCCTGGGCCGGTCGACCGCTGTCACCGGGACTGCCGCCCGGTGCGGACGCCGGCCGCGGCGGGGCGCTGGTGGATTGAGTAACCATCGAAGCCGGCCGGCCCGATGCTGTCGCGGCGGGAGGGAGATCGCTCGACGGAGTTGAGGACGGCGCGGACTGGGTCGGAGTGGTCGCACCGGGACGACGGTCAGTGCGCGGGCCCGCCGGAGCGAAGGTGGAGGCGTGCGGTGGCCGGGAGCCCGTCGCCGACGTTGCCAGCGAGGGGCCAGCGACCGGAGCCAGGCCGTCGGACCCGCTGCCGTCCCGCGGGTCGCCGTCACGGGACGAGACCCGCATCCAGCGCCAGGCCGGGATCGTTCCACGGAGGCGCGGCTGCTTGGAATCGCGGCGCTCGTCGAGGAACGTCGTGACGATGACCTGGACGAAGGCTGCGATCGGGATCGCGAGTAACGTGCCGATGATGCCGTAGAACTCCGCCCCCGCCGTGATCGCGATGAAGACCGTCAGGGGCGTCAGGCCGACCGCGCCGCGCATGACGCGGGGGACCAGCACCCAGTTCTCCATAGTCTGGATGATGACGACGACGAGCACCGTGAGGGCCGCCATCTCGAACGAGACGGTCAGGGCCAGCACGACCGCCGGGATGCCGCCGAGCCAGGGACCGAGGACCGGGATGATCTCGGTGATCGCCGCCCAGAGCCCGAGAACCGGCCAGAACGGGACCCCGATGATCCCGTACCCGATCGCCGCCGCGACCCCGATGATCAGGCAGAGGGTCAATTGCCCCCGAAGCCAGCCGCCGACCTTGGCCTCCGCGTCGTCCCAGATCCGGGCGACGCGCTGCTGCATCCGTGGCGAGATCTCGTTCAGCACCAGGGTTCGGATGAACGAGCGCTCCATCAGATAGTAGAAGGTGATGACCAGCGTCGCGAAGAGTCCGACGATCACACTGACCGACGTGGACAGGACGTTGACGGCCGTACCCTGCTGGGGCTCCGGCGGGTTGTCGAGCCCAACGATCGCGCTGCCGAGGAGCTCCTGGCCCGTACCGCTCAGCAACCCGTTGCTGCTCTGCTGCCAGCTGACCTGAAGCTCCCGCAGTCGCAGTGGTGCGTCGGCGATGAAGATGTCGACCTGCTCCCGGACGCTCGGCGCGATCAGGAACCCGGCCAGGATCAGTAGCCCGAAGAAGCTCAGGTAGAGGGTCAGGATCGCCAGTCCCCTCGGGATCATCAGCCGCTTCTCGAGTAGCTGGACCGGCCGCTCCAGCGCCGTCGCGAGGACGAGCGAGACCAGGATCAGGATCAGGATGAACTGGACCTTGATCAGCACGAAGCCGACCAGCAGGACGATGAACAGCGACGCCGGCGTGATCCCGCCGCGCCGATCCTGGTTGTCCGGCCGGGGCTCGCGGGCATTGCCCGGCTCGACGCCCTGCGCGTCGGTCGCGGTCGCGGTGGCCATCGTGGACTATCGCGCTTTCTGCCGGGCGCCCGGCTGACTGGCCGCGAGGGCGGACCGCTTGCTGACACGCCAGTACTGTGGGTCGAAGATGTCGACCCGGCTCCGCTTCTCCGACGCCGGCAAATCGTTCCAGACCGTCGGGAAGGAGAAGGTCTCCTCGCCATCGACGATCAGGCGGCGGGCCGCGCCAAAGGGCCGGGTGACGCCGAAGATCTCGCGGGGCGGCCGCGAGACGATCTCCGCCTGGAACCAGCCGTGCTCCGGGCAGTTGCCGGCGTGGACCTGCCAGACGATGTCGCTGGTCACGCCGCCGATGTCGCGGATCGTCACCCGATCCAGCGCACGCTCGCAGATCGGACAGCGCAGGGGGGTCGTCGGCTTGGCTGGAACGCTCATCTCTTCACCCAGGGTCCGCGCTGCGGCGATTCATCGTCCAGAGCATCGGTGTGCTCCGTGGGTCACCGGGCATCGGGCCGTCCCCGTCCCGGCAGCCCGCACGCTTCACTGGATATGGTACTCGGATCGGCACGACGATGGCGCCGGGCATGACGCGGGCCGGCGGGCCGCCCCGCCGGGACCCACTGCACCAATCGGACAGGGCGGATCGCACGATGAGGGTGAGCGTCGTGATCGCCTGCCCCCGACCACGACGCCCAGCGGGGCCGGTGTGCCGTACAATCGCGCGAAGCAGACACCCGGACTCGCCGATCGCACCCAGGAGGATCCCCCGAGATGGCGCACGAAGATCTCATCAACCGCATGATCGCCACCTATCGCGATCTCAACCTGCTGATCCGGCCGATCCCGGAGGACGTCCTGAACCGCCGGACCAGCGGCGACGCGTCGATCCGCGACATCATGCAGCGCCTCCGGGACGGCGAGCTCCGGTTCACGCAGGCGACGAAGGAGATCCTGACCGGCCAGACGATCCCCGAGGACCTCGAGGACGAGGCGCCGGTCATCGGCCTGGAGCACGAGGGCGACCCGAGCCGGGTGCTGCTGTCGCAGTTCGGCACGGCCCGCGAGTCGCTCCTCGCCATGCTCCGGGAGATGACCGAGGAGCAGTGGGCGGCGACCGGGCAGGGCGGCCGGACGATGCTGGACCGGATCAATCAGCTCCTCGAAAACGACCAGAAGGTGCTGGGGCGCGTACAGTCTCTCGTCGGGGCACCGACGGCGGGCGCACCCGCCTGACCATCACCCTGTCACGCGCCCAACGGCCCGGACGATGACCGTCCGGGTCACCAAGGAGTCTGCGTTGTCGGCCACCAACTCACCCCGGCACTCCGATCGGCCCAGCTACCGGGACCCCCACGCCATCGACCTGAGCTGGGCGATGGGTCGCGCCCGGAACTGGCTGATGGGGCCGGCGCCACTCATCGCCAACCTGTCGCTGTTCCTCTTCGCCGGCCTCGGAGCTGTCCTCTGGCGGCTCAGTCAGAGTCTGGACGGATTCAGCCTGCCGGCCTGGCTCGTGGTCTGGGGGGTTCTCGTCGCGATCCACGCCGGCGTCGTCGCCGCCTACGGCACGCTGCGCGCCTGGCGCTCGCCGCGGCGCGGACCGGTCTACTACCACGCCATCCCAGCGGAAGAACGGACGACCTCCCGCCGGTCAGTGCCCGCGCTCCGACCCGCCCCGGTCGCCATCGAGCGGCCGACCTGGCAGGGGGTCCTGGCACCGGTGACGCCGTTCCCGACGCTGCGGGGAACGGACCGTTCCGGGACGAGCCTCCCAGCGGCGCCCGATCACGCCGATGTGACCGCCGTTCACCAGCCTGCTCCGGACCGATCAGGCGGCTCGGTTCCGCTCGACGGACAGTGGCCCGTGGCAGCACTCCGGGATTCCGCGCTGGCCGATGTCCGCGATGTGCTCGCCAGCGACCAGCCGCTCTGGCGGCGCTGGCGGCGGCGCACGAGCGACCGGAGCGCGCCGGCCGATCTGGCCAGCGATTTCGACCGATCCTGGCTGAGTCCGTTCCCGGGCGCCCCGCCCGTCACGCGGCCAGCGCCCGCCGCGCCGCTCTTCCCGACCATGGCCGATGAACCCCGGACGACAGCGTCGCCAGCCACCGACCGCCGCTGGCCAGCCGCCGTCGCCGCGAGTGGCGCGACGTCCCCGCCGGTTGGCCGCGCCGTGGAGGCCGAGCAGATCCCGTCGCTGGCGGCCATGCTCCGCTCCAGCAACCTGACGTCGCTGTCGGATGCACCGCTCCAGCCCCGGCCGGCGCGACCCGCGGCTGACGATAGCGAACCGACTCCGCTCCCAGCCGCGCCGATCCCGTTCTCCCCATCTTCGGCGTCTCGTCCGACCAGCCAGGGCACGACGGCCCTCTTCGCGGCCTTCGGGATCGACGGTGACGGCCAGCCGGTTCGCCCGGTCAAACCCCATGAGGCGTCCGAGACGGAGACGGCTGAGACGGCGCGGCCGAATGGACTGGCCGCTCCGCCGCGCGATCCGAAGCGGCGATGAGCGATTCGATCCCAACCGTCACATCCGGATTCATCCGGGACTTCACGGTCGCCGTCTTCGTGGTCGACCAGGGCTGTGTCCTGCTGCACTGGCACCGGAAGCTGGCCCGCTGGCTCCCGCCGGGCGGACACATCGAACCCGGCGAGCTCCCCGACGATGCGGCGGTGCGCGAGGTCGCCGAGGAGACCAACCAGACCGTTCGCCTGCTCGGCTACCCCGGGCTGGCGCTGACGGACCCTGGCCTGCCCCGCCAGCTCACCCAGCCGATCGGTGTCCAGCTGGAGGACATCGGCCCCCGCCATCAGCACGTCGACCTGATCTACCTCGCCGAGCTCACCACGCCGGGCCAGGCCGTGCCGCTGCCCGAGCAGGCCGGCTGGTACGGACCGGACGACTGGCCCGCCCTGGGCCTGACCGCCGAGGTCACCGGGTGGTGTAATCGCGCCATCGCGTATCGACCAGGAGGTTGATGGTGGCTCGCGGCGATCGGCGGCTTGCAGCGGCCATACAGCCTTCCCCCCAACCCCTCCCGCAGGCGCGAGCTGACGAGGGGTGAGGGGTGGGGCAACACCATCCAGGTTCAGTCGCTGTGCCGGTCCTGCAGCCAGCGCTGGATGTCGAACTGCTCGCCGCCGTCCCGTGACCGCAGATGCCAGGAACCGTCCGTCTGGAGCTCGTGGGTGTTGACGGTGTCCCGCAGGTAGGCCGGCAGGAGTTCGCCCCAGAGGTCGTCCCGGATCGGCGGGTCCTCGACCGGGAACAGCACCTCGACGCGGCGGTCCAGGTTGCGCTCCATCAGGTCGGCGCTGCCGAGGTAGACCCGCGGGTCGCCCTCGCCGCCGCCGTTGAACGCGTAGATCCGGCTGTGCTCGAGGAAGCGGCCGACGATGCTGAAGACGCGGATGTTCTCGCTCCAGCCGGGAACACCGGGCCGGAGCGAGCAGATCCCGCGGATGATCAGGTCGATCTGGACGCCGGCCCGGCTGGCCGCGTAGAGCGCCCGGATCGAGTCGCGGTCGACGAGCTGGTTCATCTTGAAGACCAGATGCCCCTCGCCCGTCCGCTCATGGGCGGCGATCTCGTTCGCGATCGCCTCGAGGATGTGCATCCGCAGGCTGCGCGGCGCCGTCCAGATCTTCCGGTAGTCGTGCTGCTCGCTGAAGCCGGTCAGGGCGTTGAACAGCTCGGCGACGTCGGCGCCCAGCGCCTCGTCGGCGGAGAACAGCCCGAGGTCCTCGTAGGTGCGGGCCGTCGAGGCGTTGTAGTTGCCGGTTCCGAGGTGGACGTAGCGCCGCATCCCGTCCCGCTCCCGACGGACGACCATCGTCGCCTTGCAGTGCGTCTTCAGCCCGGCCAGCCCGTAGGCGACGTGGACGCCGCGCCGCTCCAGCGCCTCGGCCCACTGGATGTTGCTCTCCTCGTCGAACCGGGCCCGGAGCTCGACCAGGACGGCGATCTGGGTGTCGTCGTCCCGGGCGTCGATCAGCGCCGGGATCAGCGGCGAGTTCCGTCCCAGCCGGTAGAGCGTCTGCTTGATCGCGACGACGTCCGGATCGGTCGAGGCCGCCCGGATGAAGTCGACGAAGGCATCGAAGCTCTGATAGGGGTGATGGACCAGGAGGTCCCGCTCCCGGATCGCCGCGAAGATGTCGGCGGCCTCCTCCCGGTCGCGGCCGTCGGCGGAGAACCGGAACCGCTCCGGGGTGAACGGGGGGTCCTTGAGATCGGGCCGGTCCAGCCGGAGCAATTCGAAGAAGCTGTCCGGCGTCAGTGGGCCATCGACGACGTAGACGTCCTCCGGGAGGGCGCTGAGCTGGTTGCGGAGCCAGTCCCGGACAGGCTCCGGCATGGCCGGGTTGACCATGATCCGGACGACGGGGCCGAACGGGCGCTGGCTGAGCGTCTCCCGCATGATCGCCATCAGGTTGTGGCGGTCATCTTCGTCCTCCTCCGGCTCGATGTCGGCGTCCCGCAGGATATGAAAGGGGTAAGCGGACAGCACCGGCACACCGGGGAACAGCCGCTGGATGTTCGCGATGATCACGTCCTGCAGCCAGACCAACTGATGTTGCTCATCCGGGGGAGCCGGGTCCCCCGTCTCCGGCTGGACGTCTTGCCGAATCGGCAGGAAGCTGGGCAGCGTCGCCGGAATCTTGATCCGGGCGTAGCGCTCGCTGCCCTCGGCGTGGAGGACGACGAGCAGGTTGAGGCTGCCCCCGGAGACGTGAGGAAATGGCCGGCCTCCGTCGATGCCCTGTGGCGTCAGAACCGGGAAGACGTCCCGGTCGAACAGCTGACCGATGGTGACCTGCTCCGTGGCCGAGAGCCGGTCCGGCAGGGTGATCTCGATCCCCTGGGCGGCGAGCTCCGGCAGGAGCTGCTCGCCGATCACCGCCGCCTGCTGGTCCAGCGACTCCTGGACGCGCTGCCGGATCACGGCGAACTGGGCGGGCGGCGTCCGACCGTCGGGGCCGACGGTCATGATCCCGGCGACGACCTTGCGCTTGACCCCGGCCATCCGGATCATGAACCAGCCGTCGAGGTTGTCGCTGCAGATCGCCGCGAACTTGGCCCGCTCGAGGATCGGCGTCGCCGCCTCCGTCGCCTCCTTGAGGACACGGCGGTTGAACTCCAGCCAGCTGAGTTCCCGGTTGATGAACATGTCCGGCGGGAGCGGCGGCAGCGGCAGGGGCGGCTCCTCGAACGGGACCGCCCGGCGGAAGACGCTGGCCGAGGACGCGGCCGGCGAGACACTGGCCAGCGTGGTATAGCCCGCGCCCTCCTCAGCGTCGTCGTGGTCGATGATCAGCCCATTTTCGTCGCCCAGATCCCAGCGCGTCGCCGTCGCGGCACTCCCGGCCGGAGCGGGAGCGCTGCCGGCTGGTCCCGGGGTCGATGAGCCGGCGGTCTCTTCGCGAGACTCACCAGGCTCGGTCACTCCGGTGACGGCCGCAGGCTGGGACCGGAGAAGGTCGGCATCGTGCCCGCTGTCTGTCACACGCTTCCCCTGTACCCACGACGCATCGTGCGACCTTCCTGCCCCGACCACGGTGCAATCATACGCAATCGGCCTTCCGGGAAGGGCAGGCGGCGCCAGCTGAACGTGCCAGGACGATACGTCGGCGGTTACGCGGCGTTAACCTCGCGAACGATCACTCATGGAGACCGGCCCTGAAGGGACCGGTCTCCGCCATCAGGCGACAGCACGACGAACGACGCGACAACCACGTTACCCGTACAGCATCGCCGCCTCGGCCATCCGCCGGGCCCGGTCCTCGGGCGGCTGGTTGGGGCAGCCGGGGCAGGTGCCGCGGCCGGGGAGCCGGAAGCGCAGGCAGCAGGTCGAGAGTTCGACACTTGCCGCCGGACCGCCGCTGCCGGTCGGGTACTCGCGGATCACCGGCAGACTCCGGAGCAGGAGCGGATTGTCGGCGCCCCCCATGCGGAAGATCGCCTCGACGTCGGCTGGCAACTGTGCGAGACGGTCCAGCTTCGCCGCGGCCGAGCAGAGCGCCGAGAGGCAGGCTTCCAGTGCCGTCCGGCGGATCGTCCCCATCCCGACCCGGGCCCGACGGGCCCGCATCACCCGCAGCGGCCCCTTGATGTACCCGCCGAGCTCACCGCGGAGGACGGCCAGCAGCGCGGCCTCATCCGCGACGAGGGTTGCGTCGGGATGGTCGGCGGCCGGGTCGTCCGGGAGGGCGGTGAAGCGCGGGCTCCGGAGGGTGATGTCGAGTGGGTAGCCGTAGTCGGCGAAGGTGTAGCTGATCAGCGCCGGCGAGAGATCGGGGACCCGGCGGGCAGAGAGGTACGACGCGAAGGCGACGCTGGCGACCAGCCACGGGAAGGCCATCGCCCCGAGCGCCACGGCGATGTCACCGTCGTCCGTCTCGTGATACGCCTTGAGGATCTCGAGTTGCTCGTTCAGTCCGGCTCCGTCACCGGCACAGAGGTCCGCCAGCGTCGGCAGGGCACTCGTCGGGTCGATCGTGACGCGGTTGTAGGGCGTGATCAGCGCGATAGCGGCCAGCGTCCCGGCGAGGGGCGGGGTGTCCAGCCCCTGTTCCGGCACGACGAGCTGCTGCGTTCCCATCCTGGCCCTCTCGCTGCGTCCATCTGGACCCGCCCGGCCATACCCGACTTCATCGATCGGGTATCAAATCTAGAGGACCGCTTCCGACCTGTCAACAGCCACGCCGGTAGAACCGGACGACGATGCATTGGCTCTCCCGGGGATCTGATGTCTGCCGAAGCCGGTCAGCCTCCCGAGCGGATGAGCCGGTCGAGCAGCTCCCCGAGCAGGGTCCGCTCGCCGGGCGTAAGGTCGACCGTCGCGTCCGCCAGGACCGCCCGGAGCGCTACGGACCGTGCGGCGACACGTTGAGCGGAGGAGTCGAACGCCATCATCCCGGTCGCTGCGTCCGTCGTCACGGCGGCGAGCACGGCCTCCCGGGTCAGCCCGGAGATGCGGAGATCCCGGTGCTCCGGCGGTCGCGTCAGTAGGGTCAGGGTCACCCCAACGCCGCTCGCGTGGATCACCTGGGCGGCCCGCTCAACGCTGATCCGTAGCCGCCCGGCCGCGGCGACGCGCTGCACCAGGCCATGAAGGATGTCAGCGGCCTCCCCGGCCGCCGACGGCCGGGTCTCCGACCGGGGATCACCGTACATCAGACCGTAGATGGCCGGGTTGGCCAGACCGAACGCGACATGCAGATCCCAGCCGGCGCGCAGGTCCTCGACCGGGTCGTCCGCGCGGACACGGGTGATCTTGCTCTCGATGTAGCCGGAGAATCCGCGGCTCGCCACGGCGTCGAGCAGCCCCTGCATGTCGCCGAACTGACGGTAGATCGTCGGTGGCTGGACAGCCGCGGCGGCACTGACCGCGCGTGTCGAGACCGCCTCCCGACCACCAGTCGCCAGGAGATCCGTCGCTGCCCGAATGATCCGCTCGCGTGTGCTCACCATCATGTCGATCATGGCCGGCACCATACCATGTTACCGTCGGTAACCGAAAACGGTTGACAACGGAATCTCCGACTGTTACCGTTGGTATCCCGGTGCGCTTCACCACTGGTAACAGTCACGGCAACTGTCGAGCCTCAGGACGGCCCGGCAGGGCAGACCATCTGGCTACCGGGCTTCAGGGCCGTGAAGACCAGAACCACGAAGGGACCAGTCTCTTGGAACCGAACAGGAAGATCGCAATTGTCACCGGCGCCAGCCGTGGCCTCGGTAGGAGCACCGCGCTCCATCTCGCCGACCAGGGCGTCGGCATCATCGGCACCTACCACAGTCGATCGGACGAGGCGACGGAGGTCGCTCGGCTGGTCGAGGAGCGGGGTGTCCGCGCCGCCATGCTGAAGCTCGATACGGGCGACAGTTCCAGCTTCGATGCCTTCGCGACCAGCATCCTATCGACGCTCCAGCAGACGTTTGGGCGCTCCGACTTCGACTTCCTCGTCAACAACGCGGGCATCGGCCTCAATGCTCCGTTCGGCGACACGACGGAGGAGCAGTTCGACGAGCTGGTGCGGATTCAGTTCAAGGGTCCGTACTTCCTGACCCAGAAGCTGTTGCCCCGGATCGTCGATGGGGGACGAATCCTCAACGTCTCGACCGGACTCGCCCGCTTCACGATTCCGGGAAACTCGGCCTACGCCGCCACCAAGGGGGCGGTTGAGGTGCTAACGCGATACCTCGCGCAGGAACTGGGTCCCCGGAGGATCA
>JAABUN010002523.1_pt1 | contig 32180 bp, 25 predicted proteins | sample 5559311 | NCBI WGS metagenome assembly JAABUN01 (sample SAMN10711877, study PRJNA513370) | rock metagenome | isolation source: Antarctica rocks | place: Antarctica: Victoria Land, Siegfried Peak sud | reverse complement strand
ACCCGAGCCGGTAAAGTGCTCCAACCAAGCTCGCTCGTCGCTCGTTAGCTTTAGCTCTCGTCGTTTCATCACTACAGCTTAGGGCTACGCTATAGACCTCATGCTGATCTGATCGGTGGACAATGCAGTAGGTAACCGGAATCTTGCCGTGGCTTGTCTGGGCGATGGTCAGCCGACTGTGGTGCTCGAGTCCGGCTTTGGCGACGACGCTGGTGTCTGGGCTAGCCCCGAACTTCAACCGAAGATTGCAACGTTTAGCAAGGTTTGTGCTTACAGCCGAGCTGGATTAGGTGAGAGTGACCCTGCTCCGGGACAACGCACATTTCAAGATGTTGTCAACGATTTGGCAGCGTTGCTGGCGGACAGTCCTATGAAAGGCCCTGTCATTCTCGTAGGGCATTCTATCGGCGGGCTGCTTGTCAACATGTACGCGCACCAGCGTCCGCAGCAGGTAGCGGGCCTGGTGTTCGTTGACAGTTCGCATCCCAATCAAGGGGGAAAATTTCGGAAGGCGCTTCCTACGGCGCTAAATGATGCTTTCGACCTACACGGGACGCCTCCGGAGAGCTGGGATTCGCTTGAGGCAAGAAAACAGGGCGAAACAGACGATATGCGGTCCGGGTCGTTAGGTAACAAGCCCGTCGTAGTGCTGACGGCAGATACGACCTTGGTAGACCGAGCGGCTACCGACTGGACTAAAGAAAATATCTGGGCGGGCTATAACGAAGACGTCGACAGGGCTGAGAAAACGGTTTGGAAGGGCTTGCAAGAGCAGTACGCCGGGCTTTCAAACAACACCCGGCATACGGAAGTAAGGGGAAGTTCTTACTATATCCAGCACCACAATCCCGAGGTAGTCGTAGAGGCCATTCGGCAGGTCGTGGAAGCTGTCAGAACAGGAGAACCGCTCGTCTAGTTAGAGTGGACGGGCCGCAGGCTTGGTGATTTTTTGGAAGGCAGCCGGTACTACTTGCCAGAAAGACGCCCTTGCTAAAGCTGCGCGGTATGCTTGACCCTAATGGACGTTTTAGACCTTTACAAGCGCACGGGCGGTTTTCTCGAGGGACATTTTTTGCTCGCTTCGGGCCGCCACTCCCCCAAATTTTTACAATCGACGACCGTGATGCAGCATCCCGAACACGCCGAGGCGCTCGGCGCGGCGCTCGCTGCCAAGTTCAAGGGTCTGAAACCCGATTTCGTGCTGGGTCCGGCGATGGGCGGCGTGGTGCTGGCGCACACCGTCGCTAGGGCGCTCGGGTGCCGCGCGCTGTTCGCTGAAAAGTTCAGCAACCAGATGCTGATCCGGGACGCTTTTCAGATACGCGCGGGTGAGCGGTTTTTGGCCGTCGAGGACGTGATTACTACCGGCGGGTCGCTACGTAAGGCTATCCGCGCCGCCGAACAGGAGGGCGCAGTCTGCGCCGACGTGGGCTGCATCATCGACCGTTTGGGGTCGCCACTCGCGCCGCAGTCGCTGGCAAGCCTCGAGTTCCCCTCATACAGCCCCAACGAATGCCCGCTGTGCCGGAGCGGTGTTCCGCTGGAGGAGGTGTGAGGCGCGGTCTGCTGTTTTTTGTTTTATTTTTGGCTCCGCTTTTCTCAGGCGTGTTCGGTGTAGTAGCGGCGCAAACTCAACCCAGCGGGCAGAATCCACCGCGTCCAGATACGACACGTTTGGATACGTCACGTCCGGCAGTCGTCGCCGACGCAGCCGTACGCGAGTGGCTGGAACGCGAACCACTAAACCCGATGGCCCTCTCCGGCCTCGAGCCTGAAGAAATCTGCCGTCAGTTACCGGCGCTGATCGAAAATCCGGCCCCGCCCGCCGGAACCACCGTCAACTTCGCCGACCGGGTTGCGCGCGACGCGGCTCCGGCCGTTCCGGGCGAGACCGAACCCGGTACTGAAGTAGACGCAGCTGACGCGGCCGATACGCGCCGCTTTACCTACCCCGTGACCTTTCCCAGAGACCGGCTGGCGGTGCTCGAGGTTACGCTCACGCGTAGAGGAGGAAGTTGGCAAGCTGAACGCGTCGGACTCCAGCAAACCCTGCAACCCCCCACCATCCCCGCCGTTTTGCAAACACCCGCCGCCGCCTGGATTTTCGGCGCGCTGAGTCTGGTCTTTTTGTACGGGCTCGTCCGCCCATCGTTTTTTCGCCGCTGGCTCGCCGAGGGTTGGGGCTACGTCCGCGAACACCGCCGCCTGACGATCGTGACGACCGTGATTCTTTACGGCCTGTTCGGGGTCGGGGTGCTGACGGGGGCGAATCTGCCGCCGGAATGCTCTCAGACCATCACCCAATTGGTCGAACAGGGCGTCTCGCAACTCGGCGCGGCGCAGGCGTACGAGAGCGGCAACGTCGCCCGGGCCGCCGTCGTCACGCTTTACCAGAACTTTGTAATGGGCGCGGTCGTTACCACCTTCGGATTTGCTTTTATCTCGTTCGGGCTGCTCGCTTATTTAGTCAACGGACTACGCTTCCTGGCGCTCGGCCTGCCCTTCGGCTTTCTTACCCAGGCCGACCCGGTTACGCTGGTCACTGTGCTGATCCTGATCGTGGTCGAGCTGATGGCTTACGTGCTGGTGACAGCCGGTGGCGGGATGCTGCTGACTACCCTTTTTCGGCAGGGTTTCGGCAACTTCCGGCTGGCGTTTCGCAAACTCACGATGATGTTGCCCTTGGCCTTTTTACTGCTCGTCATCGGGGCGTGGTACGAAGCGGCGGTGATTATCTTGCCGCGCCTGTTCGCAGGTAGCTAGACGGCCCTGGCGAACGGGATTTTTACCGAGAGGCGAGTATAACGGCTGAAGCAAGGCTATTTTGCGCTACGCTTAGCTGAAGAAGTCGCAGTCCTGCCGGATTTACTGCCCAGCACTTACAAAACACAAAAAGTGTCCTCTAAAACCGTAATTTCTAAGAGGACTGTAAGCGTTTGTGTGGTTAAGTTCTAACTATGTGTTTAGGCTGGCGTCGACACCTGATACGAGGAGAAAGTAAAGGCACAAAACCTACGTTCCTTTACTTTCTCCTCGAGGGAAAGCTGGCGTTGCGCCCACATCATGCGTAAGCTCCTGAGTTCCGGCGTCGACAGCGACCACCAAGACCTGAGTGAATACCGCGCCCACCTGGTTTTTCGCTACACCATACTGATCGGCATCGTCGTTCACACGCTTCTGGGCGTGACCTTTTTGCTCGCCCAGAAGCCGAATTTGGCAGTGTTCAATCTGGGCAGCGTGGCCGCGTGGGTGGGGGCTCGAGCCCTGAACCAGCGGGGCGCTACACCGCGTCGCTGCTGGTCATGGCAGCTGAAGTCGCGCTTCACAGCACCTTGATGGTCGCGGTGATGGGCTGGTCGGGGGGCTTCCAGTACTACCTGCTTCCCGGTATCCCTTTTGTATTGTTTAATATCTACCTCAAAGACCGTTTCGCACTTCTTTTGGCTTCTGGCCTCAGCCTGCTCTTTACCGGACTTTACGGGCTCTCTACGCTGACGACGCCTGCACCGTTCGATCCGTCTCTGGTGACGGCGATGCACTACGCCAACACCGTGGTGTGCGCCGCTTCACTGATCATCATCAGTTATTTCTTTCGCCTGGCGACGACCCTCAACGACGAACGGCTCCGGAGGGTCGCGCGTACAGACTTCTTGACCGGGCTTCGCAACCGGCGCAGCATGATCGACCTGCTCGAGCAGCAGCGACTTTTGTCGGTGCGGGAAGGCTCGAGCTTCGGCGTCCTGCTCGTAGACTTGGACCACTTCAAAACCTTTAACGACCGCTTCGGACACGCCTGCGGCGACTATGTTCTGGCAGAAACCGCGCGCGTGATGCGGAGCAGCGTCAGAAGCTCCGACGTGGTGGCGCGCTGGGGCGGCGAGGAGTTTCTGGTGATGACGCCCACCACCGGGGCGCGCGGGGCGGGTGTGGTCGCCGAGGATTTGAGGCGGGCTATCGAAGCGCAGCCGCTACACTTCGCGGGGCAGGTGCTGGGCGTCACGGCGACGGTCGGCGTAGCGACGAGTTCGGGGCGTGAACGGATCAAGGAGACCTTAAAGCACGCAGACCGGGCGCTCTACCGGGGCAAGGAACTCGGACGGAACCGCGTTCATCAGGGGGACGTGCTCGAGGTCTAGGCGTACCCGAACCGGGTTCGGCAGAAAAGCTGTGGTACGCGGCAGACGGCGAGTGGGTGGTACGCTACAGGGTCAGTGAGACCCTTTTTCCCGTCCCCCTTTAGCTCGAGCCACGACCCGCGACCCTCCACCGGATGAAGCGGCGTACGCTGGTCGTCGTCGGGGCGCTTTTGCTGGCGCTTTTTTTTGCGCCGCAGCTGCCGCCGGTTCGCAGCGCGCTGCTCCGGCAAGCAGTGGCGTTCGCGGCGGGGTTAGGCTACACCGTCAGCTACCAAAAAAGCTCCGGAAACCTTTGGTACGGCATCAGGCTGAGCGGCGCAAAGGTAACCGGGCCAGGGGTGGACGCTTCTGCCGAAACACTCCGGGTCGGTTACACCCTGCCCGCGCTGCTGACCGGCGTTTTGCCGTTACGCGCCGACGTTGCGGGCGTGCGCGGGGACGTCGATTTCGGCGCGCTGCCGAACGCGGCTCCGGAGACGCCTCAGGCTGAACCGCGTCGCCCGCGTATTCGTCCGCTGCTACGCCGCGCCGTGGTGTCGGACGTAGCCGTAGAGCTTCAGGGCGCACCCTTTCGTCTTCCCGACGGCGAGATCACGCGTTTGGAGGTCGAGCAGGACGGCGACGCGCTGGTCTTTGACGCAGGAGTTGCAGTTCAGGACGCGGTCGGCGAGGTATCGGGGCGGGCGACGCTGGCCCCCTTTACGCTGGACGCGACCGTAGCGCGCGCCGACGTCGCGCTCGCCGAGCCCTACTTTGCCGGTCTGGACGGCGGTACCGTGAGCGGCACCGTAGCGGTAGACGAAAACGGGACCCGAGCCGACCTGGAGCTGCAAAACGCGCAGGTCGCCCTGGTCGGGCTGGACCTGCGGGAGGTGTCGGGGCCGGTACGCGTCCGGGGCCAAAAACTCACCACCGAACTCACCGGGCGGGCGCTCGGCGGGCCGCTGTCAGGGACGGCGAGCGTCAATCTGGGCGCGCGGCGGTGGCAGGCGGACGTGACCGGAGACGCCGAACTCGCCGAGGCGATCAGCTGGCTTGGACGTGACCGCCTCGCCCCCGCTGTAGTGGCGGCGCTCGAGCCTTCGGGCAGCGCGGCGGTGTCGCTGAGCGCGAGCGGGTGGCAGCAGCTGACGGTCTCCGGAACGGCGACGGGGCAGGGCGACCTGCTGGGCGAACCCCTGAGCGATTTGGACGTCAATTTCGGTTTTAAGAGCGGCGAGAGCACCACCGCCACCGGGAAGGCGCGGCTCGGCGGCGCGCCCCTCAGCTTTTCGCTGACGCCCGAAGAGCAGGGCTTCAGCCTCCGGGCAGAGGGTGAGGACTTGCCACTGAGCGGTCTGGCAGGGGGTTCGGCAGGCGGGTCGGGGGACGGTGGTTTGGAAAGCAAGCTGACCGGCGACCTGAGCGTCGGCCTCGAGGGGCGGGGCGGTGTACTTGGCGGCACCGCCGCCCTCGAGTTGGGCGGCGTAGCGCGCGGGCGCGGGGTGCAGGGCCGCGTACAGGCGACGACCGCAGGTAAGAGGTGGCAGCTCGAGTTGACCGGACAAGACGCGCAGGGCGCGCGGGCGTCGGGACAGTTCGAGTTGGCGGGCGGGGCGCTGGACGGTGAGGCGCGCGTCGAGGGGCTCGAGCTACCCGGCCTGGAAACCCCCGTGACGCTGAACGCGCGCGCCGACGGGCCGCTCGGCGCGCCCAAACTAAGCCTCAGCGTAGGCGGGCCGCAAGGCGTCCGGGCGGGGGCGGGCGGCGTCCGGGCCGACGCGGACTTCTCCGGTGAGGCGACCGCGACGCTGAAGGAAGGAACGCTGGGCGGGGTAACGGGCAATTTCGGCCCTCTGGACGTACAGGGAACACTAAACGACCTCCGCTACACGCTGGCCCCGACAGCCGTGAGCGGGCGGGCGACGGGTGAGGTCGCGGTGCGCGACGGGCGCTTGACGCGGGTGGCGGGGCGTCTGGACACTACGGCGCGGCTCGAGACCAAAAACCTCCGGGGCGCAGGTGTAGCGTTACCCGACCTGAACGCGGTGGTGTCTTTAGCTCAGGGTGCAGGGGGTCAGAATGTAGGGGGTCAGGGCGCGGGGGGTGAGGGTGCGGCAGGTCAGGCGTCCTCTCGAGAACCTTCGGATCAAGAAGCTTCAACGCCGGAGTCGGAACAGGGCGCTTCGGCTGGGGAAGGCGGTACCTTTACTGCAACACTTACAGATGCGGACGCCGGGGTCGAGGTAGAGCTTCGGAACGGAACGTTGCGGGGTGAGTTGGACGGCGCGCAGGTGGAGGCGCTCGGCGACACCTTTGCGGTGACGGGGGCGGTGTCGGGGCAGGCTGCCAACCTTGCCGAAACGTTCGAGCTCGACCTGCGCGCCCAAACCGTCTCGGCGTCCCCTTCCGGAGCACGTCAAAGTTCGGTCACGATACCCGTAACGACGTTTCGGGCCGTCGGTGACGCGAAACGCACGGAAGTCTCGGTGGCGGCCGAAAAGGGCGCGACCCTCGCCGGTCGGACGCTGGGGGGGGCGCTCGAGCTGTCCGGCGAAGCCTCCCTGACGGAGCGGCGCGCGGCGCTGTCCGGTACGTTGGGCGGTGTCGGCGTCGAGCTGGACGCGGCTCCCGACGAAAACGGGCGCGTCTGGACGCAAGCCGGGTTGCGCGCCGGAGACGAGTCGTTCGAGGCCAGCTTCGACTCCTTGAGGCAGTGGAAAACGGACGGCACCTTGCCCCTCGCCGAACTCGGCGACGCGCTCGGCTTGCCGCTGACCGGCACCGTGCAGACGACGCTGGCGCGGCAGGGGGATACCTTTTCAGGTGAGGCGGCGCTCTCCGGGGAGGTGTTCGGGTTGCCCCTCGAGGCCGCCGCCGACACCCGAAACGACGCGCTCACGCTGGACGCGAACACTACGCTGCTGGGGCAGCGCGTCACCCTGACCGGGCAGGCGCTGCCCCGCACCGACGCCGTCCTCTCCCTCGGTGCCTACGGACAGGCGCAGCTGAGCGGCGTCTACCCGGCGCTGCGCGCGGACGGCTCGGGGCGAGTACCGGGGTTTGAACGCGCAGGGCTCACCGTCGGCCCCCAAAACTGGGCGCTCAGCGGCGGGCTGGAGGACGGAGCGACCCTACAGCTCGGCGCGTCACGTATTACGGCGACGCGCGGGGCGGAAGGCTGGCGGCTCGGCGCAGAACTCCAGCAACCCGCACGGTGGCGCGGCCTGCCCGTCGTGCTCGACACCGACCTCTCGCGCACGCCGCAGAACCCGGACGGGCGAGTAAAAGGCGAGTTGATGGTAGCTGAGTCGGCGCTGGCGCTGGGCGGCACCTTGCGCGACCTGAACGTCGGCGGAACGCTCCCGGCCCGGGCGCTTCAGGACGGACTGCTGGGGCGCGTCGAAACCGATCTAAACCTGAACGCGTTTGCCCAAACCTACGACGTGACCGCCCGCTGGAGACGCCCGGACGGGTCGCAGGCGCTGGCGGTTGCCGCCTCTGGAAAGGGGAGTCGGTTGAGCGCCACCGCCGTGGCCGACGGTCTGGACGCGCAGTTCAGCACCGACGGGATACCGAGCTGGCGGTTGAGGGCCGACCGCTTCGGACTTTCGAGGCTACCCATCTCACAACCCGCAGGACTAAACGCACAGCTCGACGGCGCGCTGAGGGCAGAGGGTGACGCGTACGACGGACGGTTGAACCTCACCTCGAGCCTCGGCGACGTAGCGATAACCGGAACCGGGGCGGGGCTCGAGCTGGCGGCTTCGGCAGAACGGGGGCCGCTCAGAGCCGACGTGTCGGGTACGGTCTTGCCTGCCCTCGAGCTGAGCGTGCAGGCGCAGGCAGCGGACGCGGCGCGGCTAAACGGTACGGTGACGGGAACGCCTGCTCGTCCACAACTCGAAGCGACAGTAGCGACCACGCCGCAAAATCTGGGCGGCGGGCTGCTGCGCGTCCCGGCGCGGCGGCTCGATCTGCTGGCGTCCCTCGAGGGCGGCCTCTCTTCAAGCTTGAAGGGCGATGCGACCGACGTGCAGTTGCAAGCCGGACGCTGGACGGGCGCTCTGGCGCTACCTTTTACCCTGCGCGGCGAACCGCACCGGTTGACGGGGACGGTAGACGGCACCCTGAGCACACCGACTTTTGCCGCCGACCTGCTCGGCCCGACCGTGGCGGGGCCGCCGACGCTGAACCGGGGGGGGCTGGCGGGCGACCTGAACGTGACGCCCGACCTCGGCGCACCCCCGGACGCGCGGCTGGATGTGCAGGTACGCGCGGCCCCCGACCTCAGTTGGGAGGCCGATCTGAGCGGCGCGGCGACGCTCCCCTACCGCGAGCTGCCCGCCACCTTTGGGGGCCGCGTCGTGGGTGAGGGCGTGCGTTACGACGGCACGGGAACCGTAACGGTCGCTGACGAAAGGGCAGAGTTCACGCTGTCGGGCGAAGGGGCTGACGTTCAGGCGGAGGCCGCCGTAAAAGACGTTCGCCTCGAGCCGTTCGTCCCCGCCGAGGGTACTCTCTCCGGCGACGTGCGGGTGACGGCGAACGGTGAGCTTCGCTATTTCGCCTCGCTAAACGCTACGGGCCGCGCCGCCGGACGCCCTTTCGACCTGACCCTGAACGCCGACCGCGCCACGCTCAACCTCGCCGGAACCGCCGCCGGAGCCAGCGTCGGCGTAACCGGGCCGCTGCCGCTCCGCACCCTGAACCTGAAGGTCGCCAACAGCGACGAACCCCTCGAGCTGACTTCGACGCTCGAGCTGGGCGACACGCTCACCCTTCGGGGAAGCGGCGGCTGGCGCGGCAGACCGCTCGCCCTGAGCGGAACGTACGCGCCGGATTCAGGAGAAGGTGAACTCGAGCTGACCCTCGCCGACGCCGCGCTGAACGCGTCTGTACAGGCTGAAGGGGACGGGCGGACGGTTGAGGCGAAGCTGAGGGCTCCTACCGGCGTCCTGGACCTAACGACGCCGCTGGACCTCGAGGCCGTGGTCTCACAGACGGGGCAAACCCTTACGATTACAAAACTCGGCGCGCAGGCCGGAGCAAACACGCTCGAGCTGGCGGGACCGCTGCAACCACGCGCGGACGTGAACGGGAGGCTCGACGTTCCGGCGGCAGGCGAGCCCGTCACCCTGCGCCTGAAATCGCTCGAGACCGGCTACCTGGCGTCGCTCACACAGGGGACGCTCGAGCTTCGGGGCGTCCTGAACCCTATTTTTATCCCCGAACGGGCGCGCCTGGTGGGCGCGCTGGAGACGGGGGCTTTACCCGGTTTGGGGCTCCAAAGCGATCTGGTGTGGCAAAAAGGGGCCGGGTTCGAGGGCCGCGCCGACCTGAGTTTTAGAGGGGACGACGCGGCAGCGACGCTCGCTTTGGTCGGCGAGGGCGGCTTGCGCGTGCGGGGGCGCGGGCGCTACCGGGGCGCGGAAGTTGCAAATATAAACGCGAAACTCAGCGAGGAACCGTGGCGCGACCGGCTGGTGACGGGAACCCTCGGTGTGGACGTACCCGTGCATGAGCTGAGCCCGGTCTGGCCCGGCGACCCGCTCCGGGTTGCAGGCACGCTTCAGATGTCCGGCGACCTCACCGACCCCCGGCTCACCGGGCCGCTGACGCTCCAGGGGGCGATTACCGCTACGGGCCGGGTAGAGGCCGACCGGCGGGGCGCGGAGGCGTCTCTAAGCGGCCCCGGACTCCGGGCGGTGGCGACCGTGGGCGCGGACGGCTACCGCAGCACCGTGAGTCTGGACGCGCTCGACGTGTCCGGTTTGGTGCCGCTGGCGACCGACAACACACCGACACTTTCCGGCGCGGTGCGCGCGACGCAGACGTGGGGGCAAACGCCGCAGGCGCAGTCCGAGTTGCGGCTCGTCACGGGCGAGAGCACCGTTCAGGCGCGGCTGCGGCTGGCTGAAGGGGTGTCGGGGACGCTCGAGCTGGGCGTGCGGCTGTCCGACCTGAATCCGAATCTGCGCGGGCGCGTCAGCGGCCCGCTACGGCTGACGGCAGAGGGGCCGCTGAGCGGCCGCTTGACCCTGACCGACCTCGGCCCGGCGGCAGCAGACTGGCGGCTCGGTGGGCGCGGAACGCTATCCGGTACCCTGAGCGACCCGGTGGTGGGGGCGACGCTTACGGGGAGCGGCGAGGCGAAAGGGACGCTCCAGGCGACCGTGGCTCCGCGCCGGGGACGGCTCGAGCTGGCTAGCGACCTGGGTCTGCTCGGAGCTGAAACCGACCTTACGCTCATCCGTACGCGGGAGCGTGTGCGCGCCGCCGGGACGCTTCGGTACCGGGATTTCCGGGTGAAGCTCGGGGCTGAGGGTGAAAGTGTGCAGTTTACCGGCGCGGCGAAATTGGCGGGCTGGCGCGGCGCGCTCACCCCTAAACGCACGTCGCTGTCGGGGCCGCTCGGCAGCCTGAACCCACAATTGGCGGGCGAGCTCGAGCTGGGCGGCCCCAGCAATATAGGCAAGTTCAGCGGCGCGCTCACCGGCGCGGCGTTCGGGCCGGTGGCGCTCGGCGACGTGGCGGTAGCGGCGACGGCGCGGCAGCTCACACTTCAGGGTGAGGCGCTGGGCGCTACCGTCGGCTTAACGCCCGGGTTGCCGTGGACGCTTACGAGGCTCGAGGTGGCGCTGCCCGGTGGCGGCTTGCGCGTCTCCGGTGAGGGCGACCGAAAGCGCGGGGAGGTCTCTGGAAGCCTTCAGGCGGCGTCGGGCGACCTGCCGGTAAAGGCCCGTTACGGCCCGGAGGGGGCCGTCGTAGAGGCGAGCGGGGCGCTCCCGATCGGCGTGCTCGAGCTTCAGGCTCGTTACGACGACGCATGGCAGGGGTACCTGAACGTCACCGACAACCAACGCGATGACCGGGGCGAGCAGGACGAACAAAGAGTTTTTGAGAGTACGTTCACGGGGCCGCTTACCGCGCCGACGTGGGCCGGACGCATCGACCTTGCTAACGGCGAAAACACCGTGCAGGGAACGTTTTCGGTCGGTCGTGAGGCGGCCGAACTGGACGCGCGGCTGGGCAGCCCGCAGCTGAGCACGCCGCTTACCGTAAACGGGTCGGGATGGCCGCTCGCGCTCGCCGTGACCGCGCCGGATGGCGAGTCGGAAAATGACGGGCCGGAACGTACCGGGTCTGAACGTACCGAGCGTGCGCTACAGCTCGAGGTTAAGGAGGGGCGGCTTAAGCCTGGCGGGGCGCTCGAGCTGGGCGTAGGCCCGGCCCGCGTCGCCCTGCGCGCCGAAGGGGGCCGCCTGCGCGTGGTGGCGAGCGCGCCCACCGCGCCCGGCTTCGCGTTGCAAACGACGCTACCCGAAAAAGTAGGCGACTACGGCGCGCTCCTAAGCGGCGTAAAGCTGACCGGAGCGGCGCGGACGGAGGGCGTAGTTACGGTGCGCGCGCGGCCCACCCCCGGCTTTTCCGCCGCGGCGCTGACGTGGCGCGCCCCCTCCGGAACGCTCTCGCTGAGCGGCGACGGTGCGCTAGGTGGTGGGCAGGACGGCGGGCAGGGTGGCGCGGGCGCGCTGAACGTGCAGGGCCTGTGGCGCGGCGCGGACGACGCGGCGTTGCCGTGGCTCCAGACCGACGTACCTTTTTCAGCGCAGCTCGAGGGCGACCGGATCATCGCCGAATCGGTAAGTGGCCTCGGGCGCGCGGCGGCGCAGTGGCGTCCGGTGACGGGCCGCCTGGAGGTGCAGACCGACCTCACGCTCGGTCAGGGCGCGGTCGCGGCGAACGTAAACTATACGCGCGCCGAGGGGCCACGCGGTACCGTCGACCTCGGTGACGTGCCGGTCTTTAGGGTCGGCGAAAGTGCCGCGACCTTGCAGAGTCAACTCACCCTGACCCCGGAGGGCGTCTCGGGTCGGGGCGCGCTCCTGCTCGCAGGTGGGCAGGCCGACCTGAGCGGGCAAGCGGGCTGGGCGCGGCTACTGCCCGCACCTTTGCAAGGGTTTGCGCCCGCAGGCGGCGACGCACTCCAAGCTGAGGTTCGCCTCGAGCGTTTCGATCTCGGCGGCGTTCCTCAGCTCGCCGCGCGGCTGCCGTATCTGGACGCGCCGGTCAGCGGTGTAGCGACGCTGAGCGGCAGCACGGCAGGGACACAGGTCGTCGGTCAGCTCGTCGCGCCCGAACTCCGGGTGTCGGCTAGAGCACTCCCGACCCGGGTCGAGTTCAACGGCATGCTCGCCGCGCTCGAGGCCCGCGCGAGCGTCGCCGACAGCCGCCTGAACCTCCGCTATACCCGCGCCGACGGCGGGACGCTGGCGGGGCTCGTCACGCTCGCCGGTTTTCCGCTGCAAACCCTTGCCGAAGCGGTCGTCGGGACGTCTCAGGTCGAGGCCGACGTCACCGGCGCGGCGCGTTTCGAGCTGCCCCTGAGCGCGCCCGAACGCGGTTACGTGCGGCTGGCGACCGAACGCCTCAACCTCAAAAGCACCGGCCCCGGCGGGGGCAGCGATAGCGAAGGCTCGGTCTCGTTACGTTTCGAGGACGGCAGCTTGTTCGTCGAACGCGCCGAGTTTCGGGGGGAGGGGTTCTGGCGAGCGAGCGGCATCTTGACCCCGGACGAGTTCGACTTCTCGCTCGACGCCCAAAACGCCGACTTTACCCCGCTGCTCCGCCTCGTCCCGCGTTTGGCGGCCTTCGACGTCGGCGCGGAGGGATCGCTCAACGTGCGGGCGTCGGGGAGTTTGTCGGCTCCGGAGATCAGCCTGGTCAGTCCGAACCTCGAGATTCGGGTGGCGGGGACGAGCTACCGCGCGCTCCAGACGCAGGCGTCCCTCTCGGGTGGCGCGTTCGGCCTCCGCAGCAGCTTGGTCGGCGTCGCGCCGATTACCGGCAGCCTCGAGCTGCGCGGGAGTGGTCAGGTGAGTCTGGCCCCGTTTGCGACCAACACCTTTGCGCTACGTTTCAGCGGCGACGCGGACGTCCCGACCCTCGGCGCGGTAACGGACATCGAAGGCCGCATCTACCCCGCCGAGCGCGGCTGGCTCCTCAGCAGCAGCGGCGACCTCGGCGCGCCCTTTACCGTCTCGGGCGACCTCGCCCCGCTCGACCTGACGTTTGCGGGCGAGGGTCTCAACGTGCGGGCGCTGCCTTTTTTCGTAGCCTCGAGCACCACCGACGTCACGCTCGGCCTCCGCTCGGAGGGCGTCGGTTTCGTCGTTTCCGGCGGCGCAGAGGCGCGTAGCGCACTCCTGACGCTGAACCGTCAGGTCGGCGCGGCAGAGGATGACGCAGACGCTGATACAGACGGCGCAGGTGACGCAGACGGCGCAGCGGACGCGCCGCCCGCCGCCACACAAGACGACCAGAACGGACAAACCGGAGCGTCACTGGCGGGCGTCATCTCGGGAGAGGACGCGCCGACCCCCCAGTCGGGTGCAACCGATTCGCCCACCACTCTCTCCGCCGATATATCTTCTGAAGGTGTAGACAGCGCGGAAGGGTCTGAAAGCGTAGCGGTTCTCGGTACCGACCCCGCCCTCACGACCGCTGGCGACAGCGCCGGAGGGGTGGTCAATCCGGTGTTTGAACGTATCCGCTTCGACGACGTGAAGATTCGAGCGCCACAAGAGGTGCTGTTTCAAGAGGCGCTCGGCAACGCCGAACTGAAGGTCGATCTAACGCTCTCCGGTACCGCCGCCGCGCCCCGGCTAGACGGTGAGGTGAGGACGCTGCGCGGGTCGATCCGCTTTTCCGGTGAAGACTTCGCCCTGACGCGGGGGGTAGCGAGCTTCGCCTCGGCTCAGGGCGCGTTCCCGACTCTCGACCTCGAGGCGAGAACGCGCTTCGACAAGAGCCGCGCGCTCGGCAACGCCGAGAGTACGCTGCGTTTTGCCGATACCTCGGACTCTGGTTTCGACGTGCAGCTCGCTATCACGGGCGCGTTCGAGGCGGTCGGCGACAGGCGCATCCTGGACCTCGAGCCCACCCTGACGAGCCCCGCCCAGGTGCAGGAGGGGAGCAGCCCGCCGCGCCCCCTCAACGAAGCCGAACTCGTCTCACTGTTGACGCTCGGACGGCTTCAGCTCGACGCGCCGATCACCGGTGGCCCCCTCATCGGCAGCAACAGCTTAGCCGGAACGGTCGCTGAAAGCGCGCTCGACACCGCCGTCGACGTGCTGCTCGTGTCCGAACTGCAATCCGCCCTCGGCGAAGCGTTGGGCGTCGACCTGTTCGAGATTCGTACGAGCGCGCTTTCGACCTTTTTAGGAGCGGACGGCGGCGAGCAGAACTTCGGCGTTTCGGTCAAGGTCGGCGGCTACCTGAGCGATAACGTGTTCGCCAGCGTTCAGGTCGGGCGCTACGACGACCCCGACCAGAACGCCCAGCTCTCGAACGAGTTTTTACTTCGCTATACCGCTGCACCCCTAGAGCTCAACCTCGAGGGTGGTGTTCATTTTTTTTCCGAGCAGCAGACCGTCACCAATTTTTCACTCGGGTTGTCGTACGCCATCTCGCCCCTTATCAGCCTCGACGCTTCGCTCAACACCACCGCGCTGGGTCAGGAGACCAGCATCGGGTTCGGGGTGAGTTTTCGCTGGTAGCTGGGGATTTGGGCTGACAAATCCCCGTCGCCGATTTGGTTCTAGTTATTCAGGTGCTTCGGATAGAGGACTTAGCGCGTTGACTAAAGCCCAGCGGCTCGAGTGCAGCCACCATCTCGCAACGAGGCGCACCTACCAGCAGCATGAGTCTGCCGAGAGGTTCGGTGTCGCCGACCTCAGCCAACCGTCCGAAAGCCGAAAACCCTGAACGGAAGCTCTGAAATTGACGTGCAGGTTGAAAATCTGTCACTTCTCGGCCCTGAAATTGCCCATTTTATACCCGAAAGTGCGTGACGGTTCGCGCCCGCCACCCCGCCCATCCTGTTATGCTGGTTGTATAAGTCGCATAGGTGCATACGTACCTGAACCCACGCATCCCCAGTAAAGCAGGTGACTTCATGGCTGACATCGCAACTCGTCCCATCGCCTCCGACCCGTACGCCTCCGACCGACACGCTTCTGATATGACGCCCCACGACCCCCGAAACGCTCCCGAACTGCCTTTTTCGCCGCAACTTCACAATTTAGGTCAGGCCGCGCTGGTCGAGCACGCGCTACGGCGCGGCGAGGGTCGCCTGGCAGCGGGTGGCGCGCTGGCTGCCGATACGGGCCGTTTTACCGGACGTTCGCCCAAAGACCGCTACCTCGTCCGCGACGCCCTGACCGAGCACACCGTCGATTGGGGCGCGGTCAATCAGCCGCTCTCGGAAGCGCAATTCGAGACCCTCAAGCGTGATATGTTCGCCGCCGCCCAAGACAAGGCGCTCTACACCCAAGACCTCTACGCCGGTACCGACCCCCGGCACCGCCTGCGCGTCCGCGTCTCGACCGAATACGCGTGGCACAATCTTTTCGCGCAAAACATGTTCGTCTCCGGCGACGGGCTCGAGTGGGACGACGCCGACTTTACCGTGCTCGACCTGCCCAGCTTTCACGCCGACCCGGAGCGTCACGGCTGCCGCAGCGATACGGTCATCGCCGTTTCGTTTTCGCAAAAACTGGTGCTTATCGGCGCGACCGAATACGCAGGCGAGATTAAAAAGTCGATCTTTTCGGTGCTCAACTACCTGTTGCCGGAGACCGACGTGATGCCCATGCACTGCTCGGCGAACGTCGGCGCGGACGGGCAGAGCGCGCTTTTTTTCGGACTCTCCGGAACCGGCAAAACGACGCTCTCCGCCGACCCCGAACGCACCCTGATCGGCGACGACGAACACGGCTGGTCGGACGACGGCGTATTTAATTTCGAGGGCGGCTGCTACGCCAAGGTCGTCGACCTCACCCCGGAAGCCGAACCTGAAATTTACGGGACGACCGCGCGTTTCGGGACGATTCTAGAGAATGTGGTGCTTGAGCCTCAAACTCGAGCCGTCGACTTTACCGATACGAGCAAGACCGAAAACACCCGCGCCTCGTACCCGATCTCGTTTATTCCGAGCGCCAGCACGACCGGACGCGCGGGCCACCCGAACGCCGTCATCTTCCTGACCGCCGACGCTTTCGGCGTGCTCCCGCCCATCGCCAAACTCTCCCCCGAGGCGGCGATGTATCACTTCTTGAGCGGCTACACCGCCAAGGTCGCCGGTACCGAGCGCGGCGTCACCGAACCCACCGCGACCTTCAGCACCTGTTTCGGCGCGCCCTTCATGCCCCGGCGTCCGGGCGTCTACGCCCGGGAACTCGGCGACAAACTGCGCGAACACGGCGCGGATGTGTGGCTCGTCAACACCGGCTGGAGCGGCGGCCCCTACGGTGTCGGCAGCCGCATGAAGCTGAGCTATACCCGCCGGATGGTGCGCGCAGCGCTGAGCGGCGAACTCGCGGGCGCGACGTTCAACATACACCCCATCTTCAACGTCGCCATCCCGACGAGCTGCCCCGGCGTCCCGGAAAACATCCTCGACGCCCGCACAACCTGGCGCGACCCGGACGCTTACGACGCGCAGGCGCGCAGGCTGGCAGCGATGTTCAAGGAGAACTTTAAGAAGTATTCGGACGTTCCCGACGTGGTGCGGGAGGCTGGGCCGCAGTAGCTGTCACCACCGCAACATCAGGCATCTAAAAGCGACTGCATGGCGTAGGCACAAAAACCCTACGCCGATTTTTTGTGTTCTGACGTGCTAAAGTTTGAAGCGTTTTAGAGCCTCTAATTATCTACTTTTACAGTCCGTAGCTGCATCATCAGAGTTCTTCCTTTAGGTGTCAGTCTCAAGAATTCCACGCCATCTTTGTTGGGTTGTACTTCAATAAGCTTGTGTGCTTCTAACTGAATCTTGATGGTTTTGAAGTTTTGGTCATCAAGTTGGATGCTTTGGTGATACTCTGTCTCCAGCGAGTTCTCTAAGGACCTTTTTGCGTTAGATTCGGGCTTATAGCTAGATATATATGGAGCAACCAACTGGAAGATTTCCTCCCAAGTGCTCTCCTTCTTCCATCCAGCTCGTGCATCCAAAGTTATCTTACCGCTCGGCACCCATCTCTGAGCACGTCTAGCAGTACCCTCTATAGTAAAAGCTGCATCTAGAGGCGCTAAATCCTCTATTTCAGGGGTGCTGAGCGCTACCTCAAGCTTGCGCTTTAGAGAGTCGCGCTCCTCCGTTAGCGTGTAAAGTTTGTTTACAAGTTCATCGCTCGCCATTCTATCTGCACGAACCCAACCTACGGCGGGCAACATCGAAATAGTCCTGTGCAAGCTTCTAGAAACATGCCCAGCCAAATCCTCAGGAGTGTTCCATTCTCTAACTAAGCGTCCACTTCTGGCCTTCTCACGGAACTTGGCAAGTTTTGCTCTGCCTTCCTCAGTCTGTTCTGTTTTGCCAGACGCTATAATTGATGGATTTGCATGAAGTAAGGCAATCACAAGTATTTTTTTAGACACTGCATAGTCATATTCTTTTTCTGTATAGCTCACACCCTCAGCATCTATACTCCCATACCTCCCCCCAATAACTAGCAAGTAGTAATCACTATCGTCAATTATCTTTTTGATGAACTCAAACTGCTCCTCATCTATCGCAGGAAACATCTCCATTCCTGCTGGTATGCAGTCCATCTCCAGCAAAGCTTGCGTCACATGCCGACGCTCTTCTACCAAATCGGTATAGGTAGAACTGACAAAAACTTGATAACGTTTGTCCACTCACGCATCGTACCAAGCTACGTGTAGCCCACGCTCTACAACTCCTTCGCAAACCCCTCGAGCAGCGCCGCGCTCACCTCGATACCCCGGTAATAGTTCACCAGATCGAACTTCTCGTTCGGCGAGTGCGCCCGGTCGCTCTCCAGACCCAATCCGACAAACACCACGTCGGCCCCTAAAGTCTTCTGAAAGGTGCTCGCTACCGGAATCGTCCCGCCGGTACGGGCGAAGACCGTCTCTTTGCCGTAGACCTTCTCGAGCGCCCGCCCCGCCGCCTGCACCGCGTCCGAGGTAAGGGGCGTAAGCGCGCCGTCGCCGCCGTGGAGGTCGATGACCTCGGCGCTCAAGCCTTCAGGAACGATAGAGCGCAGATAATCGCCGAGTTTTTTGGTAATTTCTTGCGGCGTCTGGTTCGGAACCAGACGGCACGAAATCTTCGCCATCGCTTCGGAGGCGATCACGGTCTTCGAGCCTTCGCCCTGAAATCCGCCGCCGATCCCGTTACAGTCCAGGGTCGGGCGCGCCCAGAGGCGCTCGAGCACCGTGTACCCCGCCTCCCCTGGTAGCGCCTCTACACTCAGCTCTTCAGCTAGGGCTCGCTCATCGAAGGGTGCGCGTCCGAAGACTTCGCGCTCTTCGGGCGTGATGTCGATTACGGCGTCGTAAAACCCCGGTACCGCCACCCGGCCTTGGTCGTCGTGCAGGGCGGCGATCATCGCCGCTAAACCGTTGATAGGGTTGGGCGCGCCGCCGCCGAACGCGCCCGAGTGCAGGTCCATCGCTGCACCGCGCACGTGGACCTCGATATACGCGAGCCCTTTGAGGCCGTAGGTGATCGTCGGTGTTTCGGGGGCCGCCATCGCCCCGTCCGAAATCAGCACGATGTCGGTCTTTAGCAAGTCGGTGTGCGCTTCGATAAACGGCACCAGGTTGGGGCTGCCGATCTCCTCTTCACCCTCGATCAAAAACTTGACGTTGACGGGCAGCGTACCGGTCGCCTCCAAAAGCGCCTCGACGCCCTTCAGATGAGCGTAAATCTGACCTTTATCGTCCGACGCGCCGCGCGCGTAAAGTTTATCGTCCCGGACGGTCGGCTCGAACGGCGGGGTAGTCCAGAGCTCGAGAGGCTCGGGTGGCTGCACGTCGTAGTGACCGTAGATAAGCACTGTGGGAGCGTCCTCAGACACGCGCCGTTCGGCGTAGACGATGGCGTGACCGGGGGTATCGAAGACTTGCGTTTGGAAATCCAGAAGCTCGAGTTTTTCAACTAGAAAAAGCGCCGCACGGCGTGTGTCTTCACGGCGCTCCGGCGCGGTACTTACCGACGGAATCTCCAAGAATTCGCTAAGTTCGGCTAACAGGTCGTCGCGGTGTGCTTCGGTAAAGTCTTGGTAGGCGGACATACGCGAGTATACCGCCCGACCTCTAGCCCTCGCCTTCCGCGCCTGGGTCGTCAGGCTCGTCTTTGGGCGCTTCGAGTGCGCCCCGGTAATCCATGATGCGCTCGCTGATCTCGCCTTGCAGCGTGCCGATCCGCGACTCCATACCGCCCTGAAGCTGATCGAGTTCGCGACGCAGCCGGATAATCTCCTCGACGCCCGCTAGATTGACGCCGAGTTCCTGGGTCAGGCGGCGAATCTCGCGCAGGTGATCGACGTCGCGCTGGGAATAGAGGCGTGTCTGACCCGACGAGCGGCTCGGTTCGATCAGACCTTTGCGTTCGTAAAGGCGGAGCGTCTGCGGGTGCATATCGACGAGTTCGGCGGCGACGCTGATGACGTAGAGCGGGCGGTCGTCGTCTGCGCCCCCTGGTGCGGCGTCTGTGTCGGGCTTTTTCTTCGGCATAGTCCTCCCTAAAGGAGCGCGTCTCGGACGCGCCGCCACAACCCGCCCCAGAGGTCGGTCTCGAGCCTTACCTTGAGCGCCGCCCCACCGAGGCCGCCCCCCTCGACGCGCAACGTCTCCCCGGCAGCGGAACCCGGTGGAACCGTTACGGCGACCCCCAAGAGGGTCGTGGTGACGCCGCGCGCCGCCTCACCGGGGAGCAGGGTCAGAACGGTGCTCAAGCTTCCGTCCGCGCCCAACGCCACCCCTGGCGGCAGCTTCACGCCGAGCTGCACGTACGCGTCGCCGGGGGGTCGCCCCGGCCCCCCCAGACCCTTGAGGCGCAAGCGGGCGTCGTTTTTGCGAAACGGCGGTACCTTGAGTTCGACCTCGGAGCCGCCGCGCGCCACCCCGCGCCCGCTGCACCGCGCGCAAAACCCGCCGCTCCCCTGCCCCGTCCCGCGGCACACCGCGCACACGCTCGGCCCCGGAACCAGCACCCGCCGCTCGGTACCGCTACGCGCCTCTTCTACGCTCAGCGGCAAGCTCAGCTCACGGTCTTCACCCGGCAGGAGCCCGGACGAGCGCATCATTCCGGTCATCGCGCCGAAAAGGACGTCGAACATGGCGTTGCCGGTGCGCGGTACACCGCCGCGCCCGTCCCAGTCGATCTTGATGTCGGCCTCTTGAAAGACCGTTCCCCAGTCCACGGTGCTGAAGTCCGGGGTCGGAGGGCGGCCGGTACTGCTACCGACCCGCCCGTAACGGTCGAAGCGCGCGCGCAGTTCGGGGTCGCGGAGCGTCGCGTAGGCTTCGGAAATCTCCTTAAAGCGTTCTTCAGCCGCCTTGTCACCGGGGTTGCGGTCGGGGTGGTATTGCAGCGCGAGCTTTCGATAGGCCGTTTTAAGCGCCGCGGCGTCGGCGTCACGCGGAACGCCGAGCGTCGTATAGGGGTCGGTCAACGTCGTCACTACGGCCTAATATACATTATTTGAGTCTGGGTGAGTCAATTTGGGCATCACTCTAGCCTTGACCCTTGTGACCAAACGCTGAAAAAAAAGTTACGGTTTCCGCCGGTCTGTAGAAGATTTGATTGCTGCCGCAAGGGGCTCTCTAGACCTGAACTTCGGCGTGAGCGGGTCGACGTGGCTTGGTGGAGGCTCGAGTCCCGCCGCCCCTTTACAGAACGCCGGTGCTATGCTGAACCTTTAGGAGGAGGACGATGAAACGTACCCTTTGGCTATGCCTCATCTTGATTGTTTTTCTCGCCGGTTGCCGCAACGAGACGCAAAACCGTATCCGCCGCGACCTTCAGGATTACACCGGTGGTACCCGCTACATCACCGTCTATTCGCTCAACGGAACCCCGGTACACCGTGGCGACGTAGATGGACAGGTGACGCGCTCGGTCTCTGACGTCGTAGGCGGCGCAGCCGTAGAAACCGCCGGTTACGTGTACTGGTTCGACCGCTCCGGGCAGTATTTCCAGAGCAACATGCCCTACCTGATGTCGTCGAAACAGCAAGAAGAGGGCGCGGAGGGCGAATAGGAACGCTCAGGTTTTGTTCAGGTTCTGCCGATGTTCCTGAGTGTCGCGGTGTGCTGTGCCGCGGGGGAAAGATTGGTCGGCGGAAAGGTCGTGAAGAGTAGGCTCGGTTCGGGCTCAAGACGAACTGGGACGCGTTCTCTGCACGGCGAAACGCAGCACGGTGGCAGGCATAATGGATTTTGTCGATCTGCACTCTCTGAATCTTCCTCGACGCCGCTCCGAAAGAGCCTGATAACAAGTGGAGAGTAGATACGAACCCACAGGCTACACGCCACAAGCCACTCGCTCGTAACACGCCAAGAACAGCATCGATAGAGGGAAACCGTTAGTACGATTCGACTTATAAGCTCGAGTGCTCACCCACCCGGCGCACCTCGGCGCGTCGTCGCCACTCCACCCACCCGCTACATGAACGCTGTATGTACCTGTCTTGAGGCTTTTCTGTGTGTAACCTCAGACAAAGCTTGGTAAAGTGACCGTATGAAACGATCTCTGGCAGCCCTGTTCGTCGGCGCAAGCCTCAGCGCCTGCGCTTTTTACGTCACCCCCGAACCCTCGACCTCGGTACGGGTGCGCCCGATTCCGACCCCTTCGCAACCCAAGATCATCGCTACCGAAGCCGCTGAAATCAGCGAATTCGTCTCGGCGCGGGGCGAAGGCTCGGTCTACAACCTCGGTGAGACCGTCAGTTTTCAGGTGCGGACGACCACCGGCGGCTACCTGACGCTGACGGTGTACGGCGCGGGTGGCGAGTCGTCGGTGCTCGCACAAGGCGTCTACCTTCAGGGCGGCGTCAGCACCAGCCTGCCGACGGCTGAGAGCGGCGTCACCTACACGCTCGCGCCGCCGCGCGGGTTGCAACGCGTCACCGCTACGCTGTCGACCAACCCCGGCGGCAGCGTTCAAGATACCGCCGAGACCAGCTTTTATATTCAGTAACGTGCACCCCGTCGACCGGGTCGGTGCGTGGATGCTGGCCTTTATACTAATCGCCGCCTGTGCTTTTACAGCGCAGGCGGCACCTTACACGCCACTCCCATCACTCCCATACACACCGCTACCGGGCGACGCGGCCCTCGAGCAGTCTCTCCTCACACTGACCAACGAAGCCAGGGCCGCCGCCGGTGTGGGCCGACTCGAGCCCAGTCCCGAACTCGCCCAGGCCGCCCGTCACCACGCGGCGGAGATGGCCCAACTCGGCTACTTTTCGCACACCTCGCCGGTGGCAGAAAATGCGAGGCTCGAGCAGCGCGTCGCCAGAAGCGGCAGTTTTGTACGGACGCTCGGCGAAAATCTGGCACTGGTCGGCGAGGTCGATACCGCTCAGGCGACCACGACCGGCTGGTTGGACTCCCCTGGACACCGCGCCAACTTGCTGCACCCGCGTTTTACCCACGTGGGGTTCGGCGTCGCGCCCTATCCGGACGGACGGGTGGCGGTGGCGCAGGTTTTCGGCTACGAACCCGCCACGCTTTTAGGCGCTCAGCTCGTCTCGGTGCTCGCCGAAAAGGTGGTGCTGAACGCTTCGGTATCGCTCGCTTCGGCGGGTGAAGTGGCGCTTTTCTATGGTCAGGACTCGGGCCCCCCGCAAGCTCTGAAGGCCGGACAACATACCCTCAGCGTCCCAATTGCCGAAATCCCGGCGCTGCCTCTGCCGATTCAGCTTGGGTTGAGGAGCGGCGGCGCAACGGGCGGCTTTATCCTGCAAGACGACGGCTGGTTGACGGCGGGCGGTTGGGAGCGTTCCGGCGCGGTCTCCGGCGCGCAGGCTCAGCTGCTGAACGTAACGGTGCAGAGGCAGACCGAACGCGGCCTCGAGCTGCGCCTGAGTTTTGCGACTCCTCCGCCCACCCAACTCGGCGCGTGGCAGGGCGAGACGCAACTGCTCCTCGAGGGAGCCGGTACCACGGTGACGGTCGGGCTCTTGGGTTCTGAAAACGCGTCGCCCGTCTCCATTGGTGAAGCCCAGGCCGACGGACGCTACGCGGTGATCTACAGCTTCCGGCCCGACCACGGCGAAACGCTCCGCGTGCTGCCTGTAGCCGAGTAGAACGCAAAGTGTACCTGTGTTAGACCTGTTCCCCTCTGCGCCGTGGCTTATACTTGGAGGCAGCAGTACGATGCGCTCTAAATATGCGCCTTAAATATGATGCACCTTAGAGGAGGCATATGGCAGGTCACAGCAAATGGTCTCAGATCAAAAGAAAAAAAGCCGTCAACGACAATCAGCGCGGCAAAGCTATCAGCAAACATATCCGCGCGGTGCAGGCTGCGGTGCGTGAGGGCGGCTCCGGCGACCCGAGCGCCAACTTGCCGCTGAAAAACGCCCTCGCCGCCGCTAAAAGTGACGATGTGTCGCAAGACAACATCGACCGCGCTATCGAACGCGCGCTCGGCGGGGCTGAAGGTAACAGCTTCGACGAGGTGGTGTACGAGGGTTACGGCCCGGCGGGGGTCGCGCTGCTGATCGAGGCGCTGACCGACAACCGTAACCGTACGGTCGCCGAGGTGCGGCACGTCTTCAGCAAACACGGCGGCAACATGTCGGGATCGACGGCGTGGCAGTTTGAAAGCCGCGGCGTGATCGTTTTGGAAGACGCCTCTGAACGCGCCCAGGAACTCGCTATCGAACTCGGCGCAGACGACCTCTACGCCGACGAACAGCTGAGCATCTACACCAATCCCGCAGACCTCTATGCGGTGCTGGGCGGCCTCCAAGAAGCAGGTCTGGGGGCCGTGGTCGCGCAGCTCACCAAAGTCGCGCAGACCGAAACCGAGGTATCCGCCGAGGACGCCGCCAAGGTCGTCCGGCTGATCGAGGCGCTCGAAGACCTGGACGATGTACAAAACGTCTACACGACTGCGAACCTGAACTATGAACTCGTCTAGCGCCGTGCGGGAGCCCACCGCGCCGACGCTGAACTGGGCCGACGTACCCAAGATGAGCTGCGCGCAGATGCGGCAGCTGACCATTCTGGCGACCGGGCGTTACGGCTTTAGCATGTTGGACTTGATGGACCGGGCAGGCTCGAGCCTGGCCGGGCTCGCCGCGCAGTTGGCCCCCGAAGGGCCGGTGCTGGTCGTCGCCGGACGCGGTCACAACGGCGGCGCGGGGCTCGCGGCGGCGTGTCACTTAGCCGAAGCCGGACGCCGCGTCTGGGTCGTTCCGACGCACGAAGCCGAAAACTACTCCGGCGTCCCTAAAGAGCAGCTCGAGAAACTCTCCGCTCAGGGCAACGTGCGCCTTCGCAGCAACCTGCCGAAGATGAAGTTCGGGTGCGTCATCGACGCGGCGGTCGGGACGAGGCTCGAGGGGCCACCACGGGGCCGGACGCTCGACGTGATTACGGTGCTGAACAACCTGGACTGTCAGGTGTTGTCGCTCGACGCGCCGACCGGCCTCGACGCCGACGACGGCAGCGTTCCCGGCGACGTGGTGAAGGCCACTGCTACGCTGGCGCTGGCGCTGCCCAAACCGGGAACCAAACCCGGGGGTCACGTCGGCGCGCTCTACCTGACCGGTCTGGGTTTACCCGACGCGCTCCTCCGCGACGCCGGACTCGAGCCCTTTACGCCGCCGACGCCGTGGGGGCAGATTATTTAGGGTTTACCGACGTTTCGGGTTGCGGTGGGCTGCCCTGACCCAAAATGTGCGGGCCGGACGCTCGACCAGTAGGTAGCTAGTCGGCGTGAACAGAGCAAAAAAAGATGGGCAGCGACGCCCATCTAGGTCGGTTCGGCAGATTACTCGAGCCCGGACGCCCACTCCAGAATCGCTGCGTTCGCTTCGTCCGCCGCTTCGATGATCGCGGCGTGGGCAGCGCCCGGTAAAAGCACCAGTTCTGAGTTCAAGATGCCTTCGTTCATCGACTGCGCCACCTCGTAGGGATAGAGCGAGTCGTCGATACCAGTCAAAATCAGCGTCGGAACGGTGATATCCGTTAGCGTCGCTGACGAATCGGGTCGGGTCTCGAGGGCGTTTGCCCCGGCGAGAGCCGCATCTTCGGACGCTTGCTCTATCAAGCTACCGAGGTACTCCGCCAACTCGGGGTTGTCCATCCGGGTTTCAGCAGTCAGCATGTCCGGCAGCAAAAAGTCTACGAGCGAAGACACACCCGACGCCTGAACCTGCTCCGCCACGCCCCGCCAGAGACCGGCTTCGGCGGGTAGGGCTCCAGCGGCTATGGTGTCGTTTAGAATCAGGCCGCGAAACCGCTCGGGTGCTTGGCGGTACATCTCGAAAACGATAGGGCCACCCATCGACATCCCTCCGATGATCGCCTGCTCTACCCCCGCCGCGTCCATCACCGCGAGCACGTCCGAGGCGTAGGTCACTACCGAACCCTCGCTGTCCGGCGTCTCGCTCTGACCGTAACCCCGCAGATCGACAGTGATGACCTGGTACTGCTCAGAAAGCGGCCCGACGTTGTCTCTAAAAAGTCCGCCGTTAAGCGGATAGCCGTGGACCAAAACTATTGGCTCGCCCTCACCGTGAACCTCGTAATAGATGCGCGCGCCGTCGTCGATCTCAACGAAGCTACCTGCTGCCGACGCTGCGCCACGGGTTGTTGCGCCGCCGCTCATAGCACCACCGCTCGCGCCGCCGGTCATCTGCGCCGAGGCGACGCCGAGCAAAAGCACTGCCAAAACAATTCCTGTAGGTTTCATAATTCCACCTTTCACACCCAAGCATGACGCGCTTAAACACGACCTCACAGGATTACAGCGCACGTTTAGCGTCGTCACATAAACTGACAAGACACTTTGCGTAGCTGCTCACCGCTGGGCGTCGGGCTGTAAACGGCCCCTGCATTCAAGGTAGAGAGGACTAAGGAGCGGAACGTTCGGACAAAGCGTTGCAACCTTACTGCCGACGTAAGCTGTGACCATCTTTCGGAGTACTCAAATCCACCCTACTCGAGCCGCCGAACCTGCGTGGCGTACACATCGTCACCATTAAAAGTGGCCTGCACGTAAACGCTGTCGCCCGGCGCGAACGCCGTCAGGGGCAGATTTTGACCTGTGCTCGAGTGCAGCACCCCGGGTTGGATAATGAGTGTCAGAGGCGCGGCCTGCGCCGACCGGACGTGTAGCGCCGACAGCTCCGGCGAGACGCCCGCAACCTCCGCCCGAAACGCCGTAACTTGCTCCGCCGACGGCGCTAAAGGTACCGGACAGCAGGCCGCCAAAAGCACGAGCACGAGTAGGCACAAACGTAGCATCGGTAAAGTTTAGCCCTCGAGGGCGCGTCCAGGGTGAGAATCGGTACCGAACTTCCCCAAACGCCGCTCCACGATAAAAAGAGAGGGTCGGTTCCCCCAACCCCCAACCCTCTCTAAATCCGATCTGACGCCCGCTGCCACGGGGAAGCTGGGCGCTTTCAGCGGAATCGGTAGCTAGTAACCGTCGTATTCACACACCGACCGCTGCCAGATGCGTTTGGAGATATTTTGCAGGATTTTGGTTTGCTGCACCGGTGACAAGTTAGGGGTCGCTTTTACGGTGTGCGATAAAGAGACGAGCTGCTTGAGCGTCAGGTCACGGCCTAGCATAGAGTCGATCTGCTGGGGAGCGGTCATCGGTTGGCCTCCGTGGGGATACTGAGCTGGGGGACCGTTTGCGGCCAAAACGGTTGGCTTTTTAGACACGCCCAGTTTACCAGATTTGTCAACCGCCCGCACAAACCACCTATCACAACGGTACACGGGTGTAAAAAACTTCACATTTAAGGGACAGGTGACGACCACGCTTGACACTTGCGGTTAGTCAGAGCTCGCCAAGTTTTTCGCTGCACACGGTTGCCACTTTATGGTCTCGGTTTTTATAGTCTCGGTTCTTTTTGTGCTACAAAGAGTCTCGAGCTGAACCTGCACCTACATTTTAGGGAACACTTAAAGCTTGGCGAACTCTTCGACGTTCAGGACGAAAACGGTCGCGCCACCGACCGAGACCTCTATCGGGTCGTTGGGCATTACCGGCCCCATCTCACTCATGTGCGGCAGCGGCCGCAACATCTTGCTGCGCTCGCGGCAGACCTCGTGAATCACCGCCTTGACGACGCTTACCTCGTGGTCTTCGACGCCGACGATAAGAGTCGTGTTCCCCTCACGCAAAAACCCGCCCGTCGAGGCGAGCTTGGTCGACCGCAAACCATGCTCGCCGAGAGCGTTTTGCAAGTTGGCGGCGTCGGCGTCCTGAACGACGGTTACGATGAGTTTCACGCGTGCAGTTTAGCACAGTGACGACGTTTTATCAGAGCCGTCCGGCGAGGCGCGTTCAGGAGCCGGATACCAGCCGGGTCTCTTGCTGCGGAGCTCGCCAGCGCGGGTCTGTAAGAAATACGTAAGAGTACAGGCGGTATGGTTTGTCTCAGGGTTCGCGCCGCCCCTTCTCGCATCTTCCCCTTCGACTTCTCGCATCCTCAACCCGGCGCAACCCACGAACCGCCCTTCGGCATCCCTGCTGGAGGGCGTAATTTTTGGTGTTCGGATTCTCTGGGGCCGGGGCTCGAGGGATGAAAGAACACGGACAGCAAGACGGAACCGACAAGACCCGGCACGAAACGAGTGACGTCTCATCGCTCTTCACTCATTCTCTCCACGCATCACTCCCTACCCAAAAACCACACCCCGGCGTTTTCACCCTCACTCATGAGATAGTAAGGTGTGAAACTTTTTCCAATTCTGCTGAGCGTCGCCATGCTCGGCAGCGTCTACGCGCAGCAGACCTACGCGGTCAAGGTCGGCGCGATATTACCGATGAGTGGCGCGGAGGCGTCGGTGGGCGCGGCGCAGCGCGTGGCTTTAGAGGCGTCGGTGGCGGCGCTGCGTCAGGACGGAATCACCCTCGAGCTGACCCTGACAGACGCGCGCAGCGTAGACGAGGCTGAGGCCGGAGTCGTGGGCCTCGCACGCGACCTTGTAGCTAGCGGTATTCACGCCCTGATCTGTTGCAACACCTCGGCGGAGGCCGCGCAGCTGGCCCCGGTCGCGGCGGCGGCTGGCGTACCGCTGCTGACGCTCGCGCCCCCGCCTGAACCGCCGGGCGATGCTACTTGGGTTTTTTCGGTGGCCGCACACGACGGCGCGGCGCTCGAGTACCTGCTGCTCGAGCCCGCCCTGCATCCGGTCGGCCTGATGGCACCCGTCGGACAGGCGGGCGACTACGCCGCCGCCCTGCTCGAGCCCGCCTTACTCGAGCCCGTGGAGAGCGGCGCAGCGCGGTATCCGGAAGACCCCGCCGCGCCCCTGACCCCCGAGGCGCTGCTGCTGGCGACCCAGGGGCCGGTGAGCGTCGTGGTCTGGGACGGGGGCGCGGGTACCGTCCGGGCAGCCGAGGCGTTGGCGGCCCGTGGTTACGAAGGCGACGTGATCGTCCGCAGAGACGTTTGGGAGGAACTCGGCGCACTGGGGCGTGCGGGGCTGACCGGCGCGAAAAGTGTAGTGAGTCCCGCGCTGCTCGGCTACACCCTCGCCGACAGCCACCCGTCGAAAAGGGCTACCTCGAGCTTTCGGCGGGCGCTCGTCGAGCTACCCGGCGCTCCCACTGCGGCGATGCTCGAGCTGGGCGCGCGGGCGTGGGACGCGGCGCTGCTGCTCGGTCTCGCCACCGAACAGGTGCTTACCTATCTGAGCGCAGACCCGGACGCAGGCCCGGACACCTTGCGAAGTGCGCTACGCGACGCGCTCGTGGGGTTGGGGCCGACCGACGGCGCAGGGGGCCGTTACGATTTCGGCGAAGGAAGCTCGAGTGGCCTCGAGCCCGGTTCGCTGGTGCTGGCAGTGTGGCGCGGGGGACAGTTTCGGCCCATCCCCTGAAGTCGGTCTTGCCGTGCGTCGCAGGTCCTGTTGCAAGAGCGCGCTCCGGACAGCCTGGTCGGAGCCGGGTTAGACTCTTACCGAAACACGCGCGTTACCTAAACGATTCCAAAATAAGCTGAGCGTTTCTACGAATACAGTCTCTCAACGTGCGTGGTGGACTGCACATTCTCAAACAGGCGCGACGCGAACCCGGTAATGGCTTCTATAAAGAGTAGACTCAGGTAATGATCGACAAGCTTGAAACCCTAAACCACGAGTACCAGGTGCTCGAAGCGTCGCTCGGAGACCCCGAACTCCTGTCCGACCAGACCCGTTACCGCGTGGCCATGCAGCGTTACAGCGAGCTGCAAACGGTCGTTCGCGCCTTTCAGAGTTATCAAGACCTCGAGGGCAATATCAAAAACGCTCGAGAGGCACTTTCAGACCCCGAACTGAGCGAGCTGGCGCGTGAAGAGCTGGATACGCTCGAGCCTCAACTCGGGGCGCAGGAGGCGCTGCTTCAGGCGCTACTTTTGCCTCGAGACCCGTTCGACGAAAAAAACGTCATCGTCGAAATTCGCGCGGCGGCGGGTGGCGACGAAGCTTCGCTCTTCGCCGCCGAGATGTTCGAGATGTACGGGCGTTACGCCGATACGCTCGGGTTTAAGACGGAAGTGCTGGACACCTATCCGAGTAGCGTCGGCGGACTCTCGAAGGTAAGTTTTGAGATCACCGGGCGCGGCGCGTACAGCAAGTTTAAGTTCGAGTCGGGCGTCCACCGGGTGCAGCGGGTTCCCGCCACCGAAACGCAGGGCCGCATCCACACCAGCACCGTTACGGTCGCGGTGTTGCCCGAAGCAGAGGATGTCGACGTAGACCTCTCGCCCGCCGACTACCGCGTCGATGTGTACCGCTCTTCAGGCCCCGGTGGGCAATCGGTCAACACCACCGACTCGGCAGTCCGCATCACCTACAAACCGGGCAGCGCCGACGAGATCATCGTCACGTGTCAGGACGGCAAGTCGCAGATCAAGAACAAGGAAAAAGCCCTGACGGTGTTGCGGGCGCGGCTTTTGGAACGTGAACGCGGCAAAGCTGCCGCCGAAGCGCGTGAAGCGCGGCTCGTGCAGATCGGTTCGGGCGAACGCAGCGAAAAGATTCGTACCTACAACTTTCCGCAGTCACGGATTACCGACCACCGCATCGGCTTTACCACGCATAACTTGACCGATACGATGACGGGCAAGTTGGACGAACTGACCAACGCGCTGACCGACGCCGAACAGCAGGAGCGCCTGGGCGCAGTGGCGAGCGGTGGCGCGGCGTGAGTTTGTCGTTGCCGCCGCCATTTTGCTCGACGCCCGGGGTCGAGTACTGCTGGTAGGCAACGACTGGCAAGGATTTGGAAACGTCCGCTACACGCTTCCCGGTGGCGTGGTCGAACGCGGCGAATCGACGCTCGACGCACTTTCGCGCGAAGTCATGGAAGAAACGGGGCTTAGCGTAACGACCGTGCAGTGTCTCGCCTATTCGGTTCACGTCGAGGATGTGCGGCGCAACGACCGCGCGTTGTCGTTCGCCTTCGTCGCGGCGTACGAAGGTCTCCTGAATCCGCGCGACCCGGACGGGTTTATCGTCGAAGCGCGGTTTTTCCCGGTCGAAGAGGTCGAGCAGATGATCCCCATCATGCCGATCCGTGAACCACTCGCCAACTACCTGCGAGATGGTAAAACGGGAAGGTTCTACTCGTACGCCGGGTGGGACGGACGAGGGGGCAAGAGCGTATGAGCTACAAAGAACAAACAAATGTCGCACGCGAACTTTACGAACTGCGGCGGTTCGCACACCTTTTAGATGAAGCGTTCCGAATTCCGGTGATCGGCTACCGGGTCGGATTGGAGCCTATTCTCGGACTCATTCCCATCGTCGGTGACGTAAGCGGGTTTCTCGTATCGGGCTACCTTATCTTTCGGGCGTCGCGCCTCGGTTTACCCCGCGAGATCATCTCGAGGATGGTGTACAACGCCGTTTTAGACGCCGTGATCGGTAGCATCCCTATCGTCGGCGACCTGTTCGACTTTTTCTGGAAGGTCAATAAACGCAACGTACGCCTCGTCGAACGGCATTTCGCCGGACGTGCGTAAGCGTAACCCGAAACAAAGCCAAAAACACGACCAAAAACGTGGTCGGGAACGTAACCGGAAAAGCAGCCCGGTACCCGCGCAGACGCGCCGCAACACGTTGGCTCGCCTGCGCGCGCTGAGCCATCTGTTAGACAGCTCGGTGCGGTTGCCGGTGATCGGCTACCGTATCGGTCTCGATCCGCTCATCGGCCTGATTCCCGGCGTCGGCGACGCGGTGATGCTGCTGCCCGCCGGTTACATCGTATTCGAGGCGTACCGGCTCGGGGTGCCGCGCCGAACGCTCGCGCGGATGGGTCTCAATATCGGTGTCGAAACCCTGTTCGGCGCAGTGCCTATATTTGGCGACGTGTTCGACGCGACCTTTAAGGCGAACACCCGCAACTTGTATCTGCTCGAGCAGCACACCGGACAACTCGGCGCAGCGCCGCTGCTTCGGCCCTCGAACCGCGGCGTGGTCAGCTTTGTTGCTATACTGCTGCTGCTGGGTTCGGCAGCCGTGGCGTTCGCCCTATGGGTAGGCATCTGGTTATTTCGGCAACTGCTGAACCTGTTGTAAGCCGAGCCGGTTACAAGTGAGGCCGGTTGGGTTGCAAACTAAGACTGCCGCAACTGAACCTGTGGCAGCTGACGATGTGTCGAGGCGTCCCCGCACAGCGCGCGCACAAGCCCATGCGCCCTGTTTTCCCCGCCTCAAAAGGAGCCTGACTCATGAACCGACCGACCACACGATCACGGCGCGCGCCGCGTCTGCCGCTTTTGGGCAGCGCGTTGCTGCTCGTTCTCGGGTTAGGTGCGTGCGCCACCCCGCTCTTCGCGCCACCCAAACCGGTACCTACGCCCGCGCCCAGCCCCACGCCGTCGGTACCGGATACGAGACCGAAACTAGCTGTTCCTGACCCCCTCGAGCTCATCTTTTCAGCTGTCCAGGCTACGACGAGTCCCTCCCAACCCGTTACCTTGCACAACACCGGCAACGCGCCTTTGGTCGTCTCGGCGCTGTCTCTGAGTGGAACCGATCAAGACGCTTTCAGGTTCGGGGCTCCCCCCC
>JAABUN010002522.1_pt1 | contig 32207 bp, 30 predicted proteins | sample 5559311 | NCBI WGS metagenome assembly JAABUN01 (sample SAMN10711877, study PRJNA513370) | rock metagenome | isolation source: Antarctica rocks | place: Antarctica: Victoria Land, Siegfried Peak sud | reverse complement strand
GGCGCCGCCGCCGTCGCCCTGCAGGTCAACCCGGCCATGACCCCCGACCAGCTCAAGCACGCCCTGCGAGCGGGCAGCCGTCCGGTGGCGTCCGGCGACGCGTCCGTCGTGGGCGCCGGGCTGATCGACGCCTACGCCACGGCCCTCCAGCCGCAGTCCGGCGCGGCAAACACCGGGCTCCCGCGCTCCACCGGTCGCGGCGACCTCGGTACGAGCCGCGGGTCGCTGCTCCTGCAGGCGGATGACCCGCTCGGCACCGTGCTGACCGGCCGGCAGACGGCACAGCTGCTGCTGTGGGACCCGCTCGGCTTTACATCCGGCTCGTGGACGCCGCAGACCTGGTACAGCTCGGCGCACGCCCTGGCAGGCTGGAACACGGCGACCTGGGTCGACAGCGGCACCGGAGTGCTGAGCCTGTCCGGCCACAACTGGACGGGCCACAACTGGACGGGCCACAACTGGACCGGCTCTTCCTGGTACGGGCAGGGTGAAAGCAGTTCTGCCTACGGGCGGCCGGGGGCGGGCTCGGCGTCGTACGGCGCCTGGGACTGACCGTGACCAGGCCCCGCGCGAAGGGCCTCGAGACGGACGCCGCTGGACCCCCCGTTCGGCGGGGGCTGCCCGCCGCCATCGCCGGGCTCCTGCTTGCCGGAGCGTCAATGAGCGTGCTCGCCGGCCGGCTGCCGGGCGCGCCCAGCGCAGGCGCGATCGAGCTCGTGCTGCTCCTGCTCCTGCTGGTCCTGTCCGGCCTGCTCGGCTTGGAGTTCCGCGTCCGCGGGCAGGGCGACCGGCTGGACCTGTTCGACGCCGCCCTCGCCGCAGCCCTGGTGTCCGTGCCCGGACCCGAGGTGGTGGTCCTGGTCGCGCTCGCCAAGGCGGTTTCCCTGTCCGCGCAGCGGGTGCCGCTGGTCAAGACGTGCTTCAACGTCGCGCAGTGGGCCTGCGCCGCGGCCGGCGGCAGTCTGGTCCTCGCCGCCCTGCGGGAGTCGGGTCCCGCCGCCGTAACCGACCTGCCGGTCCTGCTGCTGGCTCTGCTCGTGGTGGCCGCCGTCAACACGGCGTCGGTGCTGGTGGTCCTCGCCGTGGTCGAGGGACGGGGCGTGCTGCGCACCCGGTCCGTCGCGTTGTTGCAGGGCGCCCTGATCGCCGCGCCTGTCAACCTGGCCCTTGGCTTGCTGTTCGCCGTCATCTGGGTGGAGGCCCCTGCCACCCGACTCGCGATCCCGGTCACCCTGGTCCTGGTGCACCTCGGCACCCGTGTGTGGGCGGAGCAGCAAGCGAGCACCGCCCGGCTGGTTGGCCTGCAGCGGGCCATGGAGGTGCTGGCCGGCCCCGAGGACCTGCAGGCAGCCGTCCCGCGGTTCCTGGAAGAGCTGCGCCGCGCGTTCGCGTGCGCCGGGGTCGAGCTCCATCTCGAGGACGAGCGCGGGCAGAGGACCCGTACCGTGGCGACCGGGCCGGGGGCAGCCGAGGGCCCCGGGACCGGGACCAGCTCCCGGCTCGTCGCTGAGCTGGCCCGCCGGGGCACCGCCGTACGACTGGCCGGCGGGTCGGGCGACCCCGTTCTGCTGGCTGCGCTGGCCAGCACCGGGTGGCGCAATTGCCTGGCTGCCCCGATCCGCGCCGAGGGGCGCGACGTGGGGGTGCTGTGCACGCACGACCGGGAGGGCTGGGAGGGCTTCGAGTCCGCCGAGCTCGGCGTGCTGGAGGCGGCGGCGGCGGTTCTGGGCGAGCGCGTACGCCGGCACCAGCTCGGGCAGGCGCTGCGGGACGAGCAGGCGGCGCTGCAGGAGTCCGAGATGCGCTGGCGGGTCGTCGCCCGCATCCTCGAGCTGGTGGCCCGCGGGACGCCGCTCGGCGAGACCTTGAGCAGCCTGGCCCGGACCGTGGAGGAGCAGGCCGGTGACGTCTGGTGCGCCGTACTGGTGCGCGCGCCGAGCGAGGACCTGGCGGTCGCTGCACCGAGCCTGCCGGCACCTGTCGTCGCTTCGCTGAAGTCGGTGCTGCTGCAGGCCCTGCCGACGGCGCGGGGCCCTGCAGCGCCGCCAACCACGAGCGGCACGCTGGACAGCGTGCTGCTCGAGGCGGGGGTCCGCCGACTTCGGACGTGGGAGCTGCCGTGCTCGCCGGACAGCGGCGCGGCCGGGGTGCTCGCGCTGTGTTACCGCCACGATGGTCTCACCCCGGGCCAGTCCCGGTTGGCCGCGGACGCCGCCCGGGTGGGCGGACTGGCCGTCGACCACGTCCTCGTGCAGCAGCGCCTCGCGCACCAGGCGGCGCACGACGACCTCACCGACCTGCCGAACCGCGGGGTCTTTTTCGACCGGCTGGCGCGCGCGCTCAGCGACACCGAGCGCGCAGACAACTGGGTGCTCGTCCTGTTCCTCGACCTCGACCGCTTCAAGGTGGTCAACGACAGCCTGGGGCACCGGGTCGGAGATGCGCTGCTGTGCGCGGTGGCCCGGCGGCTGCTCGCGTCCGTGCGTCCCGCGGACACGCTGGCGCGGTTCGGCGGGGACGAGTTCGCGATCCTGTGCGAGGGGATCTCGGACGAGTCGCACGCGCTGCGCGTCGTCGAGCGGGTCCAGGCATCGCTCGTCCAGCCCTTCCCGCTCGGGGCCGACGAACTGTTCGCCACGGCGAGCATCGGCATCGCCCTGGGGCGCGGCACCGGGAAGACGCCGGAGACCCTCATCGAGGACGCGGACACCGCCATGTACCGGGCCAAGGCGCTCGGCGGCAACCGCTCCGAGATGTTCGACGTCGACATGCGCAGCCGCGCGGTCCGACGGCTGGCGACGCAGAGCGCCCTGCACCGGGCGCTCGAGCGAGAGGAGTTCCGCGTCGTCTACCAGCCGACTGTCTGCCTGCTCACCGGTCGCATCGAGGGGGTCGAGGCCCTGGTGCGCTGGGACCGGCCGGACCACGGGATCGTGCGGCCGGCCGACTTCGTGCCGCTGGCCGAGGAGACCGGGCTGATCGTCCCGATCGGCGCCTACGTCCTGGAGGAGGCGTGTTGGCAGGCCAGCCGCTGGGAGCAGGCGGGGCACGAGGGGCCGCCGCCGTCGGTCAGCGTCAACCTGTCCGCCCGTCAGCTCGCTGACCCGGGGCTGGTGGCGCTGGTGGACGGCGCCTTGCAGCGCACCGGGGTCAACCCCGCGCGGCTGTCGCTGGAGATCACCGAGAGCGTGCTGATGAGCGATGTCGCCGCGAGCGGACGCGTGCTGGGCCGGCTCAAGGCGCTTGGCATCCGGCTGCTGGTTGACGACTTCGGCACCGGCTACTCCTCGCTGACCTACCTCCAGAAGTTCCCGGTCGACGGTCTCAAGGTGGACCAGAGCTTCGTGGCCGGTCTGGGCGCGAGCCGTGACGCCCTGTCGATCGTCAGCGCGGTCATCGGCCTGGCGCACGATCTCGGCCTGACGGCCGTCGCCGAGGGCGTGGAGACCGCGCAGCAGGTCGGCTACCTCATCGACCTGGCCTGCGACGTAGCGCAGGGCTACCACTTCGGCCGGCCGGTCCCGGCCCACCTGCTGGCGTTCGGCCAGCCGTCCTGAAGGCGCCGGCCGCTCCCCCCGGGATGGAACGGCCAGGACCTCCACGGGGAGCCGTGGGAGGGGACCTGAACTCAACGACGGCAGCACGGCTGGGCGTACCCGCCTACTCACCGTGTCCCATCACCCCAACCACCATGGCGGGCCGCATGCCAGGGGCAAACTATAAGCACCAGGAGTCCGGTACAAGGTCGCGCGATGTCGTCGAGGGCCAGGACACCCTGGCCTAGTAGCCATGGCTCACCACTGAGGCGCGTGCGCCCATCCGGCATCACAGCTTGTCTGGTCTGCCCGGCCCATGTTGCAGCTAGTGCTGGACCATGGCGCCCTAGTCCCTGCTCGCTCCTGGGACGGCCAGGGAAGTGTGGCGAAGACGATGGTCAACCCCCTTGAGACAGGCGGCGCAGACGCCTGCCGGGTCAGACCGGCCGGGTGCCCCGCCAGTCACCGAGCTCCCCTGGGCGCGCAGCCCATGGAAGGTCGGCGCTGCAGCGTCCCCGACTCAGCGACTTGTCACCGGAGGGCTAAAGGAGTCTCGCCGGAGCGCTGAGACTTTGACCCGGACGGCTGAGGACTCCTGCCCAGATCGAAATGAGGACTCTCGCGCGCACACAGTGGCATTTGCTCGAGGTCCTGCGACGAAGCGTCGCCTTGACCCGTTCGCAAGCTCTTGTTCCAAGCTGCAACCAGCCTCAGGCCCTGGCCGGTCAGCTCGTAGTAGGCCAGACTCGGCCCGGGCCGGTCGGAAGGGAGCCCCTCGGTGGCCAGTATTGCGAAGCGCCCTGACGGGCGGTGGCGGGCGCGTTACCGCGACTCCGTCGACAAGGAGCACTCGCGGCACTTCGCCCGGAAGCTCGACGCGCAGCGCTGGCTCGACGAGGTCACGACCAGCGTCGTCACAGGCCAGTACGTCGACCCGAAGGCAGGACGGGTCACCTTCGAGGCCTTCTACGCCGAGTGGGCCGCCCGCCAGGTCTGGGAGGCCACCACCGTGCTCGCGATGGATCTGGCCGCTGGCAGCGTGCCGTTCAGGCAACTGCCTCTGGCTGAGCTCCGCCGATCCCACGTCGAGCAGTGGATCAAACAGATGACCACCCGAGGCCTGGCACCGGGGACCGTCCGCACCCGCGTCAACAACGTTAGGGCGGTGCTGAGAGCGGCCGTGCGGGACCGGCTCATTGCCAACGACCCCAGCGACGCCGTCACGCTCCCCCGGCTCCGCCGGGCGGAAGCGGCCATGACGCTGCCCACGAACAGCCAGGTCGCCGCGGTCCTCCAGGCGACTGACAAGCGCTTCCGCGCACTCGTGGCGCTTGCCGCGTTCGCCGGGCTGCGGCTCGGCGAGGCGGCCGGCTTGCAGATCCGCGACGTGGACTACCTGCGCCGAGTTCTCGTCGTACGCCGTCAGGTCCAACGGGCAGCCGGCGGCGTGGTGGAGATCCGCCCGCCCAAGTACGGCAGCGAGCGGTCCATCTTCTTGCCCGACGCGCTGCTCGAGATGCTGAGCTACCACGTCGCAGCTCATCGGCTCGGCGACGAAGTCGACAGGTGGATGTTCGAGGCCACCCCAGGCCAGCCGCCCCACCAGAACACCGTCGGCCACCAGTGGCGGCAGGCGTGCGAGCGCGCTGGCGTCACCGGAGTGACGCTGCACGACCTGCGGCACTTCTACGCCAGCGGACTGATCGCGGAGGGCTGCGACGTGGTGACCGTGCAGCGAGCTCTGGGCCACGCTAAGGCGACCACGACGCTGAACACCTACGCCCACCTATGGCCGACTGCGGAGGACCGCACGCGCCGCGCCGCCGGCGAACTTCTGGCCGGGGTGCTGCCGAACCCTGCGGACCGTGTGCGGACCATCGAAGGTTTATAGGCCTCTGACCTGCATGTTTGAGTGGGACTACACGTTGAAGCGGAACTCCACGACGTCGCCGTCCTGCATGACGTAGTCCTTGCCCTCCATGCGCGCCTTCCCGGCCGAGCGGGCAGCGACCGTGGACCCGGCGGCGACGAGGTCGTCGAAGCCGATCACCTCGGCCTTGATGAAGCCCCGCTGGAAGTCGGTGTGGATGACGCCGGCGGCCTCGGGTGCGGTGGCGCCCTTGGGGATGGTCCAGGCCCGGGCCTCCTTGGGCCCCGCGGTGAGGTAGGTCTGGAGCCCCAGCGTGTCGAACCCGATCCGGGCCAGCTGGTGCAGCCCGCTCTCCGACTGACCCATCGACTGGAGCAGTTCGAGCGCGTCGTCGTCACCCATCTCGATCAGCTCCATCTCGACCTTGGCGTCGAGGAAGACCGCCTCGGCCGGAGCGACCAGAGCAGAGAGCTCGGCGCGCAGCACGTCGTCGGTCAGCTCGTCCTCGTCGAGGTTGAACACGTAGAGGAACGGCTTGGCGGTCAGCAGGTGCAGCTCGCGCAGGGGCTCGCGATCGAGCCCGGCCGCGAAGACGGTCTGCCCGCTGTCGAGCACCTTCTGCGCCTCGCGCACGGCCTCCAGCTGCGCGACGACGTCCTTCTTGATCCGCGCCTCCTTCTCCAGGCGCGGCAGGGCCTTCTCGACCGTCTGCATGTCAGCCAGGATCAGCTCGGTGTTGATCGTGTCGATGTCGTCCTTCGGCGAGACCCGCCCGTCGACGTGCACGACATTGTCGTCGTTGAACACGCGGATCACCTGGCAGATGGCGTCGCTGTCGCGGATGTTGGCGAGGAACTTGTTGCCGAGCCCCTCGCCCTCGCTCGCACCCTTGACGATGCCGGCGATGTCCACGAAGTCGACCGTCGCCGGGATGATCTTCGCTGAGCCGAAGACCTCCGCTAGCTTCGGCAGGCGCGCATCCGGGACGCCGACGACACCGACGTTCGGCTCGATCGTGGCGAACGGGTAGTTGGCCGCCAGCACGTCGTTCTTGGTCAGCGCGTTGAACAGCGTGCTCTTGCCGACGTTGGGCAGGCCGACGATGCCGAGGGAGAGACTCACGCCCTAGGAAGGTACCGGTGGCCGACGGCACCGTCTTGTCACACGTCGGTGCCACGGTGTCCCCATGCCCGTCCTCCTCGCTCTCGCCCTCGGCCTGCTGGTCGGCGTCCTCGTCGGGCGCCTGCTCGCCCGCCGGGACGAGCAGGTCCTGCTCTCCTCGTTCGAGGGGCTCGCCTCGCGGGCCCTGGCCGGCACCCGGAACGAGGCGGGGCGCGAGCGCGAGAGCTCCCGCGAGGCCGTCGAGCAGCTGGTCGCCCCCCTGCGTGAGCAGCTCGGTCTGGTCGAGGGTCAGCTGCGCGGACTCGAGCTCGACCGGGCGCGTGCGCACGCCCAGCTGCAGGAGCAGGTGACGGGCGTTCGCCGCAGCTCCGAGCTGCTCGGCCGTGAGACGGCGTCCCTGGTCGACGCCCTGCGCCGACCCCAGGCCCGCGGCCGCTGGGGTGAGGTGCAGCTGCGGCGATGCGTGGAGTACGCCGGGATGGTCGACCGCTGCGACTTCACCGAGCAGGCCAGCTTCCCCGGGCCCGACGGAGCCGTCCTGCGGCCGGACCTGGTGGTCCGCCTCGCCGGGGGTCGCAGCGTCGTCGTCGACGCAAAGGTGACGCTCGCTGCCTACCTCGAGGCGATCGAGTGCGAGGGCGAGCGACAGGCCCACGAGCGCATGGCCGCCCACGCCCGCCACCTGCGCCAGCACGTGGACCGCCTTGCCGACAAGGCCTACTGGGCCGCGCTCCCCGACTCACCGGAGTTCGTCGTGCTGTTCGTCCCGGGCGAGGCGTTCCTCGCACCCGCCCTCGAGCACGACCCGACCCTGCTGGAGCACGCCTACGCCCGCCGGGTCCACCTGGCAACGCCCACGACCCTCGTGTCGCTGCTCCGGACCGTCGCTCATGGCTGGCAGCAGGAGGCGCTGACCGAGAACGCCCGAGCCGTCGCGCTGGCCGGCCGCGAGCTCTACGCGCGGCTCGAGACGGTCGGAGGGCACGTCGACAAGCTCGGTCGGTCCCTCGGCACCGCGGTCGGCGACTTCAACAAGACCGTCGGCTCGCTCGAGCGGAGCCTGCTCCCGGCGGCGCGCCGCATGGCCGACCTCGGCATCGGCGAACCGCCCTCGGTCCCCCGGCCGGTCGACGACCTTCCTCGACCCCTCTCGGCCCCCGAGCTCGTCACTCCGCTGCACCGGGCGCCCGACCAGTCGCTCACGGCGTGATGCCGTGCTCCTCGCAGAAGTCGACCGCGGCCTTCGCGATCACGGCTGCCGGACTGGCCCCGGCATCCGGGTGATCTGCCATCAGGCGGCGTGCCACCGCGGGTGCGTCGAGCTCGTGCATCGCCTGCAGGTGCTCCCAGGCGTAGACGGCCAACTCCCGGGCCGTCTCCTCGGGCAGCCCCGGGTCCTGCGCCCGGGCCGCCGCCGCCACGCGGTCGGGGGCGTAGCCGGGCGTCTCGGGAGGCCCTACCGGGCCTGCTGTCTCCGTCATGGGCAACACGCTAGGGGGCGCGGAGCCGCGCGGGGGCAGCGGCGCAGGAAGCAGCGGGTATAGCGTCAAGGACCGTGAGCACTCGACGCCGAGCCATCCGCCGGCGGCTGCAGTGACGACCGTGGACCCCGCCGAGCAGCATCACCACTCCACGGCGTCCGTCGGTGACCGCCGCGGTCTGACCGCGGTCGGCGCGGTGGCCATCGCCCTGGTGCTCGGACTCGCCGGTGGGGCCTACGACGTGCTCACCGGGTCGGGGCTCCGGCTCGTCTTCGCGGTGGCGTTCATCGCGGGGTGCGCCATCGCGGCCCTCTTGGTCCATCCCGAGGACCTCCTGGCGGCGGTCATCATGCCGCCGCTGGTCTACCTCGCCCTGACATTCGTCGGCGGCGTCGTGGAGCGCAGCGACCAGACCGGATCGTTCTTCGCCCAGCAGGCACTCGAGATGGCGAACTCCCTGATCCTCGACGCACCGGTCCTGCTCACCGCGACGGGTCTGGCGCTGATCATCGCGGGAGTACGGGCCCTGCTGGGGCGTCGGCGCCGTACAGCCTGAGGACGGAACCGACGAGCGGTCGCGGCCTCAGCCCTCGGGGATCCCCGCAGCGCGCAGGTCGCGCCGGAGCTCAGGGGGCAGGGCGAACAACAGGCTCTCGCGCGCCGACTCCACCTCGACGACCTCGGCGTAGCCGCGGTCCGCCAGCCACAACAGCACCTGCTCGACGAGGTCCTCCGGCACGGATGCTCCGCTGGTCAGCCCCACGTGGGACACACCGTCGAGCCAGGCCTCGTCGATGTGGGAGGCATCGTCCACCAGGTAGGCAGCCCCGGCCCCCGCGTCGAGGGCCACCTCGACCAGGCGCACCGAGTTGGACGAGTTCCCCGAGCCGACGACGAGCACCAGTTCGGAGTCGGCAGCGATCGCCTTGACCGCGATCTGGCGGTTCGACGTCGCGTAGCAGATGTCCGCCGACGGCGGGCCCTGCAGCAGCGGGAAACGCTCGCGCAGAGCGGCGACCGTCACCTCGGTCTCGTCGACCGAAAGCGTGGTCTGCGACAGGTAAGCCACCTTGGCCGGATCACGCACCTCGACCTGACCCGCCTCCTCGACGCCGTCCACCAGGTGGATGCGCTCCGGGGCCTGCCCGGTGGTCCCGATGACCTCCTCGTGACCCTCGTGGCCGATCAGCACGATGTCCAGGTCGTCCGAGGCGAAGCGCTTGGCCTCCATGTGCACCTTCGTCACCAGCGGGCACGTGGCGTCGATCGTCTTCAGGGTTCGTGCGCGCGCCTCTGCGTGCACGGTCGGCGCGACCCCGTGCGCCGAGAACACGACCGTCGCCCCCTCGGGCACCTGGTCGGTCTCCTCCACGAACACCGCGCCCTGAGCCTCGAGCGTCCGCACGACGTGCGCGTTGTGGACGATCTGCTTGCGCACGTAGACCGGCGCGCCGTAGACCTCGAGCGCCTTCTCGACGGTGATCACGGCCCGGTCGACCCCGGCGCAGTAGCCGCGCGGCTTGGCGATCAGCACCCGCTTCTGCGGGCTGTCGGACTGCTCGTCCAGCGGCTGCGTCATGCTTGCCAGCCTACGTCCGTACGCCTGGAGCGCCACGTGACCTGACTCTCCACGGGTGTGACCCCAGGCGGGGCGGGCAGGTGTCGCAGCACCGGATCTCGCGGCCCTCCCGCCGCCGCACGTCCCTCGCCCACGTCTGCTGCTCGTCCTCATGGAGGCCCCGCGTCATGCCCAGCCACGTCCCGACCCCCGTCGCTGCCGCCCTCGGCATCGTGCCGGCCGTCCTCGACGGTGTGCGCCACCTGCCCATGAAGGCCGTCCAGCTCCCGGTGCTCGCCCTGACCACGGCCCTGACCGGTTACGGGAACGCCCGCCGGGAGTACGACGCCCTCGCCCTGCGCGGTGAGCGCCTGCTGGCCCAGCTGCGCGGCACCTCCTTCGACGAGGTCGAGGACGCGTTCGAGAGCGCGCTGCAGGGCACGCGGTTCGCCACGCCGTACGACCGCGTCGAGGACGCCCTCGAAGACACCGGCGACGCGATCGCCTCCCTCGTCGGCTCGGTCCCGTCGGCCTTCGCGAAGGCCGGGCCGGCCGGGCTGGACGCCGCCCAGAAGGCTGCCGGAGCACCTGCCGGCTCCGCCTCCGGCTCGGGCGCCGGCTCCGAGGACGCCAGCGGCGAGGATGAGCAGCCCAAGGGCGCGCCGACGCCCAAGGCGACCCAGCCGGACGCCACCCGGATCGACACGGCGGCGTCGCCCGACGTCGTCGAGACGGTGGAGCGGCTCGCCGCCCAGATCGGCGGGAAGGTCGTCGACCACGACGAGCTGCCCCTGTCCGACTACGACCACCTGACGCTCGGCTCGCTGCGTGGGCGCATGCGCAGCCTCGACCTCCCGCAGCTGGTCGTGGTGCGCGACTACGAGAAGGCGCACGCCGACCGGCTGCCGATCGTCACCATGCTCGACAACCGCATCGCCAAGCTCGCGAGCGACCCGACCGCCCCGCTGAGCGGCGGCGCCACTGCCCCCAGCGACCCGTCCGACCGGCCTGCCAACAAGGGCGGCTCCAAGGTGCGTCCGTCCACCGCGGCGCCGGCGAGCACCACCGCCTCCCCGCAGGTCGCGTTCGGCGGCCTCGGTGGCACGAGCCACCCGAACTAGGCGCCTGACCGGGGCCGGCCAACAGAGGCGTCCCCGCACGTAGGGTCGCCGGATGGCACTGGCCAACAGCGCGGAGCAGCCCCTCCCCGTACGCACGGTCGCCCGCTCGATCTCGGAGTGGGTCAGCAAGCTCGGGCGGGTGTGGGTCGAGGGGCAGATCACCCAGGTCTCCCGGCGGCCGGGAACCGTCTACCTGACGCTGCGCGACCCGGTCGCCGACGTCAGCCTCTCGGTGACCTGCGCCCGCAAGGTCGCCGAGTCGGTCGTCCCGCCGCTGGTCGAGGGCGCCCGGGTCGTCGTCCACGCGAAGCCGGACTTCTATATCGGACGAGGGACCCTCAGCCTGCAGGCGCTCGAGATCCGGCCGGTCGGCGTCGGCGAGCTGCTCGCTCGGCTGGAGCGGCTCAAGGCGGTCCTCGCCGCCGAGGGCCTGTTCGTCCCCGGGCGCAAGAAGCCGCTGCCGTTCCTGCCGCGACGGGTCGGCCTGATCACCGGCCGGGCCGGGGCGGCCGAGCGCGACGTCGTGGAGAACGCCCGCCGGCGGTGGCCCGCCGTCGACATCACGATCCGGGAAGTCGCGGTGCAGGGCCACCTCGCGGTCGAACAGGTGACGGGCGCCCTGCGCGAGCTGGACCGGGACCGCACCGTCGACGTCATCGTCATCGCCCGCGGCGGAGGCAGCGTCGAAGACCTCCTGCCGTTCAGCGACGAAGCGCTCTGCCGGGCCGTGGTCGCCTGTGCGACCCCCGTGGTCAGCGCGATCGGCCACGAGCCAGACAGTCCCCTGCTCGACCTGGTCGCCGACGTGCGCTGCTCCACCCCCACCGACGCCGGCAAGCGGGTGGTGCCGGACGTGCAGGAGGAGCTCACCCGGATCCGCTCGCTGCGCGACCGCGGGCGGCGGGTGGCCGTCGGGACCGTCGAGCGAGAGCTGACCCGCCTCGCGGCCGTGCGCAGCCGACCGGTGCTGTCGGCGCCAGAGACCCTGGTGGATGCCCGTCGGGCCGACGTCGTGGCGCTCAGGGACCGCGCCCGCCGCTGCACGGGAGCGCGCCTGGTTGCAGCGCAGCACGACCTCGACCACGTGCTCGCCCGCGTGGTCGCCCTCAGCCCGCAGGCCACCCTCGACCGCGGCTACGCCGTCGTGCAGGACGAGGACGGGGCGGTCGTCCGTGACGCCGACGCGGTCCCGCCGGGTGCCGACCTGCAGGTGCGCCTCGCAGCCGGCACGCTGCTGGTCACCGCAGACTGAGCCGTTCCAGGGCGCTCAGCCGCGCAAGACCCTTCGACGCGTCACGACCACGGCGGCAGCGGCCCGCGGCAGGTGGAACAGGCCCAGCAGGTAGAGCCCGACAGCCATGACCGAGAGGGTCAGGAGAAGGACGGATCCGGCGAACGCAGCCCCGAGCGCGACCTGGTTCCGAGACAAGAACAAGCCTGCGACGGCAAGCGTCGGGACGCTGAAGAACGCGTCGATCCACAGCAGGCTGAAGTCGCCGCCGTCTGCAAACCCCTCGCAGAGCCCCAGGGCAGCGTGCGAGGCGGCGATCAGCAGCAGGGTTATCACGCCACGCCGAGCGGTCGAAGCCGGGGAAGCCGGCAACACGGTCACTCGGGTGCTTCTGAGCGCGGCTCGCGGAGGGCCGTCGATGTGTCCATGCCGGGGACCGTACGGCCGCGCCGCTGGTCACGACGTAGGTTTCCCGGATGACCACCTCGCCGACCCCGTCGTACGAGCAGGCCCGTGACGAGCTGGCCGAGGTGGTGCGCCAGCTGGAGCAGGGCGGGGCGACCCTCGAGGAGTCGCTGGGGCTGTGGGAGCGCGGCGAGGAGCTGGCCAAGATCTGCCAGTCATGGCTCGACGGCGCGAAGACGCGGCTGGACGTTGCGCTTTCAGCCAGTCGCGAGCGAGCGGACGAGGACGCGTAGGTCCTCGAGCGTCGCGGTCCCGCGAGTGGTCCCCGCGACGACCGTGACCGGCCCGAAGGAGCGGACGAGCGACAGCGAGCCGTCGTCGTCGGCGTACTGCTGCCACGGTGCGCCATCGACGTCGACCGGCGGGAGCGAGGGAGCCGCAGCCGCTCCCGTGATGTCGGGCAGGAACCGGTCAGGCGGCTCGGTCGAGGCGGCGTACTCGGCGAACCTCTCACCGGGCAGGACGTAGCCGACTCGGAGGGCGGAGGAACCGGTGCGGGTCGACGACGTGGGACGCCAGTCGGCCGGCACCCGGACGGGGACGGGAGCCGCCGGCACGTCGGCGGAGAAGGCCCGCAGGTCGCCGGCCGGGTCGACCTCCCGGACCCGCTGCTCGTCGCTGTCCGGCGGCTGCGCGAAGTACCAGACGACGACGACACCGGCAAGCACCAGGCCCAGCGAGCGGACCATGTCACCGGCGCTCTCGCGCCCGCGCCGCCTCTTGGGCGGCGCAGCTGGGGTGGTGGCCGTTGTCGTCACTCCTGCATTGTCGCGCAACGCCCGGGTCAGCGCCCGCCCAGGATCTCGTCCATGGCGTCGAGGACACCGAGCGCCTCGTCGAGGGTGTTGTAGAAGTGCGGCGACACCCGGATCCCTACGCCAGGCCGATGATCGACGACCGTGCCGCGCTCCACCAGCGCGTCGTGCACCTGCGCACTCGACCCGTCGCCTCGGCCCGGGTCGATGGTGACGTGACCGGCCCGCCGCTCGGGGTCGTCCGGCGAGCGGACGGTGAAGCCGCGCTCGAGGGCGGCCTCCAGCAACGGCTGGGTCATCGAGATCGACCGCTCGCGCACGCGCTCAAGGCCGATGTCGGCGAGCGCTTGGTAGGCGGGCTCGGCGGCGTAGGCCGAAGGGACCCCCGGGGTCCCACCGGCGAAGCGACGGATGCCGGCGGCGTAGGCGATCTCGGGGTCGAAGGCGAACGGGGCGATCTGCCCGAACCACCCGGCCGTCACCGGCTCGAGTCGCGCACTCACCTCGGGCGCTGCGTACATCCAGCCGTTGCCTGGACCGCCGGACAGGTACTTGACCGATCCGCCGAGGTAGATGTCGGCGCCGAGCGCGACGACGTCGACCGGCAGCGTGCCGGCCGCCTGGTAGCCGTCGACCACGACGAGGGCCCCGACTTCGTGGGCCCGCTCGACCAGCGGGGCGAGGTCGACGATCGTCGAGGTGCGGAACAGGACGTGGCTGCACTCGACCACGAGGGTGCGCGTGTCGATCGCCTCGACCATGCGGGCGACGTCGAACCCCACCCCGTCAGCATCCGCGGGCACGATCACCGCCTCGCCGCCGAGCCGTCCGATCTGCGACCAGGTGTGCAGGCTGCCCGGCCACTCGAGCGCGCTGGTGACCACGCGGTTGCGCGGACCCTGCCAGTCCAGGCTCGCGACGAGGTCGCCGAGCAGGTCGGCGACGTTCTGGCGCAGGACGGTGGTGCCGGGCGGGGCGCCCACCAGCGAGCCGACCAGGTCGGCCACCCGCTCCACCTCGGGCGCCCACGTCTCCCACGCCACGACGCCCTGCTCGGCCCAGAGGTCGGTGAACTCCGCGAGCCGACGGGGCGTCTCGCGGTGCATGGCGCCGAGCGTGTGGCTGGCGAGGTACGTACGACGGGACAGCACGGGGTATTCGGCCCGGCGGGCCAGCAGGTCGTCGTGCACCGACCCGGACGACCCCGCGCTCGCCGGGGTCGTCACGGCGACCCGGCCATGCGAGCGATCAGCACGAGGATGTCGCCCGCGAGCCGTACGGCGGCAGTCTCGTTCTCGCAGACCGCGACCTCGTGGGCGGCCTCGCTGATCACCGTCGTGAGCACGAGGACGAGCGCATCACCCCAGGGTTCGCCGGTGTCGTCGGGGCCGTGACGCAGGAGCGCCGCGTTGCGGGCCGTCCACTCGCGGTAGCGCCGACGGGCGACCAGCTCGAACCCGGGAGGCCCACCACCGGCGAGGAACAGACGGGCCAGGTCACGCTCGACCCACGACCCCTCCAGGTAGGCCCGGCTGCCCGCCACGAACAGCGCGATCGGGTCGACCTCGTCGTGAGCTCGGGCCGTGCGGACTGCAGCCAGGGCCCGCGCCTCCTGCCGCCGCTGGTATTCCTCGAACAGCGCCAGGTAGAGCTCGGACTTGCCCCCGAAGTGGTGGTAGAGGCTCCCCACGCTGGCCCCCGCCCCGGCGACGACTTCGGCGATCGAGGCCTCGGCGAACCCGGAGGCGGTGAAGACCTCCCGGGCGGAGGTCAGCAGGCCCTCCCTCGTCGTGGCCGCCCGGCTGCCGAGGCGCGGGAGCTGACCGGCGGTCATCGCTGAGGCTCTCGGCGGGCACGCACCTCGGCGTAGGGGATGCGGCGGCGCGCGCTCACCTGGCCGATCGTGCTCCACTCGATGCCGCCGAGGCGGGCGAGCGGCTGCAGCAGGTCCACGACCGGCCGGTCGTCCCGCAGCACCCGCTCGTCGATCGCGATCCACACCACCTCGCCGAAGACCACGACAGACCCGCCGCCGAAGTCCTGTGTCCCGACCACCCGGCACTCGAGGGCGACCGGCGACTCGGCGACCCGGGGCGGGGCCACGAGCCGGCTGGGCTCGCGGGTGAGGCCGATCTCGTCGTACTCGCTGACGTCCGGGGGGTAGTCGGTGGCCGTCAGGTTGACCTGCTCGACGAGCTCCTCGGGGCACAGGCTGACGACGAACTCCCCCGTGGCGACCGCGTTGCGCACGGAGTCCTTGACTCCCACGGAGGTGAACTGCACGACGGGCGGTTGCACCGAGGAGACGGTGAAGAAGGAGTGCGGCGCCAAGTTGTCGACACCGGTCGCCGATCGGGTCGTCACCCAGGCGATCGGCCGCGGGAGGATCACGCTGGTGAGCAACGGGTAGACATCGCCCCCCAGCTCGGCTGGGTCGAAGTCCCGTCGCGGCATGCGCCCACTCTGCCATCCAGGCCCAGGACGGGTGAGGCCCCCGGACCGGTGGTGCTCAGGACCGGTGGGCGAAGCCCACTATGGTGCGGCCATGAGCAGCGACGTGCACGCAGAGGCCAGCGAGGTCCCGGACCGGAACCTCGCCATGGAGCTTGTCCGGGTCACCGAGGCCGCCGCCATGGCCGCCGGACGATGGGTCGGCCGGGGCGACAAGAACGGCGGCGACGGTGCGGCCGTCGACGCCATGAGGTCGCTCATCGGCACCGTCTCGATGCGCGGGGTCGTCGTCATCGGCGAGGGCGAGAAGGACAAGGCCCCGATGCTCTACAACGGCGAGGAGGTCGGAGCGGGCGACGGTCCCGAGTGCGACGTCGCCGTGGACCCGATCGACGGCACCACGCTGATGGCCAAGGGCATGCCTAACGCCATCGCGGTGATGGCCGTCGCGGAGCGCGGCACGATGTACGACCCCAGCTCGGTGTTCTACATGGAGAAGCTGGTCACGGGTGCCGAAGCGGCAGACGTCGTCGACATCAGCGCCCCCGTGGTCGACAACATCAACGCGGTGGCCAAGGCCAAGGGCGGGTCGCCCGAGGACGTGACCGTCTGCATCCTCGACCGCCCGCGGCACGAGGACCTCGTCCGGGAAGTCCGCGAGGCCGGAGCCCGGATCACCTTCATCTCCGACGGCGACGTGGCCGGCGCGGTCATGGCCTGCTCGGAGGGCACCGGCGTCGACCTGCTGCTGGGCATCGGCGGCACCCCCGAGGGCATCATCACGGCCTGCGCCGTCAAGTGCCTCGGCGGCACCATCCAGGCCAAGCTCTGGCCCCAGAAACGCAGCGAGTTCACCAACGCCGCAGCGGCCGGGCTCGACCTCGACGCCGTGCTCAGCACCGACGACCTGGTCCGCAGCGACAACGTCTTCTTCGTCGCCACCGGCATCACCGACGGTGAGCTCGTACGAGGGGTGCGCTACCGCGGTGGTGGCGCGACGACCGAGTCGCTGGTCATGCGCAGCAAGAGCGGGACCATCCGCCGCGTCACGAGCCAGCACCGCCTGACCAAGCTGCGGGCGTACGCCTCCATCGACTTCGAGCGCCACGCCCGCTGAGCTGCGTCGTGAGACTTGCCACCTGGAACGTCAACTCGATCGGGGCCCGGCTTCCCCGACTGCTCCCCTGGCTCGAGCAGACCGCGCCCGACGTCGTCGCCATCCAGGAGACCAAGTGTGCTGACGCCGCCTTCCCCTACGCCGACCTCGCGGCACTGGGCTACGAGGCGGCGCACGCGGGGGACGGGCGCTGGAACGGCGTGGCCGTGCTGTCCAAGGTGGGACTCGACGACGTGTCGCTCGAGCTGACGGCGCACCCCGAGCCCCGGGTCGCCTCGGCGCAGTGCGGGCCGGTCCACGTCACCTCGGTCTACGTCCCGAACGGACGGGCCCTCGGGGACCCGCACTACGACTACAAGCTCGCCTGGTTCTCCTCACTGCGCGAGCGGCTCGACTCCTTCGACCCGGCCCAGCCGCTGGTCGTGATGGGTGACCTCAACGTCGCCATGCGGGACAGCGACGTCTGGGACATCACTGCCTTCGCCGACTCCACGCACGTGACCCCGGCCGAGCGGGCCGCGGTGCAGGCGCTGCTCGACTGGGGGCTCCACGACGTCGAGGCACGTCCCGGCAAGGGCGACATCCCCTTCACCTACTGGGACTACCGCGCAGGGATGATGCACAAGAACCTCGGCATGCGGATCGACTACGTGCTCGCGACCTCTGCCGTGACGGTGCGCGACGCCTATGTCGACCGCGAGGCCCGCAAGGGCAAGGGGGCGTCCGACCACGCGCCCGTCGTCGTGGACGTGGACGTCGACGTCTGAGCCGTCCGATCCCGTTCAGGAGCTGCTGGGCAGCGCGGCACGGGCCGGGCCCGGCGCCGCCCCCACCGCCTCGAGCAGGTCGACGACGGCAGCGCGCAGCTGCCCGACGACGACGGAGGCCGACAGCCCGCCCGACAGGACCTCGGGGTCGAGCATCGCTCCGAACGTGGAGAGCTCCGCGAGGGTCTCGCTCTGGTCGCCCCCGACCCGTTCGGCCATGCCGTCGAGGATCCCGGCGAGCTGGTGGAGCAGGTCGGCGAGAGCTGGCGGCAGCGGGTCCGCCTGGCCGAGCGCGAACAGCACGCGTCGGATCAGCACTCGCAGGTTGCGGCTGCTCCGGTCAACCCCGGTCGCGAGGCGGGACTGGGCCTCCCACACGTGCCCGGTGTCGCGCCGCAGCGGGGTCAGCCGGCTGATGTCCCGCCCGGTGCGGAGGGCTTCCGCCCACCGGTCCAGGCCAGGTTGGGTGGCCCGGGCCCGGGTGAGCGCGAAGGCCGCCGTCGAGGTGTCATCGGCACTGACGGACTTGGCGCACTCGCGCACCGCGCCCGCGAGCTCCCGCAGCGACTCGGCCCCCGCTCGGGCAGCGGGGCGCCACGGGGAGGCGGGCAGCAGCGCCGCGATCGCCAGGGCGGTGAGACCCCCGATCATGGCGTCCTGCCACCGGGCGAACTCGCCACCCGGCACGCGGGGCAGGGCCACCACGAACACCGCCTGCAGACCGGCCTGCACCGTGACCAGACCGCCCCCGTCGACGGCGAGTCCGAGGATGAGCGCGATCCCGACGACGACGCCGATCTGCCAGGCGCCTTGGCCGATCAGCCCGACCAGCGCGTCGCCCACGGCGACCCCGAGGGTGACGCCCACCGCCAGCTCGGCCACCCGCCGCAGCCGCTGCGCGGCTCGTACGCCCAGGCACAGGACCGCAGCGACGCAGGCGAAGAACGGTCGGTCGTGGTCGAGCAGGCTCGTAGAGAGGTACCAGGCGACGGACGCACCCACCGAGCACTGGAGCACCGCCCACGAGCCGCCCCGGACCTGGTTCGCGGAGTGGCGCAGTCGGGTTCGGACGGTGCTCCTGATCGACCCTCGCACCGGCACTCGGCCACCCTGTCAGACGGGGCTCGGGGCACCTTGACAGGATGACCGGCATGGCCGAGACGCAGCAGTTCCGTACAGAGCACGACAGCATGGGCGAGGTGCAGGTGCCCGCAGACGCGAAGTACCGCGCGCAGACCCAGCGGGCCGTGGAGAACTTCCCGGTGAGCGGGCAGCGGATCGAGCGTGCCCACATCGAGGCGCTCGCCCGCATCAAGGCCGCCGCCGCGAAGGTCAATGCCTCGCTCGGCGTGCTGGAGGAGCCGGTCGCGCAGGCCATCCAGGACGCCGCCGCAGAGGTGGTCGACGGTCGGTGGGATGAGCACTTCCCGGTCGACGTCTTCCAGACCGGGTCCGGCACCTCGTCGAACATGAACACCAACGAGGTCCTCGCGACGCTCTCGAGCGAGAAGCACGGGAGCCCGATCCACCCCAACGACCACGTCAACGCCTCCCAGTCCAGCAACGACGTCTTCCCGAGTTCGATCCACATCGCCGCGACCAGCGCCGTCGTCCGCGACCTCATCCCCGCCCTCGAGCACCTCGCCGCCTCGCTCGAGCGCAAGCGCGACGAGTGGGCGATGGTCGTGAAGTCCGGTCGTACGCACCTGATGGATGCGACGCCGGTGACCCTCGGCCAGGAGTTCGGCGGCTACGCCGCTCAGGTGCGGTACGGCGTGGAGCGCCTGCAGTCGGCGCTCCCCCGGTTGGCTGAGCTGCCGCTCGGAGGCACCGCTGTCGGCACCGGCATCAACACCCCCGCCGGATTCTCCGTCGCGGTGATCGCCGAAGTCGCTGCTGCGACCGGTCTTCCGCTCACCGAGGCCCGCGACCACTTCGAGGCCCAGGGCGCCCGCGACGCTCTCGTCGAGACCTCCGGTCAGCTGCGCACGATCGCGGTCGGGATGTACAAGATCGCCAATGACCTGCGCTGGATGGGGTCGGGGCCGCGCGCCGGGCTCGGCGAGATCCTGCTTCCCGATCTGCAGCCGGGCAGCTCGATCATGCCGGGCAAGGTCAACCCGGTCATCCCCGAGGCGACCTGCATGGTCGTCGCACAGGTCGTCGGCAACGACGCCGCGATCGCCTTCGCCGGGGCGTCCGGCAACTTCGAGCTCAACGTGATGCTGCCGGTCATGGCGCGGAACCTGCTCGAGTCGATCCGACTGCTGGCCAACGTCTCTCGCCTGCTCGCCGACCGCACGATCGACGGCGCCGTGGCCGACGAGGAGCGCTGCCGCGAGCTCGCCGAGTCGTCCCCCTCGATCGTTACGCCGCTGAACAAGTACATCGGCTACGAGGCCGCCGCCAAGGTCGCCAAGCAGGCGCTCAAGGAGCGCAAGACGATCCGGCAGGTCGTGGTCGAGGGTGGCTACGTCGAGAAGGGCGACCTCACCGAGGCCCAGCTCGACGCGGCGCTCGACGTGCTGTCGATGACGAGGCCGCCGACGTAGGACGGGTCGTGCGCAGCGGCTTCCTGTCGCTGACGAACGGGGCGTCTGCGAGGTCTGCGTGCGCCACGGCCGACTTCCGTAGTTCGTTGCATGTGTGGAGGGGCACGTGCGCCCACCCGGCCACCGCAACCCGACCAAGTCCCGTCGTGTTGCTAGCAACCTCGCGGTCCGTCAAGACTCGTCATGAAACTGTGGAGAACGAGAGTTGTTCACAGGTAGGCGTTCTCGTGCCGGTCTTGTCGGTGGCTGGCGGTAGGTTCGAACACATGAGCGAACAGACAGGTGACTCAGTCGGGGGCGCTTCCGGCGGGGGTGGCGGCAGCAGCAGCCCGGTCGGGGGTGGTCCGGTCGGGGTGGTGTCGCTCGATGGGCTGTGTCCGGTCGACCTGCTGTCGGTCGTGGTCCGCCGGCTCACCGATCAGGACCCGGTCGAGCTGGACGGTCCGGTCGCGCTGGCCCGCACCGCCGAGCTGCTCGTGGCCCGGGAACGGCTGCAGAGCGCGATCCTGACCGCGGTGCGCGACGTCGACCGCAGGGAGCTGTTCGCCCTGGCCGCGGCCGGCAGCACCCGCGACTGGCTGCGCACCCAGCTCGGCGGTGACAGCGGCCAGCTCATGCTCGCCCGGCGCCTGGCCGACCGTCCCCACGTCGCCGGGGCCCTGGCCGGCGGATCGGTGTCCGGCAGGGCCGCCGGGCAGCTGTGCACCGCCCTGGAGGCCGTGCCCGACGCGGTCCCCGAACCTGCGATGCTCGCGGTCCTGACCGACGGGATCAGCACCCTGCTGTCCCCCCACACCGCACAGCGCGCCCTGCCCGACGTCCCGCTCACCCCGGAGGCCGCCGCCGTCCGCGCCGACCTCGCCGCCGTCACCGCGCACGGCCTGGCCGCAACAGGACTGCTCCCGGCCGACCGGCTCGAACCAGCACTGCTGCTGCTCGCCCGACACCTACCACCGGGAGGGCTCGGCGGGGCCCTGGAACTACTGCTCGACGCCCTGCAACCCGAGCGGATCGACTCACCAGCCGACGCCGACTACTACCTCCAGCTCACCCCGATGCTCGACGGCGACTGGGACCTGCGCGGACACCTCGACCCCGAAACAGGCACCATGTTCGCCCGCGAGATCAAGCGCCGCGACAAGCCCACAGCTGCTCAGACAGCCGACGACTGCGGCGACAACCCCGTCCTGAACGCACTAGCCACGATCAACAGCCCCCACGGCAACGGCAAGCCACGCAACAGCGACGGCGACAGCGACAGCGACAGCGACGGCGACGGCGACAGCGACAGCGACGACGACACCGGGGCCGAGGCCGAGGCTGACGTGTGGGCCGACGGCCTCTGGCCGAACGGGTTCGGGCACATCCCGAAGACCCTCGACCCCCACGCCAGCACCGCACCGGCCACCCCGCCCGCCGGACAACGCCGCCACGACGCCCTGCGCCAGCTCCTGCACGACCTCACCGACCCAGGCAACGACACCGAACGCGGCAGCGGCCGACCACCACCCGTCGCGCTCACCATCCACGCCACCCTCGACGCCCTGGAAGGCCGCCTCGGCGCGCTCCCCGGCACCCTCGACACCCCAACCGGACCGAAAAGCCTGACAGCCAGCACCCTGCAACGCCTGGGCTGCCACAGCGAACTCACCACCGTGCTCCTGGACGCCCACCACCGGCCCGTCGGAGCCAGCGGCACCCACCGCAGCGCCACCACACGAGAACGCACCGCCCTGCGAGCCCAATGGGGCAGCCAATGCGCCATCTCCGGCTGCACCGCCACCCAGACCATCCCCCACCACGTCCGACCCTGGTGGCTCACCAAGCAGACCGCACTCCGCGACCTCATCCCGATCTGCACCCACGACCACCGCGACCTCCACGAACACCACCGCACCCTCCGACTCAAAGACGGAAGACACATCGACGAACTCGGCTGGGTACAAGGAACCCCTGAGAGCGAGCAAGCGGCGACGGAACCCAGCTCAGCCAGTTGCTAGTTGGGGCACCTCACCTAACGTGCCTGCCGTGACCTCCGCCCCCACCGCGCCGCTCGGCTGCGCAGCCGTACGCGCGAGCCTCGAGGAGCCGATGCTGGGCACCGCTCCCGAGCGCGCCAGCTCGTGGCTGCTCGTGGAGCACCCCGGCCCCTGGCCGACGTCGGGCCCGCCGACCGTCTTCGTCAAGACGACCGGGCCGCAGCGGCGCGAGAACGTGACCTTCCTCGGCGAGGTCCTGGGGGCCGGGGCCGAGGCCGCTGATCAGCTGGCGACCTACCCGACGCGGGCCTCACCCGGCCAGCCAGGACGTCGACGCCGTTGCCGCCGAGGTGGGCGAGGAGCAGATCCGCCTGGCCGACGCCGACCACGTCTTCGTCACGTCCTACTCCGGCGGCGAGCCGTCGAAGGAGCGCTTCCAGCGCAACCCGCTGTGGCAGGAGCTGACCGCTGTTCAGGCCGGCAACGTGCACGACGTCGCCGACGAGATCTGGATGACCTCGGTGTCCGTACAGGGCGCGCACCTCGTCCTTGACGACCTCGCCAAGACCTTCGGCGAGGACGACGCCCGTCCCTTAGCCAACGATCTTGGTCAGAGACATCCGGACTGACGGCGGTCCGAAGGGGTAGGTCCGAGGTCCCCGACACGAGGAGCGAACGTGACACCGACCCGCGACAACGGAGCTGTCGGCTCCGGCCTGCTCATCGCGATCCTGATCCTGGTGGCCGCCGCTACCGCCGCGTTCTTCTTCTTCGGCGGTGAGGCCGACGTCGACGTGAACGCGCCCGACGTCCAAGTGAGCAGCAGCCCGGCTCAGTGACCGCAGACCGCCCGCCGCCCTGATCTCGCGAACGGAGCCCCACTCCAGATGGCCCCACCTCGCACGCTCGTCGTGGTCCTCGCCGGGGGCGCCGGCAGCCGCTTGGAGCTGCTGACGCACACCCGGGCCAAGCCGGCCCTCCCCTACGCAGGGCACTACAAGCTCGTGGACGTGGTGCTGACCAACTGCCACCACTCGGGGCTGTCCGACGTCTGGCTCACCCAGCAGACCAACCCGGTCTCCCTGTCGGACCACCTCAACGGCGGACGCGCCTGGGACCTCGACCGGACCCGCGGCGGGCTGCTCGTGCTTGCTCCCCGACAGGACAAGGACACCGGCAAGGGAGGTTTTGCGCAGGGGACAGCCGACGTGCTGTGGCGGCACACCGAGCTCATCCGGGCCTTCGACCCCGAGGCGCTCGTGGTCGTCAGCTCAGACGCCGTCTACGCCCTCGACTACGAGCAGGTCGTACGCGCGCACCTTGACAGCGACGCCGACGTCACGATGGTCACGACCCGGGTCGACCCGGACGACGCGTCGCGCTACGGCGTCGTCCAGGTCGACGGCGGGCGCATCACCGACTACGCCTACAAGCCGGAGGATCCCGCGGGGGACCTCATCACCAACGAGGTCTTCGTGTTCACCCCGGGCCCGCTGCTCGACCTGCTCGACGAGCTCGGGGAGGCGGCGGGCGACGACGGCTTGGAGGACCTCGGCGACGAACTGCTGCCCCGACTGGTCGACGCTGGACGAGCCCGGGAGCACCGCTTCGACGGCTACTGGCGCGACCTCGGGACGATCGGCGCCTACTGGGCGGCGCACATGGAGCTGCTCGAGGACGAGCCGCCGTTCGACCCGGGAGACCACGCCTGGCCGCTCATGACGGTCGGTGGCGACGACGCGGCCGCCCGGGTGCGGCGCGACGCGCAGGTCGACAGTTCCCTGCTGTCGCCGGGGTGCGACGTGGCCGGAGTCGTACGACGCTCGGTGCTCTCGCCCGGCGTCGTCGTCGAGGCGGGCGCGGAGGTGGTCGACAGCGTGCTGCTGCACGACGTCGTCGTCCGGTCCGGCGCGCGTGTGCAGCGCGCGGTGCTCGACCAGGGGGTCGAGGTCGCTGCCGACCGGTCGGTGGGCGGCGACGGCGAGCTGACCGTGGTCGGGATGTGCGCGAAGGTCACCGCCGACCTCGGGTCGGGCGCGCGCCTTCCCGAGGCCGACGACGACTGACGCGCCCGACCACGGCTACATCGGCAGGTCCTCGAGCATCTCGGTGACCAGCGCGGCGATCGGCGAGCGTTCCGACCGAGTCAGGGTCACGTGCGCGAACAGCGGGTGCCCCTTCAGCGCCTCGATGACCGCGGCCACACCGTCGTGCCGCCCCACCCGCAGGTTGTCGCGTTGAGCCACGTCGTGGGTGAGCACCACCCTCGAGCCCTGCCCCAGCCGGGACAGCACGGTCAGAAGCACCCCTCGCTCGAGTGACTGGGCCTCGTCGACGATGACGAAGGAGTCGTGCAGCGAGCGGCCGCGGATGTGGGTGAGCGGCAGGACCTCGAGCAGCCCGCGGGCCATCACCTCCTCGACGACCTCGGGGGCGACGAGCGCACCCAGGGTGTCGAACACGGCCTGCGCCCATGGACCCATCTTCTCGGCGCTGTCCCCGGGCAGGTAGCCGAGGTCCTGGCCGCCCACCGCGTAGAGCGGCCGGAAGACGACGATCTTCTTGTGGGCGCGTCGCTCGAGCACCGACTCGAGGCCGGCGCACAGGGCGAGGGCCGACTTGCCCGTGCCAGCCCTGCCGCCCAGGGAGACGATGCCGACATCAGGGTCGAGCAGCAGGTCGATCGCCACGCGCTGCTCCGCCGACCGGCCGTGCACCCCGAAGGCGTCCCGGTCACCGCGTACGAGCCGGACCGACTTGTCCGGGGCCACCCGCCCGAGCCCGCTGCCTCGCTCGGACAGCAGCACCAGCCCGGTGTGGGTCGGCAGCTCCCGGGCGGCCTCGAGGTCGAGCCGTCCGTCGGCGTAGAGCAGGTCCAGCTCGAAGCCGGCGACCTCCAGCTCGTCCATGCCGGTCCAGCCGCAGTTCACCGCCAGCTCCGCGCGGTACTCCTGGGCGGTGAGCCCGATCGAGGCGGCCTTGACCCGCAGCGGCAGGTCCTTGGAGACCAGGACCACGCTGGCCCCCTCGGCGGCGAGGTTGGCCGCGACGGCGAGGATCCGGCTGTCGCCGTCCGTGCCCCGGACACCGGCCGGCAGCACCGAGGTGTCGACGTGATTGAGCTCGACCCGCAGCGTCCCCTGGGCGATGGGGATCGGATGGTCCAGGCGTCCGTGGGTGATCCGCAGGTCGTCGAGCAGGCGCAACGCCTGCCGGGCGAACCAGCCGAGCTCGGGGTGATCGCGCTTGCCCTCCAGCTCGCTGACCACGACCAGCGGGAGAACCACTTCGTGCTCGGCGAAGCGCGCGAGCGCCCCGGGGTCGGAGAGCAGGACGGAGGTGTCGAGTACGAACGTCGTCATGGGAGCTCCCTGCGCGCCTGGCTTCTCGGGCCGGGACCGGGCCGCTGGGGCCGGGCGCCGGCCCCTTCCCACGCAGGTGCGCGCATCGGGCCTCCCGAGCGGACCTGCGGTGTGCCGGCCGCTGATCAGGACGCTAGGACGCGCCCGACCCCGTGGTCCTGCGCCACGCCGCGTCGGGCAGGTGAACCTCCGGTGAAGCCCCCCCGGTGGCGCCACGCCGAGCAGCTGCTGCAAGGCGGCGACGTGGCCGGCGAACGCCGCCCGCCCCTCAGCGGTCAAGGCGAGCCAGGTGCGCTGCCGGGAGGCGACGGTCGCCTTGCTGATCCTGACGTAGCCCGCCTCTTCGAGGACCTTCACGTGCTTGCTCAACGTGGGGTCGCGCACACCAAGCGCGTCTTGGAGCCCGGTCAGCCACCGAACCGACGCTGCCGGGCGGCGTAAGCGCGCAGCGCTCGCAGGAAGTCGACCCGACGGAAGTCGGGCCAGTAGGCCTCGCAGAAGTAGAACTCGCTGTGCGCGCTCTGCCACAGTAGGAAGCCCGACAGCCGCTGCTCGCCGCTCGTGCGGATGACGAGATCGGGGTCGGGCTGGCCGCGCGTGTACAGGTGCTCGGAGATGTGCTCGACGTTGAGCAGCTCGGCGACCTCCTCGAGGCTGCGCCCCTCGGCAGCGTGGGCCTGCAGCATCGAGCGCACCGCGTCGGCGATCTCGCGCCGCCCTCCGTAGCCCACGGCGACGTTGACCTCGACCCCGGGACGGCCCTCGGTGCCGGCCGCTGCCTCCTTCAACGCGCGCGCCGTCGGGGCGGGCAGGAGGTCGAGGGCCCCCACGATCCGCACCGTCCAGCGGTTCTGCGGGCCAGCGAGGTCTGCCACGAGCCCCTCGATGATGCGCAGCAGCGGCGCGAGCTCGGGCTCGGGGCGGCTGAGGTTGTCGGTCGAGAGCAGCCACAGGGTGACCAGCTCGACACCCGCCTGGTCGCACCAGGCGAGCAGGTCGACGATCTTGCGCGCACCCACCCGGTGCCCGTGGTTGGGGTCGTCGTCGAGGCCGAGCTCCTTGGCCCAGCGGCGGTTGCCGTCGACGATGACGCCGACGTGGCGAGGCACCGCCGCGCCAGAGCGCTCGAGGCTCGAGGCGAGCTTTCGCTCGTACAAGCCGTAGGCGACGTCGCGCAGTCCCACGAGCAGCCGCCTCTCCGCCGGACCGAGTGTACGAACCCCCGCAGACTAACGGTGGAGACAGGGCCAGATGTCCTACTCGGCGAGGCGCTGTGTCAGGGCCTTGTGCTCATCGGTGATGGCCTGCGGCAGGCGCTCGCCGAACTGGGAGAAGTACTCCGGCATGAGTGACGCCTCCTGGCGCCACACGTCTCGGTCGACCGAGAGCAGCAGGTCGAGGTCCCGGTCGGAGATCTCGAGGCCCTCGGTGTCGAGCGCATCGCGGGTCGGCAGGACGCCGATCGGCGTCTCGACGCCCTCGGCGGTGCCCTCGAGCCGCTCGACGATCCACTTCAGGACGCGGGAGTTCTCACCGAACCCGGGCCAGAGCCACTTGCCCTCGTCGTCCTTGCGGAACCAGTTGACGTAGTAGAGCCGGGGCAGCTTGTCGGCGTCACCGCGGGACTCGGCGGCCTTGCCGATCTCGAGCCAGTGGCCCATGTAGTCGCCCATGTTGTAGCCGCAGAACGGCAGCATGGCGAAGGGGTCACGACGCAGCTGGCCGATGGCCCCGGCCGCCGCAGCAGTCGTCTCGGAGGAGACCGAGGCGCCGAGGAACGTGCCGTGCTGCCAGTCGAAGGACTCCGTGACCAGCGGGACCGCGGTCGCGCGGCGGCCACCGAACAGGATCGCCGAGATGGGGACGCCCTTCGGGTCCTCCCACTCGGGGGCGATGGTCGGGCACTGCCCAGCCGGGGTGGTGAAGCGCGAGTTGGGGTGCGCGGCGGGGGTGCCCGACTCGGGGGTCCAGGGCTGACCCTTCCAGTCGGTCAGCCCGGCCGGCGACTCCTCGGTCAGGCCCTCCCACCAGACGTCGCCGTCGACAGTCAGGGCGACGTTGGTGAAGATGCTGTTCCCCGTGAAGGTCTGCACCGCGTTGGCGTTGGTGTCCTCACCGGTGCCGGGGGCGACGCCGAAGAAGCCGGCCTCGGGGTTGATCGCGTACAGCCGGCCGTCGTCGCCGAAGCGCATCCAGGCGATGTCGTCGCCGACGGTCTCGACGGTCCAGCCCGGGATCGAGGGGGTGAGCATCGCGAGGTTGGTCTTGCCGCAGGCGCTCGGGAACGCGGCGGTGACGTAGCGCGGCTCGCCGCTCGGCGGGGTGAGTTTCAGGATGAGCATGTGCTCGGCCAGCCAGCCCTCGTCGCGCGCCATGACCGAGGCGATGCGCAGCGCGAAGCACTTCTTGCCCAGCAGCGCGTTGCCGCCGTAGCCCGAGCCGTAGGACCAGATCTCGCGGGTCTCGGGGTAGTGGACGATGTACTTGGTGTCGCTGCACGGCCACGGGACGTCGGTCGCGCCCGGCTCGAGCGGCGCCCCGACGGTGTGGATCGCCGGCACGAAGAAGCCGTCGTCGCCGATCTGCTCCAGGGCAGCCGTGCCCATGCGGGTCATGATCTTCATGCTCGTGACGACGTACGCCGAGTCGGTGATCTCGACGCCCAGCTGCGAGATGCTGCCCCCGATCGGACCCATGCAGAAGGGCACGACGTACATCGTGCGGCCGCGCATGCAGCCCTCGAACAGCGGGCGAAGCGTTGCCCGCATCTCGTCCGGCGCCATCCAGTTGTTGGTCGGCCCGGCGTCGGCCTCGTCGGCGGAGCAGATGTAGGTGCGGTCCTCGACCCGGGCGACGTCCGAGGGGTCGGACACGGCGTAGAAGCTGTTGGGCCGCTTCGCCTTGTCGAGCCGGGTGAAGGTGCCGTTGTCCACGAGCAGGGTCGTGAGGCGCTCCCACTCCTGTTCCGACCCGTCGCACCACTCGACCCGGTCGGGACGGGTCAGCAGTGCCGTCTCCCGCACCCACTCGACCAGCTTCGCGTTGTTCGTGGGGGGTGAGTCGAGCCCCGGGATCGTGGACGCGGTGGTCATGGTTGCCTCTCCGTCGGAGGTCCGGACAGCGCCAGGAGGGCCGGAGCGCCTGAGCCGGAGGATTGTGGGAAGGATACCCAGCGTGCCGCCAGACCACGTTGTGAGGTCAGGCACCTCGACGTCACCAGGGAGCAATGTGTACGACACCGCGGAGGCTGCGGTCCAGGAGTTCGCGGCCGCGATCAAGCCCCGGCTGCGTGGCGTGCTCCACGAGGCCGGATTTGCGATCTCCCTCGTGACCGGCACGGCCTTGGTCTGCCTCGCTGACGCAGGTCGGGCCCGCACGGCGGCCGCGATCTACGCCGTGAGCGTGGCTCTGCTGTTCGGGACGTCCGCGGCCTACCACCGGGGCCACTGGAGCGATCGCTCCCGTGCGCTCATGAAGCGGCTCGACCACTCGATGATCTTCATCCTGATCGCTGGCACCTACACCCCGTTCGCCTTGCTCCTGCTCGAGGGCAGGACGCGCTGGCTCATGCTCAGCATCGTCTGGGGCGGCGCGCTGCTCGGCGTCGTGCTGCGCAACGTCGTACGCCGACCGGCCCGTTGGCTGTTCGTCGTGCTCTACATGGCGCTCGGCTGGGTGGCCATCAGCGTCCTGCCCCAGCTGCAGGACACCGGCGGTTGGGCCGTCGTGGTGCTGCTGGTGGTCGGCGGCGTCTTCTACAGCCTCGGCGCAGTCGTCTACGCGACGCGCCGGCCGGACCCGTCACCGCGCTGGTTCGGCTTCCACGAGGTCTTCCACGCCTTCACCCTCCTGGCCTTCGTCACGCACTACCTGGCCGTCTCCTTCGCGACCTACGGCGCCAGCGCCTGACGCCGTGGCAGCCGCGGTCGAGGTGCTCGACGCCGACTCGCGCGAGAGCCGTCGCGCGCTGGTCTTCTGCGCCTGCCTCGTCGCGGCGCTGGTCGGGGCCGGCGCCCTGATCGCCACCCGGCCTCCTGCCCCGCTGAGCATCACGCTCGAGCGCGTCGACGGGTCGGCCCTCCAGGAGGACACCTTCGTCCGCCTGAACGTCCGACTGCGGGCCGCCGACTCCGACGACCTGCGACTGCGCGAGGTGCGCCTCCAGCTGGCAGGTGTGGAGTCGCTCGGACAGCACGAGGCCCGCTTCGACGGCCGTGGCCGGGCCGAGGTGCAGATCGACCTCAGACCCGGGTGCGACACCATCACCGACACTCCGCAGGGGCTGCCAGTCGGCTCGCTCGACGTCGCGGTAGGCGACGGCTCGGGAGCCATCCGCCGGCTGTCGCTGCCCATCTCCCCCGAGGGCTCCCTGGAACGACTCGTGCGCTACCGGTGCACCTGAGCCACCTGGACCTGTTCGGCCAGCCGGTCGGCGTCGTGCGTCGGCAGCTCGCAGACGAACCCCCGGCAGACGTACGCGGCTCCCGCCGGACGGCCCTCTGCGAGCGGCCCACCGGTCACGACGACAGCCCCCGGGGAGGTGCCCAACCGGGCCACGGCGAGCAGGTCGGGGCGGTCGAGCACCACGACCTCGGCCGGTCCGGCGATCAGCGCCTCGGCCACTGCTGCAGCCCAGCCGGCGAACCGGGCATGCCGGGCGAGTAGCGTGGCGACCGTGGTCAGGGCAGCCTCGGCCGCCTCGCGGTGCCGCGCCGAACCCGTCATCGCGGCGTAGGTCAACAGGGCGCCCGCGGCAGCCGCGAGCCCAGACGGGGTCGCGCCGTCGGTGGGGTCCTTGGGCCGCTGGATCAGGGCCTCGGCGTCGTCAGCAGTGTCGTAGAAGCCGCCCTCGCCGTCCGCGAAGTGCTCCAGCACGACGTCGAGCAGATGACGCGCACCGTCGAGCCGGCCGGGATCACCGGTTGCCGAATGGAGGGCGAGCAGGCCTTCGGCGAGGTCCGCGTAGTCCTCGAGGACTCCAGCGTTGCGCCCCGGTCTACCGTCGATCGACGTGCGGAGCAGGCGGCCGCCCGTCCAGTGCAGGTCCTGGAGCAGGTCTGCGCACGCCTGCGCCGCACGCACGTAGTCGGGGCGGTCCAGCAGCACCCCCGCCTCGGCGAGCGCGGCGATGGCGAGGCCGTTCCACGCCGTGACCACCTTGTCGTCCCGCTCCGGCTGCGGACGCTGTGCGCGGACGTCGCTGAGCCGGGCGCAGACGCGCGCGTAGCGATCGAGGTCCTCCGGTTCGAGCAAGCGCTGCAGCACGCTGCTCCCGTGCTCGAAGGTCCCGCGCTCGGTGACCTCGAACTGCTCAGCCGCCCAGCGACCGTCGTCGTCGCCCAGGGCGTCGACGAGCTGGTCCGGCGTCCAGGCGTAGGTCAGCCCCTCCTCGCCCTGGGTGTCGGCGTCGAGCGCCGACGCGAAGCCGCCCTGCGCCGTACGCAGATCACGCAGGAGAAAATCCGCCGTCTCGATCGCTACGCGACGCGAGGACGCGTTGCCGGTCGCCCGCCACAGGTGCACGTAGACGCGCAGGAGCAGGGCGTTGTCGTACAGCATCTTCTCGAAGTGCGGGACGACCCACTGCGCGTCGACCGAGTAGCGCGCGAACCCGCCGGCGAGCTGGTCGTACATGCCTCCGCCAGCCATCGTGCGGCAGGTGTGCTCGACCAGGTCCAGGCCCTTCCCGGTGCGCGCCGAGTGCCGCAGCAGGAACTCCAGCACCATCGACGGCGGGAACTTCGGAGCATCGCCGAAGCCGCCGTGCACCCCGTCGTACGACGAACGCAGCGACGCCTCGGCCTTGTCGAGCAGCGCGGCCGTGACCTCCGCGGTCGTGCCGGACGACGTGGGGCGCAGGCGCTGCACGACCTCAGCCCCGGCAGCCTCGACCTCGCCCCGGCGGGTGTCCCAGGTGGACGCGACGGACTGCAGGACCTCGCGAAACGACGGCATGCCCTGCTTGCGCTCGAGCGGCCAGTAGGTGCCGCAGAAGAACGGCTCACCCTTGGCGGTGAGGAAGCTCGTCATCGGCCAGCCGCCGTGGCCGGTCATGGCCTGGACGACCTCCATGTAGACCGCGTCGACGTCCGGCCGCTCTTCCCGGTCGACCTTGACGTTGACGAAGTGCTCGTTCATGAACGACGCGGTGTCCTCGTCCTCGAACGACTCGTGGGCCATCACGTGGCACCAGTGACACGCTGCGTAGCCGATGGACAGCAGCACGGGGACCCCGCGCCGCTCGGCCTCGGCGAACGCCTCGGGGCCCCACTCCTGCCAGTCGACCGGGTTGTCGGCGTGCTGCAGCAGGTAGGGGCTGGTGGACGCGGAGAGGCGGTTCGACATGTGGCCACCCTGCCCGATGCGGGCTGACGCACCCGCCGTCCGCGCTTGCGGCAGCGGCGTGGGGCCGGTCACTGGGTGTAGTCGGGGTCTCCTATGCTGCACCGACGAGGCGATGGGGGCACGGCGTGGGTGATCTTGAAGTAGATCTGCTGGGTCTGAGCCGGCTGGCTTCGGCGTTGCACCGGATCGCTGACGGTCTTGAGGTTGCCAGGGGCGAGTTGCGTGGCTTCGCGGACTCTCTGGGTGACGAGCAGGTCGCCGACGGGGTCGAGCGGTTCGAGGACCGCTGGCGTGATGGGCGCAAGGACCTCCAGGAGGACGCCCAGACGCTGTCGATGATGCTGACGGAGTCGGTTCGCGCCTACCACCAGGTCGATCAGGACCTGGCCGCGAGCATGACAGTGACGAGCTTGCGGTGAACGGCCCGCAGTTGCCTGACGGGGTGGGGTTCACGCTGGCTGTCCCGCCGTCGTGGTGGGAGTTCGACGTCGATCC
>JAABUN010002521.1_pt1 | contig 32245 bp, 44 predicted proteins | sample 5559311 | NCBI WGS metagenome assembly JAABUN01 (sample SAMN10711877, study PRJNA513370) | rock metagenome | isolation source: Antarctica rocks | place: Antarctica: Victoria Land, Siegfried Peak sud | reverse complement strand
GTCCGGTCCGGTGCCGCTGCCGACCGAGAAGAACGTCTACTGCGTCATCAAGAGTCCGTTCAAGGACAAGGACTCGCGCGAGCACTTCGAGATCCGCACGCACAAGCGGCTGATCGACATCCTGCAGCCGACGCCCAAGACGGTCGACTCACTCCAGCGCCTGGACCACCTTCCGGCGGGCGTTGACATCCAGATCCAGCTGGTCTGATGGCGGCGATCCTCGGCAAGAAGCTCGGCATGACCCAGGTCTTCCAGGAGGACGGCAGGGTCGAGCGCGTGAGCGTGGTGGAGGCCGGTCCCTGCCATGTGACCGGCATTCGATCATTCGACCGGGACGGCTACGAGGCCGTGCAGCTCGCTTTCGGCGAGGTGCGGCCCAAGCGGCTCACCAAGGCCCAGATCGGCCATCTCCAGAAGGCGGACGCCCCGATGCTCCGCCACCTGGCCGAGTTCCGCGACGAGGCCGGCGAACTGCAGGTCGGCGAGACGGTCACCGTCGAGGCCTTCGCGAAGGGCGACACCGTCAAGGTGGCCGGCACCTCCAAGGGCAAGGGCTTCCAGGGCACGGTCAAGCGCCACAACTTCAGTCGCGGCCCGGTCAGCCACGGCTCGCACAACACGCGCGCACCGGGCTCGATCGGCGCCTCGGCCACGCCCTCGCGTGTGTTCAAGGGAATCCGCGGGCCGGGGCAGATGGGTAACAAGCGCGTGACCCAGAAGGGCCTGCACGTGGTCGACGTCCTGCCCGAGCAGAATCTCCTGCTCCTACGCGGCTCGGTTCCCGGGCCCAAGGGCGGCACCGTCGAGATAAGGACCGATCGATAGATGGCCAATTCCTCATTCCCGCACCCACGGATGACCCGCCACACCTTCGCTGGAACGCCACCGGAAGATTTGCGAATAGCGCTGCTATGCGCTGCGCTTCCGGCGTCGCCCAGCTCGGTCTGGACGCGCCCCCTTGGCCACGCTAATTCGGAACTGACCATCTGATGGCCATCAAGGCTCCCTACATAGGGAAGAAGGGCAGCGAGACCCTCGACGAGGCCATTTTCGGTGAGTCGTTCCACATGTCGCTCGTACACGAGACCGTCCGCGCCGAGCTGAACGCCAAGCGCCAGGGCACGAGCTCCACCAAGACCCGCGGCGAGGTGAACATGACCGGCGCGAAGGCCTTTCGCCAGAAGGGCACCGGCCGCGCACGCGCCGGGGCGCTGTCCACGCCCCAGCGCTACGGCGGCGGTGTCTCGATGGGCCCCAAGCCGCGCCACTACATCAACAAGGTCAACCGGAAGGCCCGCCGGCGCGCGCTACGGGCAGCGCTCTCCTTGCACGCCGAACGCAGCTCGCTCCGCGTCGTCGATCCGGCGGCTTTCGATCCACCCTCCACGCGGCTGGCCGCAGAGGGAGTGGCCGAGCACCGCGGCACCGCCACGCTGCTCGTGCTCGGCGCCGAAGGCGAGCAGACCTGCGCCCGTTCGTTCCGCAACCTCGACGGCGTGCTCGTCAAGCACGCCGACAACGTGGGTGTCGCCGACATCATTCGCGCGCGCTGGCTGGTTCTGTCTCCGGCGGCGCTCGAGTACCTGACACGCATCGCCCGTCCCCCCGCCGCGCGCCGAACGAGCCCGGCGGAGCAGGTGGCGGCATGAACGCTCGCACGGTCATCGTCCGCCCGGTCATCTCCGAGAAGAGCTACGCGCTGCTCACGGCCAACAAGTACACCTTCCGCGTCCATGAGCGTGCCCACAAGACCCAGATTCGCCAGGCGGTCGAGGAGATTTTCGGAGTACGGGTGCTCGAGGTGCGGACCATGAGCGTCAAGAGCAAGCCCAAGCGGCGTGGGCTCAGCTACGGCAGGACGCGTCGGTGGAAGAAGGCGGTCGTCGAGCTGCACCCCGAGGACAGCATCGAGCTGTTCGAGGGATCGGAGTAGCCGATGGCCATCAAGAAGCACAAGCCCACGAGCCCCGGCCGCCGGTTCGCGACCTGGTCGGACCGCGCCGAGGTGACCAAGTCGAAGCCCGAGAAGGCACTGACGGAGGGGCTGACCAAGAGCGGTGGCCGCAACTCCTACGGGCGCAAGACCTCGCGGCATCGTGGCGGCGGCGCCAAGCGCCTGTACCGGCGGATCGACTTCAAGCGCCAGAAGGACGGGGTGCCCGCCCGCGTGGCCGCCATCGAGTACGACCCGAACCGCACCTCCTACATCGCCCTGCTCCACTACGCCGACGGCGAGAAGCGCTACATCCTGGCCCCGCAGCGGCTGGCCGTGGGAGCCACGGTGGCCTCGGGTGAGGGCGCCGACATCGCGGTCGGCCACTGCCTGACGCTTGCTCGGATCCCAACCGGCACGGTCGTGCACAACGTCGAGCTGACCCCCGGCCGCGGGGGCCAGATGGGCCGCTCGGCCGGCACCTCCATCCAGCTGGTGGCGAAGGAGGGCGACTACGCCACCCTGCGCCTGCCCTCGGGCGAGATGCGGATGGTGGCGGTGGGCTGCCGCGCGACCGTCGGCGCGATCGGCAACGCGGAGCACCAGAACATCGACATCGGCAAGGCGGGCCGCAACCGTCACAAGGGCAAGCGGCCCCAGACCCGGGGCACGGCCATGAACCCGGTCGACCACCCGCACGGCGGTGGCGAGGGTTCGACCACCGCCGGCCGCCACCCGGTCACCCCGTGGGGCGTGCCCACGCTCGGCTATCCCACCCGCAAGAAGCGCAAGCCGTCCGACCGCTACATCGTGCGCCGTCGCCGGCGCGGCAAGAGGAGATAGGCCTTGTCACGCTCATCGAAGAAGGGCCCTTGGGTCGAGGAACGGCTGATGCAGCGCATCGCCGCGCTGAACAGCTCGGGTCAGAAGACGATGCTCAGGACCTGGTCGCGTACCTCGACGATCTTCCCGGAGATGGTCGGGCACACGATCGCCGTGCACGACGGGCGCAAGCACGTGCCCGTGTTCATCTCGGAGTCGATGGTCGGGCACAAGCTCGGCGAGTTCGCCCCGACGCGGCTGTTCCGCGGCCACGCCGGCGGCGACCGGGCGAGGATGCGATGAGGAAGCGAACGGTTGACAGTTGACAGTTGACAGGGAAAAGGACGAGGCCGACCCGACGGTCCCCGACGCCGAGACTGCGGCCGATGAGCCGACGGCCGCCGACGAGCCCACCGCGGCTGACCAGCCGACGGCCGACGCCACCGCCGACGAGCCCAGCGCCGCCGCCCAGGAGGACGACGCCGACGAGCGCCAGGCCGAGCCGCCCGACGGCGGACAGGTCGATGAGACCGCCGCGGCCGAGGAGGTCGGCGTTGAGTCCGGCACCCCCGCGGAGCCCAACCGACGTCAGCGTCGGCGGCGTGCCGCCGAAGTCACCGCCGGCACACGGCCGCGGCCGCGGCAACGAGCCCCGCGACGCGACGGACAGCCCCCGGTCGAGGTGCGCGCTCAGGCCAAGTACGTGCGCACGGCCCCGCGCAAGGTTCGACTGGTGGTCGACCACATCCGCGGCAAGTCCGTCGACGAGGCCCGTGCCATCCTCACCCACACCACCCGCGGGGCCGCCGAAGACGTCCTGAAGCTGCTCAACTCCTGTGTGGCCAACGCGGAGAACAACCACGAGCTGCTTGCCGACGAGTTGAAGGTCGGTCGAGCCTACGTGGACGAGGGGCCGACGATCAAGCGCTTCCGTCCGCGAGCCCTCGGTCGGGCGACCAAGATCAACAAGCGCACGAGCCACATGACGATCACTCTCACCGAGAAGGAGTAACCGAACCGCATGGGTCAGAAAGTCCATCCCGATGGCCTCCGAGTGGGGTACATCCGCGATTGGCGGGCCACGTGGTTCGACGAGCGCAACTTCGCCGACTACCTGCTCGAGGACGTGCACATCCGTGACCACATCGAGGGCAAGCTCGCTCACGCGGGCCTCTCGGAGATCACGATCAAGAAGACGAGCACCGAGGTCGAGGTGAACATCCACACCGCGAGGCCGGGCATCGTGATCGGCAAGTCGGGCAGCGAGGTCGACGCCCTGCGCCGCGAGCTGCACAAGATGACCAACAAGTCCGTGAAGGTGAACATCCTCGAGATCAAGCGGCCCGAGCTCGACGCCAAGCTCGTGGCCCAGTCGATCGCGGAGCAGCTGCAGAACCGCGTCGCCTTCCGCCGCGCCATGAAGCGCTCGCTGACCTCGGCCATGCGCTCCGGTGCCAAGGGCGTGAAGATCCAGGTGTCGGGGCGCCTCGGCGGCGCCGAGATGGCGCGCACCGAGAGCTACTCGGACGGTCGCGTGCCGCTGCACACGCTGCGCGCCGACATCGACTACGGCTTCTACGAGGCCCGCACGACCTTTGGCCGCATCGGCGTGAAGGTCTGGATGAACAAGGGCGAGATCATGCCCTCGGGCTTCGCGCAGGATCTCACCCAGCTCGAGGCGCCCCAGCAGGCGGCCGCGGGTGCCCCTGGCGGCGGCGGTCGCGGCGGTCGAGACGGTGGCGGCTCGCGCGGTGGGGGCGGCGGCGGTCGAGACGGCGGCGGCGGTCGCGGTGGTCGCGGCGGCGGCCCGGGTGGTGGTGGCCCGGGCGGTGGCGGAGGCCGCGGTGGTGGCCCCGGCGGCGGCCCCGGCGGCGGCCCCGGCGGCGGCGGTCGTGGTGGCCAGAGGGGCCCACGCTGATGCTCTCACCCAAGCGCGTCAAGCACCGCAAGCAGCATCGGGGGCGCATGCCCGGGATGTCGCGTGGCGGCACCACGGTCGAGTTCGGGGAGTACGGCCTCAAGGCCATTGACCGTGGCTGGCTCACCAACCGCCAGATCGAGGCCGCCCGAATCGCCATGACCCGCAAGATCAAGCGCGGCGGCAAGGTGTGGATCAACATCTTCCCGGACAAGCCGGTGACCGCCAAGCCCGCGGAGACCCGTATGGGCTCCGGCAAGGGCTCTCCGGAGGGCTGGGTGGCGGTGGTCAAGCCCGGGCGCGTGATGTTCGAGCTCTCCGGCGTGCCGGAGCCACTGGCCCGCGAGGCGATGCGCCTGGCCGGCCACAAGCTGCCGATCAAGACGAAATTCGTGATGAGGGAGGGCGTGGAGTCGTGAAGCCGACCGAGGTACACAGCATGGCCGACGACCAACTCGTGCAGCACATCGACGAGTCGCGTAAGAACGCCTTCGGGCTGAGGTTTCAGCACGCCACCGGGCAGCTCGAGAACACCGCCGGGCTGAGCACGGCGAAGAAGGACGTCGCACGCGCATTGACCGTGGCCCGCCAGCGTGGGATCGACGTGGAGCGCGAGCTCAGGAGGCAGCGCGATGAGTAACGGCGGTGCGCAGCGAACGCCGGAGGACCGGGCAGCCCAGCGTCTCGAGCGCCGCCAGAAGAACGCCGCGGAGCGCCAGCGCTACCGGGCCAAGCGTCGAGAGAAGGCAGCAGCCGAGCCGAGCGCTGGCCCCGCGGCCGAGGCACCGGTGCACGAGCACGGCCCGGGCCGCCCGCGGGAGCGGCGCGGCGTCGTGGTGTCCGACAAGGCCGACAAGACGATCACCGTGCGCATCGACTCGGCGCGGATGCACCGCACCTACGGCAAGGTGGTCCGCGAGTCGACGCGTCTGCACGCTCACGACGAGCGCAACGAGGCGGGAACCGGAGATACGGTGCGGGTCGTAGAAAGCCGACCGCTCAGCCGCAACAAGCGCTGGCGCCTGCTCGAAGTCCTGGAGCGCGCACGGTGATCCAGAACGAGACACGCCTGCGGGTGGCCGACAACACCGGCGCCCGCGAGATCCTCTGCATACGTGTGAGTGGCGGCTCCCGTCGGCGCTACGCGGGCGTGGGCGACGTCATCGTCGGCACGGTCAAGCAGGCCATCCCGCACGGGTCGGTCAAGAAGGGAGAGGTCGTTCAGGCCGTGGTGGTGCGCACCCGCAAGGAGTTCGGACGCGAGGACGGCACCTACATCTCCTTCGACGAGAACGCAGCGGTGCTGATCGACCCCCAGCGCAACCCGCGGGGCACGCGCATCTTCGGTCCGGTGGCCCGCGAGCTGCGCGACCGCAACTTCATGAAGATCGTCTCGTTGGCCCCGGAGGTGCTCTGAAATGGCTTCGAAGGTGCGCCGGGACGACATGGTGAAGGTGATGGCCGGCAAGGCCCGGGGCCGCACGGGTCGCGTGCTGCGCGTGAACCCCAAGAAGCAGCAGGTCTTCGTCGAGGGCTGCAACATCCAGAAGCGCCACCAGCGGCCGCGGACCCTGGCCGACACCCAGCGCGGTGGCGAGGTGGGCGGCGTGATCGAGGCCGAGGGCCCGATTCACATCTCTAACGTGATGCTGCTCGATCCCTCGAGCAACGAGGCCACACGCGTGGGCGTGAAGCGCGAGAACGGCCAGCGCACCCGCATCGCCCGGCGCTCCGGGGAGGCGATCGACTGACCATGCCCCTCGCTACCGCCACCATCACGCCGCGCTTCAAGGAGCGCTACCACTCCGAGATCCGCGCGCAGCTGCACGAGCGCTTCGCCTACTCGAGCATCATGCAGGTGCCAAAGCTCCAGAAGATCACGCTGAACATGGGCGTGGGCGAGGCCAAGCAGGACACCAAGATGCTGCAGGCCGCGGAGGAGCAGCTCGCCACGATCGCCGGCCAGAAGCCGAACATCCGGCGGGCCCGAAAGTCGATAGCCGCCTTCAAGCTGCGCGAGGAGATGCCGGTGGGGCTGGCGGTCACGCTCCGCCACGCGCGAATGTACGAGTTCCTCGACCGCCTCATCTCGGTGGCCATCCCGCGCATCCGCGACTTCCGGGGCCTCAATCCCCGCTCGTTCGACGGGCGGGGCAACTACTCGATGGGCGTGCGCGAGCAGATCATCTTCCCCGAGATCGACTACGACGCCATCGATCAGGTGCGTGGCCTCGACGTGAACATGACGACGACCGCAACCACCGACGTCGAGGCCTTCGCCCTGCTTCAGGCCTTCGGCATGCCCTTCGCCCGTGAGGGCCGCCCGGGCGGCGATGACGAGACCCCCGCCGCCGACCAGAGCTGACAAAGGACCCCATGGCCAAAACCTCACAGGTGGTGCGACAGCAACGCCCTCAGAAGTACAAGACGCGCAACTACAACCGCTGCCGGCGCTGCGGGCGCCCACGTGCCTACTTCCGCAAGTTCGGCCTGTGCCGGATCTGCCTGCGTGAGGTGGCTCACGAGGGCTACGTGCCCGGCCTCACGAAGTCGAGCTGGTAACCACCGATGAGCATGACCGACCCCATAGCCGACTTCCTGACCCGGATCCGCAACGCGCTCGTGGCGGAGATGGACATCGTGGACATGCCGGCCTCGCGCTTCAAGACGGAGCTTGCCCGCATCCTCCAGGAACAGGGCTACATCGAGGGCTACTCGACCGAGCCCGCCCGCGTGGGGCAGACCCTGCGCGTGCGCCTCAAGTACACCGAGGATCGCCGCCCGGTCATCTCCGAGATCCGGCGCGTGTCCCGGCCGGGCCGGCGCACCTACGTCTCGGGTACGCAGATCCCGAAGGTGCTCGGCGGCATGGGCACCGCGATCATGTCCACCTCGAGCGGAGTGATGACCGGACACGACGCCCGCCGCAGCGGCGTCGGCGGCGAGGTCGTGGCGATCGTTTCCTGATGAGTCGAATCGGAAGACAACCCATCTCGCTCCCCACGGGGGTAGACATCTTCGTCGAGCCCGAGCTCGTGCGCGTGACCGGCCCGAAGGGCAACCTCGAGGAGCGGATCTCGGGTGCGATGGCGGTCGAGGAGAACGACGGGCAGGTGCTGGTCAAGCGACCGACCGATCGTGGCGAGCACCGAGCGCTGCACGGGCTCACGCGCAGCCTGATCTTCAACATGGTCAAGGGCGTCACCGATGGCTACGAGAAGCGCCTGCAGATCCAGGGCGTCGGCTACCGCGCGGCGCTGCGGGGGTCCGATCTCGAGCTCAGCGTCGGCTTCTCCCACACCGTGCACATCCCGGCGCCGGATGGGATCACCTTCGAGGTTCCGCTCCCCACTCAGATCGTGGTGCGCGGCATCTCCAAGCAGGCCGTGGGCGAGGTTGCCGCGCGAATTCGCAAGGTGCGCCCACCCGAGCCCTACAAGGGCAAGGGCATCCGCTACGAGGGTGAGCAGGTCCTGCGCAAGGTCGGTAAGCGCGCATGAGCACCAAGAGCAAGCCGGCCCAGCGCCTGCGCCGCCGCCGCCGCGTGCGCGCCAAGGTGCGCGGCTCGGCGGAGCGTCCGCGGCTGGCCGTCTTCCGGTCGAACCGCGGCATGGTCGCGCAGCTGATCGACGACGACGGCGCCCACACCCTCGCGGCGGTCAACTGGACCGAGCAGGACCTGCGTGGCCTCAAGCCGATGGAGCAGGCCACCCGCGCGGGCGAGCTGATCGCCGCCCGGGCGAAGGAGGCCGGCACGGAGACCTGCGTCTTCGACCGCGGCGGGTACCGCTACCACGGGCGCGTGAAGGCCCTGGCCGACGCCGCCCGCACCGGCGGCCTGCGTTTCTGATGCGGCGCGAGTGCTTCCGGTTACCGCTGCGCGGTAATACCTCTTCGGTACCCTCGGACTGACCCATGGCACGCGATCGAGGCTTCAGCTCACAATCTTCCGACCTGCAGGAGCGGGTGGTCGAGATCAACCGCGTGGCGAAGGTCGTCAAGGGTGGCCGCCGCTTCTCGTTCACCGCGCTGGTCGTGGTCGGGGACGAGAAGTCGATGGTCGGTGTCGGATACGGCAAGGCCAACGAGGTGCCGCTGGCGATCCAGAAGGGCGTCGAGCGGGCCAAGAAGAACCTCTACAAGGTCCCGATGCACGGCTCGACGATCACCCACCAGACCACTGGGGTCCACGGTGCCGGGCGGGTCTTCCTGAAGCCGGCCTCGGAGGGCACCGGAGTGATCGCCGGAGGTGGCGTCCGGGCGGTGCTCGAGCTCGCCGGCATCCGCGACGTGCTCTCCAAGTCGCTCGGGAGCCAGAATCCCATCAACCTCGTGCGCGCCACCATGGCGGGGCTCGAGTCACTGAGGCGGCCGGAGGAGATCGCCGAGATCCGCGGGCTCACCATCGCCCAGGTGCTCGGCATCGATCGCCGTGAGAACGGCGCCAATGGCGCGTCAAAGCCCGCGCCCGCCGCGGAGCCCGCCGCCGCCGGAGATCCCTCCTGATGGCCGCCCTCAAGATCACCCAGTTCAAGTCCTCGAACGGCGCGAACCCCAAGCAGCGGGCCGCGCTCCGCACGCTGGGCCTCGGCAAGATCGGGCGCACCGTCGAGCGGGAGGACCATCCCACACTGCAGGGCACGGTGCACGCTGTTCGCCATCTTGTGAGGGTCGAGAGCTAGTGCCCGACGCACAGGACATCGGCCTCCACTCCCTGAAGCCCGCCGCCGGCTCGCGGCACCGCAAGAAGCGGGTCGGCCGCGGTGAGGGATCGGGACACGGCAAGACCTCGGGTCGCGGCCAGAAGGGCGCCGGGTCGCGTTCGGGCTCGAAGAGCAACAGCGCCTTCGAGGGCGGTCAGATGCCGATCCACATGCGGATGCGGAAGCTGCGCGGGCCCCACATGAAGAAGTCGATGCCCTTCGAGATGTTCCGTACCCACACCCAGCCCGTGAACCTCCGAGACCTCGAGGCGCGCTTCGACGACGGCGCCGAGATCACGCCGGACGAGCTTCAACGGCACGGCCTGGCCACGCGCCGGGGGGTGCCGGTCAAGGTGCTGGGCGACGGCGAGCTCTCGAAGCGCCTGACCGTTCACGCCCACGGCTTCTCGAGCTCCGCCCGGGAGCGGATCGAGGCCGCCGGCGGCGTGTGCGAGATCGTGAAGGCCTAGAGGCGTGGGCCCCCTTCAGACGCTGCTGAGTGCGTTTCGCGCGGACGACATCCGCAAGAAGATCCTCTTCACCATGGCGATGCTCGCCCTCTATCGCGTCGGCGCCTACATCCCGGCGCCGGGCATCAACATCGACGCCGTCCAGTCGATAGCGGAGAACTTCCAGGGCTCGAGCGTGCTCGGCTTCCTGAACCTGTTCTCGGGCGGCAGCCTCCAGCGCTTCGCGATCTTCGCCCTGGGGATCATGCCCTACATCACCGCCTCGATCATCCTGCAGCTCATGCAGGTTGTGGTGCCCTCGCTCGAGAAGCTGCGCAAGGAAGGCGAGGTCGGGCAACAGAAGATCACGCAGTACACCCGCTACCTCACGGTGGCTCTTGCCTTCGGCCAGTCGATCGGCTACGTGTTCCTCTTCCGCAGCTTCTCGGCCGCGGGTGGCCGGGACGTGGTCAACGACTTCTCGTTCGCGCGCGTCTTCCTGATCGTGATGACCCTGACCGCCGGCTGCGTGATGATCATGTGGTTCGGGGAGCTGATCACCCAGCGTGGCATCGGCAACGGCATCTCGCTGATGATCTTCGCGAGCATCGTCGCCGGCCTGCCGAACGGCATCACCGCCTGGTGGACCAACCCCGATCAGATCTTCAGGGTCATGATGCCCTTCCTGGCGCTCGGCATCATCGCGGCGATCGTCTACATCCAGGAGGGCCAGCGGCGAATACCCGTGCAGTACGCCAAGCGCGTCGTCGGGCGCCGGATGTCCGGAGGCGGCTCTACCTACCTGCCGCTGCGCGTGAACATGGCCGGAGTGATCCCCGTGATCTTCGCGGCGTCGCTGATGGCCTTCCCGCCCACGGTTGGCGAGCTCAGCCAGGCCGGGTGGGCGCGCGATTTCTCAGCCTTCTTCAGCCCCAACGGGGCGGCCTATCTGGTGGGAGAGTCGATCCTGATCGTGCTCTTCACCTACTTCTACACCGCGGTCACGTTCAATCCGGTGGAGCAGGCTGACAACCTGAAGAAGTACGGCGGGTTCATACCCGGGGTGAGGCCCGGCCGGCCCACGGCCGAGTTTCTCGATCGCATCCTGGCCCGGCTCACCCTGCCGGGAGCGCTCTACCTGGCGGCCGTGGCCGCGGTGCCGACCATCCTCATCAACTCCACGGGCGCGAACTTCTTCTTCGGCGGCACCTCGATCCTGATCGTCGTAGGCGTGGCCCTCGACACCATGAAGCAGCTCGAGGCGCAGCTGATGATGCGTAACTACGAGGGGTTCCTGAAGTAGCGAGCCTGGGGTCCCTTTGGCCCTTCCACGGCTTCGGGTTGGCGGTTCGCGGGTTGGCAGTTGGCTGCGCAAGATCGGCGGCCACGCCCTTCGTGCACCGCCGCCAACTGCCAACTGCCGCCCGCCAACCCGTCCCTGCTGCCCGCGATAGCCTCCCCGCTTCCAAATGAGCGAGCTCAATCTCATACTCGTCGGACCGCCCGGTGCCGGCAAGGGCACGCAGGCCGATCGGCTGCGCAAGGAGCACGACCTGCCCTACTACTCGACCGGGGACATCCTGCGGGCCGCCGTGAGCGAAGGGTCGCCGCTCGGCAAGAAGGCCGCCGACTACATGAAGCGCGGCGATCTCGTGCCCGACGAGGTCATGTGCGAGGTGATCATGGAGAGGGTCGACGGCCTGGAGGCGGCCGACGGGTTCCTGCTCGACGGCTTCCCGCGTACGGTCAGGCAGGCCGAGGTGCTGAGTGACCGTCTCGACGCGCGTGGGCGGGAGCTGACCTCGGCTCTGCTCATCGACGCCCCGGACGAGGAGGTCATCAAGCGCCTCTCCGGCCGGCGGGTCTGCTCGGCCAATCAGCACACCTACCACGTGGACTTTCAACCGCCCGAGCGCGAGGGCATCTGCGACAAGGACGGCTCGCCGCTCATCCAGCGCGACGACGATCGCGAGGAGACGGTTTCCTACCGCCTGCGGGTGTTCCACGACCAGACCAAGCCGCTGATCGAGTGGTACGAGTCGAAGGGGTTGCTGCGGCGCTTCGACGGCTCGTGCGCCCCGGACGAGGTTCAGGAGAAGATCAGCGCGACCCTCGCCGAGCTCGCGGAGCCTTCGTGATCGTCCGCAAGACCCCCGAGGAGATCGATCAGATGGCGGAGGCGGGTCGCATCCAGGCTCGAACCCTCGGCCTTCTGAGTGGCAAGGCTCGACCGGGAGTGACCACCGGCGATCTCGATGAGGCCGCCGAGCGGTTCATCCGCTCCCAGGGTGCCGAGCCGGCGTTCAAGGGCTTCCGGGGCTTTCCGGGCTCGATCTGCGCTTCCCCGAACTCGATGGTGGTCCACGGCATCCCCGGCCCCTACGAGCTCAAGCGGGGCGACATCCTCTCGGTCGACGTGGGCGTGATCCACGGCGGTTGGGTGGCCGACGCCGCGGTCACGCTTCCGATCGGCGCGGTCAGCCCGGTGGCGAGCCGGTTGCTGGCCACGACCCGTGCGTCGCTTGACGCGGCGGTCGAGCAGTGCCGGCCCGGCAACCACCTCGGCGACGTTTCGCACGCGGTCCAGGCGCGGGTGGAGAAGGACGGCTTCTCGATCGTACGCGCGCTGGTGGGACACGGAGTCGGCCGGGACATGCACGAGGACCCGCAGATCCCGAACTACGGCGATCCCGGTACGGGCGTTCAGCTCGAGGAGGGGATGGTCCTCGCCATCGAGCCCATGACCACCGCCGGAACCCACCCCATACGCATGGGCAGCGACAACTGGGCCGTCTACTCGCAGGACGGCTCGCTGGCCGCCCATTTCGAGCACACGGTGGCGATCACGGCCGATGGTCCGCGGATCCTCACGCCGTGGCACCTCGAGGAGGCGCGGCGGGCGGCATAGGCGCGCGGCGGGCACGACTGCCGCTTTGCTACCCTACGCCGTCGGCATCGGACCGACTCCTGGGTCCGGCGCTCTATCTCTCTAACACGTACCCCGCGGAGCGATGAAGGTCCGAGCTTCAGTCAAGCCTATGTGCGAGAAGTGCAAGATCATTCGTCGTCACGGCGCGGTTTTGGTGATCTGTCAGAACCCCCGTCACAAGCAGCGGCAGGGCTAGGAAGGGCACACTTGGCGCGAATCGCCGGCATCAACATCCCCCTCAACAAGCGCGTTGAGATCGGGCTCACCTACATATACGGAGTCGGCGTCTCGAGGGCGCGGCTGCTCACCCAGCAGACCGGCGTTGACCCCGACACCTACGTCAAGGACCTCACCGACGACGAGGTCATCCGGCTGCGCGAGGCCATCGACAACGACCTCAACGTCGAGGGCGACCTACGGCGGGAGCGCTCCCAGAACGTCAAGCGGCTGCAGGAGATCGGCGCCTACCGCGGCCTGCGGCACCGCCGCGGCCTGCCGGTCGACGGCCAGCGGACCAAGACCAACGCCCGCACGCGCAAGGGACCCAAGCGCATGCAGGTGGCCGGCAAGAAGAAGGTGAGCAAGTAGCGTGGCGCAGCAGAAGCCGGGACGCCCGCGCGGTCGGGGCCGCAGGGTTCGCAAGAACATCCCCTTCGGCCAAGCACACATCAAGACGAGCTTCAACAACACCATCGTGTCCCTGACCGACGATCAGGGCAACGTGATCGCCTGGGAGTCCGCCGGCGGCGCCGGTTTCAAGGGCTCGCGCAAGTCGACGCCGTTCGCCGCCCAGGTTACGGCCGACGCTGCGGCCAAGAAGGGCATGGAGCAGGGCCTTCAGAAGGTCGACGTGTTCGTGAAGGGGCCTGGGTCCGGCCGCGAGACGGCCATTCGCTCGCTCCAGGCCGCGGGGCTCGAGACGGGCTTCATCCGCGACGTCACGCCCCAGGCCCACAATGGCTGCCGCCCGCGCAAGCGGAGGCGCGTCTAGGTATGGCACGCGACCGCGGGCCCCAGTGCAAGCAGTGCCGCCGCGAGGGCATGAAGCTCTTCCTCAAGGGCGAGCGCTGCCTGACCGACAAGTGCGGCGTCGAGCGTCGTGCCTACCCGCCGGGCGATCACGGCCGCGGGCGGGCCAAGCAGTCCGAGTACCGACTCCAGCTGCGCGAGAAGCAGAAGGCGCGCCGCTACTACGGGGTGCTCGAGAAGCAGTTCCGCAACTACTACGACAAGGCAAGCCGCCAACCCGGCGTGACCGGCGAGAACCTGCTGCGACTGCTCGAGACGCGCTTCGACAACGTGATCGTCCGCCTCGGCTTCGCCGGCTCTCGGCGCCAGGCGCGCCAGCTCGTGCTGCACGGGCACTGGATCATCAACGGCAGGCGCGTGGACATCCCCTCTTACCAGGTCAGGCCCAACGACGTGATCACCTTCAAGCCCGGCACCGGTGCCGAGCAGGTGATTCGCGACGCTACCGACCTCACATCCGTCGTTCCGGCCTGGCTTCAGGCCGATCACGACGGCCTCACGGCGAAGGTGCTGCGCCAGCCCGAGCGTCAGGAGATCGACGCCCCGGTGCAGGAGCAGCTCATCGTCGAGCTGTACTCGAAGTAACCAGCCTCCGTCGGCCCGGCGTTCGCCGGGCCGCGCGGTTTCCGCAACGCGAAGGAACCCCTCATGCTCGACTTCCAAGCTCCTCACATCTCCGCCGAGAATGTCAATGACAATCGCGGCAGCTTCACCATTGAGCCGCTCGACCGCGGCTTCGGCTACACCTTCGGCAACTCGCTGCGGCGCGTGCTGCTCTCCTCGCTCGAGGGCGCCGCGGTCACGAGCGTGCGCATCGAGGGGGTCGCGCACGAGTTCTCGACGATCCCGGGCGTCACCGAGGACGTGACCGACATCGTGCTCAACCTCAAGGACGTCGTTTGCCGCATGCACTCTGACGCCGCCGAGGTCGAGGTGCCACTGGTGGTCTCGGGCCCCAAGGACATCACCGCAGGGGACATCGACCTGCCCTCGGGAGTCGAGATCCTCAACCCCGACACCCACATCGCCACGCTCGAGAAGCGGACCAAGCTGGAGATGTACCTGACGGTCGGTCACGGCCGCGGGTACTCCCCGAGCGAGGAGAACAAGACCGAGGACCAGCCGATCGGCGTGATCCCGATCGACTCGATCTTCTCACCGGTCAAGCGGGTGGCCTACCAGGTGGAGTCGGCCCGCGTCGGCCAGCGCACCGACTACGACAAGCTCACCCTCGACATCGAGACCGACGGCTCCGTAGAGCCGCAGGCGGCGCTGCGCGAGGCCGCCGAGATCCTGATCAAGCAGTTGGCGATCTTCACCGACGCCCAGCGGCTCGAGTCGATCCAGGGCACAGGGAGCAACGGCGGCGATCCCGGCGTGCAGGTCGGCGGCCCGGTCACCGGGCGTACCGCCGACGGCATGGACGACATCCTGATCGAGGAGCTGGAGCTCGGTGTGCGGTCCTACAACTGCCTCAAGCGCGCCGGCATCCAGAGCGTCGGCGACCTGTTGCAGAAGTCGGAGTCGGAGCTGAACGCGATCCCCAACTTCGGTCGCAAGTCGATCGAGGAGGTCATCGAGACCCTCGAGGCCCGCGGGCTCAATCTACGGGCGTAAGAGGCACCCCCGATGCGTCACCAGAACAAGCGCGGCAAGCTCAGCCGCACCTCGGCTCAGCGCAAGGCGCTGATGATGAACCTGTCGCGGCAGGTGCTCGATCACGAGCGGATCAAGACTACTGAGGCCAAGGCCAAGGCCGTCAAGCCCGAGGTCGAGAAGCTGATCACGCTGGCGCGCCGGGGCGACCTGCACGCGCGGCGGCAGGCGCTGGCGGCGCTGGGTCAGGACAAATACGTGGTGTACAAGCTGTTCGAGGAGATTGCGCCGCGGTATGCGGAGCGGCCGGGGGGGTATCTGCGGATTCTGAAGCTCGGTCCGAGGAAGTCGGATTCTTCGGAGATGGTCTTTCTCGAGCTTGTCTAGGCGTTGGTGGCCTTCGGGCTTGCGCTCCGATCAGGGCTTTCGCGGCGCGCCTTTCGGCGACGCCCGAAAGCCCTGATCGTCACCGCCCTACGGAGCAACGTCTTTCCTACCCCTTTGGGTTTGCTGGGCGTAGGGTTCGCGGGAACAGCATCCGGTCGCATTGACTCGGCTGTGGGCGTCGGGGCACCGCGTCGGAGTAGGACGTAGGCTTGGGGCGTGGCTGATCTCTCGGAGATGACGGCGCGGACTCGGGCCATGTGGTCCGAGGGCAACTATCCGGCCATTGCCGAGGTGCTGATGCCGGTTGCCCGGGCGCTCGTGGATGCGTGCGCCATCTCCGCGGGCCAGGAGGTACTGGACGTTGCCGCCGGCACGGGGAACGTGGCTGTCGTGGCTGCCGAGGAGGGGGCGTCCGTGGTGGCCTCGGACCTGACCCCCACCCTGATCGAGTTGGGTCGGGCGCGGTCGGGAGAGGCCGGCCTGGAAATCGAATGGGTCGAGGCCGATGCCGAGGCGCTGCCGTTCGAGGACGCGCGCTTCGACTGCGTGACGTCGTCCTTCGGGGCGATGTTCGCGCCGCGGCCGGAGGTGGTGGCTCGGGAGCTGTTCCGGGTGGTGCGGCCGGGAAACACGGTGGGGATGGCCAACTGGACGCCCGAGGGGTTCCAGGGTCAGCTCTTCTCCCGTCGCGGGCGCTACGGGCCGCCGTTGCCGGAGGGTGTGCCCGCGCCGAGCGAGTGGGGCCGCGAGGAGGTGGTGCGGGAGCGCTTCGAGGGGCTCGCCGGGACGGTCGAGCTCGAGCGGCGCACAGTGCCCTTCGAGGCGGAGTCGCCCGAGGCCCTGTGGAGCTTTTTCGCGGAGAACGCCGGGCCGGCCGTGGTGGCCCGCAAGATGCTCGCCGCCGATAGCTACGCGGAGATGCGCGAGGACGGCCTTGCCCTCATCCGCGAATGGAACACGGCAGGTGACGGCTCCGTCGTCATCGACGCCGAGTACCTGCTCGTGGTGGCACGCAGGCGGGGTTGAGGGCGCTGACCTGAGCGGTCGGCTGCTCCTCGAGTACGACGGCACCGACTTCGCGGGCTGGGCGCGTCAGCCGGGCTATCGCACGGTGCAGGAGGTGCTCGAGCAGGGGCTTGCACAGGTACTCGGACGCGAGGTGGCGCTTACGGTCGCAGGGCGAACCGACGCCGGCGTGCATGCCCTCGGCCAGGTGGCCAGCCACGCGGGCGAGCCCGCATCAGCGTGGGCGCTCAACGGGGTCCTGCCTAAGGACCTGCGGGTGCTTGCGAGCGACCCCGCGCCCGCGGGCTTCGATGCCCGCCGCGATGCGCGCAGCCGCACCTATCGCTACCGGATCCTCACCAGGCAGACCGCGAGCCCCTTCGAGCGCGGCCGTGCGCTGCACTGGCGTCACGCTCTCGATCGCACGGCTCTCGACGAGTGCGCCGCTGCCCTGATCGGCACGCACGACTTCACGGCCTTCACTCCGACCCAGACCGAGCACGTGCACTTCCGGCGCCACGTGTTCCGCGCAGAGTGGACCCGTGCCGAGGAACACGTGCTCGAGCTGTGGCTCGAGGCCGACTCGTTCATGCGCCGAATGGTGCGGATCCTCGTGGGCACGATGCTGGCCGTGGCCGGGGGCCGGATGGAGCGCGAGTGCTTCGACGAGCTGTTGCTTGGAGCGCCCCGGATCGAGGCCGGCGACACGGCGGCGGCGTGCGGCCTGTACCTCGAGCACGTCAGCTACTGAGCCACCGGACCCCTCACTACCATCCGCCGTCGCCCGATGAACGTCCTTCTCACCAACGACGACGGCATCCAGGCCCTCGGCCTGGGCGCCATGCGGCGGGCCCTCCTGGACGTACCCGGCGTCGATTTGGCCGTGATTGCCCCCGACGGCAACCGCAGCGCCAGCGGGCGCAGCATCACCACGCGCACGCCGCTGTCGGTGACCGAGGTCCACTTCGACGACGGCACCGTCGGCTACGCGACCGACGGCACGCCTGTCGACTGTGTCCGCTTCGCCGCTCTGGGTCTCGTCGAGAAGGAGCCGGATCTGATCGTCTCGGGCATCAACCACGGAGCGAATCTGGGCGATGACATCACCTACTCCGGCACGGTGGCCGCGGCCCTCGAGGGGATCGTGCTCGGCATTCCGGCGATCGCGGTGTCCCAGCAGTCGCGGCGGGGGGAGATGGACTTCCGCCTCGGCGATCGCTTCGACTTCGAGCAGGCGGCCGGCTTTGCGGCGCGGATCGTCGAGGAGCTCGAGGACGTGCCGATGCCGGAGAGCACGTTGCTCAACATCAACTGCCCTGCCGGGGACGCGCGCGGCGCGCGGACCTGCCGCCTCGGCAAGCGGATCTACCGCGACCGCCTCGAGCTCACGGAGGAGAAGGAGGGCCGGCGCGTGTACCGCATCTACGGTGACGATCCGGGCTACCACGAGGAGGAGGGCACCGACTTCGCGGCGATCGCCGACGGCTATGTCGCGGTCACGCCGCTGCACTTCGACCTGAACGACGCCGCCGGCATGGAGGCGCTCGACGGCTTCGACCTTGATCGGCTCCTGCGCCCGGCCGCGCGCGAGGTGGAGTAGGAAGGGTGGCCGCGCGGACTCCGGCTGCGGGGCCGGGGGGCCCAGGCGAGGACCCGGCCGAGCGGGCCCGCCAGCTCCGGGCCGAGCTCGAGCACCACAACCACCGCTACTACGTCCTCGACGATCCGGAGGTCTCGGACGCTCAGTACGACGTGCTTCTGAACGAGCTGCGCGAGCTCGAGGCCGCACACCCGGACCTGCTCACGCCTGACTCGCCCACGCAGCGGGTCGGCGCCCGGCCGCTCGACCGCTTCGCCCAGGTGCGGCACCTCCAGCCGATGCTGTCGCTGGCCAACGCCCGCAACGCCGAGGAGCTACGTGCCTGGGTCGTGCGGATACGGAACCTCATCGCCAAGAGCGGCCGCGAGGGCCAGGAGCTCGAGTACGTGATCGAGCCGAAGATCGACGGCCTGGCCATCTCGCTCGTTTACGAGAACGGGGTGCTCGTGCGGGGGGCCACCCGCGGCGACGGCGAGATCGGCGAGGAGGTCACTCAGAACCTGCGCACGATCACCGACATTCCCGTCCGCGTCGCTGATGCGCCGCCCCTACTGGAGGTTCGCGGCGAGGTGTACATGGCGCGCTCGGCCTTCGCGACCCTGAACGATCGGCGCGCGGGCGCCGGCGCGCCCACCTTCGCCAATCCGCGCAACTCGGCCGCGGGCTCGCTCCGGCAGCTCGACCCGCAGATCACCGCCTCACGCCCGCTCGCGATCTGGTGCTACGGGATCGGCGCACTCGATGGCCTCGAGTTCTCCACGCACCGCGAGCGGCTCGCGTGGCTCGAGGAGCACGGCTTCAAGGTCAGTCCCAAGCTGGAGGTCCGGCGCGAGATCGAGGAGGTCGTGGCCGCCTGCGAGGCGTGGGAGGAGCGGCGCGAGGGCCTCGACTTCGAGACCGACGGCGCCGTGGTCAAGGTGAACGACCTCGACCTGCAGCGTTCGCTCGGGGTGGTGGGCCGGGAGCCGCGCGGGGCCATCGCCTGGAAGTTCCCGCCGATGACTGGCCAGACGGTGCTGCGCTCGATCATGTGGAACGTCGGGCGCACCGGCCACATGGTGCCCTTCGCCAACCTCGAGCCGGTGCAGCTCTCGGGCGCGACCGTCAAGCTCGCCACGCTCCACAATGAGGAGGACCTGCGCCGCAAGGACGTTCGTGAGGGTGACGAGGTGATCGCGATGCGCGCGGGCGACGTGATCCCGCAGGTGGTCTCACCCACCGCGGCGGCCCAGCGGCGGAAGGACCGCGCTGCCCCGCCCGAGCCGCCCGCGCGCTGTCCCTCGTGCGGCACCGACACCGTCAAGCCCGACGGCGGTGCCTGGACGATCTGCCCCAACCGCGCCTCGTGCCCGGGGCAGCTCTTCCAGGCCGTCAAGCACTTCGTGCACCGCGGCGCGATGGACATCGACGGGTTCGGGGAGAAGCAGGCCCAGCGCTTCCTGGCCGACGGTCTGATCGCCAACGTGGCCGACATTTACGAGCTCACGACCGAACGCTTGGGGGAGCTCGAAGGGTTCGGCGAGATCTCAGCTCGCAACCTCGTGCAGGCCATCGACGCTTCCCGGGAGCGTCTGTTCAGTCGGGTCCTCTTCGCGCTCGGCGTGCCGGGGATCGGCCTGGTGGGAGCGCGGGCACTGGCCGCGCACTTCCGCACCGTGGACGCACTGATGGCGGCCTCCCCCGATGAGATCGTCGACGTGCCGGGGATCGGGCCGATCCTGGCCGAGACCATCGCCGACACGCTCGCCGAGGAGCGCACGCGCGAGCTTATCGAACGGCTGCGCGGCTACGGCCTGCAGATGGAGGAGGAGGGTCCGGCGCCGGGCAGCGAGGGGCCGCTCGCCGGGAAGACGTTCGTGGTCACCGGCACGCTCCCGTCGCTCTCCCGCGAGGCCGCTACGGAGCGCATCGAAGCCGCCGGGGGCAAGGTCACGAACTCGGTCTCCAAGCGCACCGACTACCTGCTGGCGGGCGGAAATCCCGGCACCAAGCTGGCGAAGGCGGAGAAGGTGGGCACCGAGGTGGTCGACGAGGCGGGGTTGCTGGCGCTACTGGGAGGAGACGCGTAGCGGGGCATCAGTCTCGCGCGTCGCCGGGCAGCCAGAACCGGCCCTCGGCGAGATCGCCGAAGCCCTGCCAGGTCAGGTTCATGGCCCGCAGCGCCACGCTCTCCAGCTGCTCGTCCGGGTAGCGCTCCCACCAGTTGGCGATCTGCTCGACCGCGCCCTGAAGCATGTGGGCATAGGCCTCGATCTCCTTCTCGGGGGGCATCGGCGCGCCCGCCGCGCGAGTGGCTTGCGCCACGAGCTCGCCCAGCAGCTCGATCACCCGGCCACGACCGTGGGAAAGCGCGGCGCCGGCGAGGCCGCCACGAGCCCCCGCTTCACGGACGAAGGCTCGCCACTCGGTGCGATGCTTCTCGATGAATTCGAGCTGCGCAAGGATTCCCGCCCAGAGCTGCCCGTCGGGAGGCAGGCGCGGATCGGTGGCGGTGCGCACCTGAGCAAGCATCGGCTCGGCCATGCGCTCCACGCAGGCCGCGAAGAGGGTGTCCTTGGAGCCGTGGTGCGCGTAGATGATGGGTTGCGTGACCCCCGCCAGGGCGGCGATGTCCCGCATCGATACGCCGTCGTACCCGCGAGCGGCGAAGGCCTTGTAGGCGACATCGAGAACCTGCTCCGAGCGTTCGGCGCGCGGAAGGCGCGGTCCCGCGCTGTTGGCCATCGAGCTGAGGTTAGGGGTTGACACCGGCGGACTCCTGAGCGTAAGCTAACGGCGTTAACTACACCAGGAGGAACGACCGTGAGGAAGAATCTGCGGAGGATGTCGGGCTTGGCCGCGCCTGTGGCCGCGGCGGTCCTGCTGGTCCCGAGCGCGTCGGCGTCCAGCTCGACGCGACCGAGCTTCGACGGGAGCTGTGAACTCAGCGGCGTCGCCAACTTCGATCGACCCGTGACGAACGAGCCCGAGCAGAACGGCGGCACCTTTCGCTCCCAGCCGGGCCTGGGCAACTGCGTCGGCGTCCTGAAGGCCGGGCGCAGGCGTTTCGACTCCCGTGAATGGTCGGTCCGCGCGCGCGCCCGCGCCCGCGGCGAGTTCTCCTGTATCTCGGGCAGCCTCGCCGGAAGCGCGACGATGGTCTTCCTGCGCGCGAACGGAAAGCCGCTCCGGGTGCGCGGGCGCAGGGCGGAGATCAAGGCTCGAATCGAGATGGCCCACACCGTCGTCGGCGGCACGATCGAGTTCTTCGGCGCCGCCGATACAACTGCCGGCGGTGTCTACAACTTTACCCCCTCGCTGGGCGCTGTCGCCGGCTGCGCAGAGGATGGCGATCGCAGCCTGCCGATGGCGGTGCGCATGAGCACCCGTGGCGAGTTCGTCAGTCGGCGCTGAGGCTCTTTCAACAGGCCATCGGCCGAATGCTGAGGGTGCGGCTTCAGCCCCGGTACGCGGCCATGGCCTGCGCCATGCGGTCCTGCAGGGCGCGTGCGCCGCCGACGTCCACGCGGTTCATGAGGATGGAGAAGACGATCGTGTCGCCGCCGAGCGAGGCGCAGTAGCCCGAGAGCGCGCTGACGTCGGACAGCGTGCCGGTCTTCGCGCGGCAGCGGCCATGAGCGGGACCGGAGCGCAGGCGGTCGACCAACGTTCCGGTGCGGCCGGCTATGGCCAGCGAGTCGAAGAACGCGGGAAACTCGTCGCGGCGCCGTAGCCCGGTGAGCAGGCGCCCAACCTGCCGCGGAGCGGCCACGTTGCGGCGCGAGAGACCCGAGCCGTCGGCGAGGCTCGCGGAGGCGCCGACCTCGCGAGCGAAGGCCTCGGCCCGGCGCGCGCCCGCGGCGGTCGTGCCGCGGCCGACCTCGAAGGCGCCGAGGCCCTTCAACAGGATCTCGGCGAAGAAGTTGTCGGAGCGCGTGTTGGCGATCTGCACGAGGCGCGCGAACGTGGGGGAGCGCACCGAGACCAGCTCGCGGGCCTCTTCGGGATTCGGGCCGGCGGTGGGGCTCCCGGCAACGCGCACGCCGCGCTGCTCGAGCTCGCGATCGAGCTGTGCGGCCGCGAACAGAGGCGGATTGGACTGGAACGCGGTGCCGCGGTCGTTGGCCAGCCCGCGGTCGTAGGCCAGGGCGCTCAGCGGGCCGACGTAGATGGACGTCCGATACCCGGAGTCCGGACCCCCGCGGAGCGAGTCGAACAGGGACTCGTCACCCACCACCCTTCCGGTCACCGAGCGGATGCCGTAGCCCCGCAGTCGGCCGGCGAGCGACTCGACGCTCGCGCTTGCAAGGTAGGAGCGCCGGGCAAAGACCTCGGAGCCGAAGGTTGGGTCTCCGCCGCCACGGAGGTAGAGGCTTCCCTGCCAGCGGCCGCGCTCGTCCAGAGCACCGACACCCGTCACCCGGGTCTCGATCCGCTGGCTGGGGCCGCGGCGCGCCAGTACCGCCGAGGTGGTGAACAGCTTGGTGTTGGAGGCCAGGATCCGTCGCGTGTCGGCCTGCGAGGTGAAGAGCGTTCGCCCCTCGGTCGCGTTGTAGGCGTAGGCGCCGGACGAGGAGCCGGCCGAGCGCATGGCCCCCGCCAGGCTGCGTCGCAGTTGACGGTCCTCGGCCGAGCGCGCGGCGGCGGCCCACCGTCCGCTGTCCCGGGTGGTCGTGGCGGTCCCGCCGCCTCCGCCGCCCGACGCGGTGGCAATCGGACCGGAAGCGGCACCCGCCTGCGCCGGCGCGGCGATCAGGCCTCCCCACGCCATGCCGAGGACGGCCATCACGACCGTCACCGGCCTGCTTCCTGCCGCCCGGCCGCTCACCGGACGCGAGGGTAGCGGGCTGACGGCCGAGTCCTCTGGGATGATGCCTGTCGACGATGGGCAAGGTGGTGAAACTCGAGAAGCCCGCCCGGCGCACCACGTCCGGGACCAGGATCCCCCGGCGCCGTGCGAGCCAGTCACGCACGGCACTGGTGCTCGGCGGGGGCGGTGTCACCGGCGGGGTGTACGAGATGGGCGCCCTGCGGGCGCTCGACCTCCTGGCCGTGAACCGCACCGTGAACGAGTTCGACGTGTACGTCGGCACGAGCGCCGGTTCCTTCGTGGCCAGCCTCGCCGCCAACGGCGTGACTCCCGAGGAGATGATCCGGGTCGTGAACCAGCAGGTGCCGACCCCGTTTCGGGACATCAACACCGGCACGTTGATGTCGCCCAACTACCTGGAGTTCGCCAAGAGCGCCGCCAGCCTGCCGCTGCGCACCCTCGGGATGGTCCGCTCGGTGGCGGGCAACCTGCGGGCAAGCTCGATCATGGACGTGATCGTCGGGCTCGCCGAAGCACTGCCCTCCGGCATCTACGACGGCACGGGCATCGAGCGCTACCTCGCCGAGGTGCTGGGCGACTTCGACCGCACCAACGACTTCCGGCTGCTCAAGAACGAGCTCTACCTCACCTCAACCGACCTCGACACGTGCGAGCGCATCGTGCTCGGCGCCGAGGAGTGGGATGACGTGCCGATCTCCAGGGCCGTCGCCGCCTCGACCGCCCTGCCGATGGTTTACAAGCCGGTCGAGGTCAAGGGCCGGCAGCTGATCGACGGCGGCATCCGCTCGACCACCAACGTCGACATCGCGGTCGAGCGCGGCGCCAAGTTCGTGATCGTGGTCAACCCGCTCGTGCCGTACGTGAACGACTTCCAGAAGGTGATTCCCACGATGTTCGGCAGCCGTACGCGGCGCGTCTCGGACATGGGTTTCCCGCAGATTGGCTACCAGACCTTCAAGCTGCTCGCGCACCAGCGGCTGCACGAGGCGGTCCAGCACTGGCAGGAGCGCTACCCCGGGGTCGACATCATCCTCATCGAGCCGGACCCGAACGACGAGCTGATGTTCGACACCAACATCATGAACTTCACAAAGCGGGTGGAGATCGCCCGCCACGGCTTCGAGTCGGTGACCCTGAGGCTCGCCAAGGACTACGACAACCTCCGCGACGTCTGTGCGCGCCACGGAATCGAGATCTCCGCCACCCGCGTGCGGAAGGTCGTTCGTCGGTTCGCGGACGAGCCCGAGAAGACGCGCGCATGGAGGCGGATCCTGGAGCAGACCACCGGCACGCTGCTGCGGCAGTCCGAGGACGCCTAGCGGGTCAGCCTGCCGTCGCCCCGGTCACCATGCCGGCCGGAGGCCTCGTGCCCGTCCCGTGGAGCAGCGTCTCGACCCCGCGGGGCCCGACGTCCCAGTGCAGGGCGCCGGCGTGGTGCCGAATCGAGAGGATCGCCCCGCCCACCCGGTCGAGCTCGACCTCGCAGGCTGCCGCGGCATTGGCGGTCTCGGCCGCGGAGAGGCCGCAATCGCCAAGGAAGCGCTTCAGGTCCGGGTGGCGTCCCTCGGCGCCCTCGAGCTCCAGCTCCTCGACCCAGAACGGGTCGGGGGACCGTGCGACGTCGGGCGAGAGCACGCACACGGCCATGTCGTCCGGCGTCCGGTCCGCAACGCCGGCCAGGCGATCGAGCAGGGTCTGCGCGGTTGGGCTCGCACCGAGCTCCGCAACCAGTTCGGCGAGCCGCTCGCGACCCACGAGCTCGTCACCGACGCGGGCCTCGATCAGGCCATCGGTGAAGAAGCAGGCGGTCGATTGGTCCGGCAGGGCCAGGGTGGTCTGACGGCGGCCGGTAGGCAGGCCGACGCCGAGCGGGGGTGAGGCGAACGCCGCAATCGGATCATGCCCGAACCCCCCTCTCACGATCGGCGGCGGGTGCCCGGCCGACGCGTAGGTGAGCGTGCCGCTGCGCGAATCCCAGCGTGCCACCACCACGGTGGCGAAGTCATCGCCGAGGTCATCCCCGAGGGCGTGGCCGGCAAGTTGCAGTGCCGTGCGGGGCTCGAGCCCCGCTTCGAGGTAGGCGCGCAGGGTGTAGTGCACGAGCGTGGTACGCCCGAGCGCCTTGCGGCCGTGCCCGGAGACGTCGCCGACGATGACCGCGAGGCGGTCCTCGTCCAGGGCGAAGGCGTCGTAGAAGTCGCCGCCCGCCCCCGGCCCCTCGGCGGGCCGGTAGGCCACCGACACGTCCACGTTGCCGAGCCGCTCCGGCACCTCGGGGAGGAGCGCGGCCTGTAGCAGGCCTATGTCCTTCAAGAGCTCGATTCGCTGGCGTGCGAGCCGACGTGCCCGTAGTCCGGAGCGCGAGTACGCGACAGCGAGCAGCGCCACCAGGGCGGCCAGGGAACCCAGCGCGATCTTCATCCACAGCGGCACGACCTCGACGATGTCGCGGACCGCGTCGCGCAGTGAGGGCTGGGGTTCGGGGGGCGTGATTGCGGGGCTCTCGCTCGGGGCGGGAGCGGAGCGGCCGGACCGACCGGAGCCGGTGGGGGAGGCACCACGCCTTCCCGGGCCGGAGCCACGGGTCCGCGGAGTCGCCCGCTGGCCGCGACCCCTGTTCGGAGAGTCACGACCGGGCGCCCCCCGATTGGAACGACCCGCATCAGAGGGCGACCCGCCGCTTCGCGGGCGGGTACCCGAGGCGTTCGAGCCTCCGCCGGTCGGACCCGGCGAACGGGTCGCGCGCGGAGGCTCCGCATTTCCGCCTCCCGACGGGCTCGGCTGTGCGGCCGGTTGCGGTAGTAGCCTGCGCGTCGTGCCGTCGACCGTCCCCACGGGGTCCTTCGTCACGTCTCCGACGGGGTCTTGGGGGACCGCACCGCCGCCGGGTAGCTGGATCGGCGCCTGGGGGAGTTCCAGGCTTTGCGCGAGCGAGCCACCGGCGCCCATCGCCAACACCGCGACCATGGAAGCGCTTGCGCCCAATGCGCGCGCGCCGAAACGGGCCCAGAGCGCCATGGTGCCTATATCGGCCGCCCGGTCGCTGCGCTCAAGTGGCCGCAGCGCCCGCTGGAGCCGACCGGCGGGTGCCCGCTGATGGCCACGCTCGAAGTCCGCTCCGAGAAACACGGCACGGTCCCCGCCCTCGGCTTGAGCGGCGAACTCGACTTTGCGGGCCTCGAGCTCTTCGAGGCTGAGCTGACAGCGCTCGAACGAGGGTCCCCGGCCCTACTGATCCTCGACCTCAGCGAGCTGTCGTTCCTCGACTCGAGCGGCCTCAACTTCATCCTGCAGGCCAACCGTCGCGCGGCCGAGGAGGGTCGGCGGCTCGTGATCGTGCGGGGCGACGAACGCGTGCAGCGCATATTCGACTGGACGGGCGTCACACGGTCGCTCGAGTTCGTGGACTCACCACAGGAGCTGCCCGAGGCCGACTAACCCGCGTCCACAGCCCGCACCAGAGCCGACAGCAGCCGCTCGGTGGCCGCCGGTCCGCGGATGGACGCTCGCACGTGCTCTTCGTCGCCAAGCGGGCCGCCGGGCGCGACCAGCACTCCGGCGCGCTCGAGCCCTGCGGCCAGCGCCGCCCCGGTCTGGCCGGCGGCGCTCAACCAGGCGAAGTTGGCCTGTGTCTCGGGCGCCTCGACCGGCAGGTCGTGCAGAGCCGTCAGCAGCCGCGAGCGCTGATCGACGACCATTGTGCGGCGGCGCTCGACCTCCGGCTCACCGATCTTGAGCACCTGCTCGATGCCCGCCTGGGTCAGGGCGTTCACCCCGTGCACGGGGGCGAGGGCCTCGAGTAGAGAGGAGGCCGTACGCGAGCCGATCGCGTACCCCGCGCGCAGCCCGGAGAGGCCGTAGATCTTCGAGAACGTCCTGAACACGAGCAGCCGTGGGAAGGCCTCGACCAGCCGCAGCCCGGCGTCGGCGTCCTCCACGTCCTGGAACTGAACGTAGGCCTCGTCGAGCAGCACGTGCACGTGCTCGGGGAGAGCGGAGAAGAGCTCTCCGAGGGCCCCGGAGTCGAGGTAGGTGCCGGTGGGGTCGTTCGGGTTGCAAATCGTCACGACGCGCGTGGCGTCGGTGACCGCGTCGAGGAGCGCCGCTGGATCGGCTCGGCCGCTCGTGAGGTCGACGGCCACCGGACGCGCTCCGGCGCGTGCGGCCATCAGGGGGTAGAGCGGATAGGAGGGCCAGGGGGTCACGAGCTCGTCCCCGGGTGACAGGAGCAGGTAGGCTGCCGTCTGAAGGAGTTCGGCGGCGCCGTTGCCGACCACGATCTGCTCCGGCTCCACGCCGTGGCGCTCGGCGAGCGTGCGCCGTACCGACGTCGCATGGCGATCCGGATAGCCGTTGACGCGTCCGCGAGCGACGTAGATCGCAGCGTTCATGACCTCGGCACTCGGGAAATCCGGCCACTCGGCGCTCGAGAGGTCGAGCACCGGCACCTCGGCGAGCGCCGTCGCCCTCTCCCGCGCCCGTCTCTCCCTCAGGCCACGATTGACCTCCTCGTGATCGAGCTCCTCGAAGCGGCGGTAGTAGTCGAGCAGGCCCACGCGGGCAGGGTAGTGGGCCGCTACGGGCTCTAAGTCCGCGGCGCGAGCGTCGGTCCCGGCCCCTCGATGATGAAGAACCAGAACACGAAGACCGACACGACGAGCATGGCGCTGACCACGAAGATCGTCTCGAGCGCGCCCTGCTTCTGCTCGTGGCCGGCGGCACGCCGGGCGAGCTTCCATAGGTGGTCGAGCCGCTTGGCGACCGCCAGCGTACCCACGAGCGTGATCAGCATCCCCACGAATGCGGACAGGATCCCGAGGCTCACCGCGCCCGTCCAGTAGTCGACGTAGGAGCCGACCCAGAGCCAGGCCACCGGCTGGGGCCCCCACAGGGTGCAGCACAGGAGGGTCTCGACGAGGAGGATGAACGCCGCGATCGCGCGGTGCACGCCCTGCCGCCCGTCGGACTCCTGTGGCTCGCGGTACTTGAGCGGCGCGGTGCCGGGTCGGCGCCCGACGAAGAGTCCGCCGGTGTCTGTTGGGTCGTTGCGCGCCATTGAGGGGAAAGGCGGTCCCGCCGACGGCGAAACCGAGCCGACCGATTGTAGGGGCCCCGAGCTTCTCCTACGCGGAGTAGAGCGCGTCCACCTCGCCGGCGAACTTCTCGTTCACCACGTTGCGCTTGACCTTCAGCGTCGGCGTTAGCTCACCCGTCTCCTGGGACAGGTCGTGGGGCAGGATCCGGAACCGCTTGATCTGCTCAACCGGGCCCACCTTCGCGTTGACCACGTCGACGGCGGCCTGCACCTCGGCCTGCATCTGCTCGGACTCCGCCACCTCGTCAGCGCCGATGCCGTGCTCCTCCGCGAACTTGGGCACCTCGTCGGGATCGAGCGTGATCAACGCGATGAGGTAGGGGCGGCGGTCGCCCACCACGACAGCCTGAGAGATCCAGCGGTTCTGCTTGAGCCCGTTCTCGAGGTTCGCCGGGGTGATGTTCTTGCCGCCCGCCGTGATGATGATGTCCTTCTTGCGCCCCGTGATGTACACGAAGCCGTCCTCGTCGATGCTGCCGAGGTCACCGGTGTGCAGCCACCCCTCCTCGAGGGTCTCGCGGGTGGCGTCCTCGTTCTTGTAGTAGCCCTGGAAGATGTTCGGGCCCTTGAGGAGGATCTCTCCGTCGTCGCCGATCCGGACCTCCTGACCCGGCAGCGCCTTGCCGACCGAGCCGAAGCGGAAGTCCTCGAGCGAGTTCGAGGTGGCAACAGTTGAGGTCTCCGTCATGCCGTAGCCCTCGAGCACCGGCACGCCGCACGCGTAGAAGAACTCGAGGATCTCCTTGGCGATGGGAGCCGCCCCGGTCTGGCACTGGCGGATGCGACCGCCGAAGATCGCCCTCACGTTCTTGAATAGCGCCTCGTCGGCCTTGTCGAAGCCCGCCTGCAGCTCGGCCGGAACGTCCTCTCCACGGGCTTGCATGGCGCGCACCTTTAGGCCGACCTGCACGGCCTGCTCGAGCTGCGCACGGTCGGGCGCGGCGCTCGTGGCCATCGTGTAGATCTTCTCGAAGATGCGCGGCACCGAGGGGAAGTAGGTCGGGCGGACCTCCATCAGGTTGGGCACGATCTTTGTCGGGTCCTTCTCCCAGAAGGCGATCGTCCCGCCAAGGTCGATCGTCACGAACTGGACGAGCAGCGCGAAGGCGTGCGCGAGCGGGAGGAAGAGGTACACGACGTCGCCCTCGGAGACCACCGACTCGGCCTCCGCCATGCTGCACACGTTGCGGTAGTTGGAGTGCGTGAGGATGCAGCCCTTGGGCGGACCGGTGGTGCCGGAGGTGTAGATGTAGACGCACGGGTCATCGCCGGAGGCGCCCTGCACGCGCTCCTCGTACTCGGAGTCGTCCCGACCGCGTCCGCGCTCTCTAAGGGCATCAAGCGTCAGGGCGTCACCGATGTCTCCCTCCGGCTCAATGACGATGACGTGCTCCAGATGCGGCAGGTCGCCCTCGACTGCGCGCACCTTGGCGAGCTGCTCCGCGTCCTCGACGAACACGGCGCGGGACTCGGAATGGTGGAGCACGTAGTGGCACTCCTCGGGAGAGTTGGTCTGGTAGATCGAGACCGATGCCGCGCCGGAGGTGATGATGCCGAAGTTCACCTGGGTCCACTCGGGACGCGTGTGGCTGAGGATCGAGACCCGCTCGCCGCGCTCTATGCCGAGGTCCACGAGCCCGAGGGCGACCTCCTTGACGGTCTGGCCGAGCTCCTCGTAGGACAGGTCGACCCACTCCTCGCCGACCTTGTGCTTCAGCGCGGGCAGGGACGCGTTCTTCGCGGTGGCGAGCGTGACCATGTCGGCCATCGTCTTCGAGCCGGTGCTGGCCTCAGGGGCTGTGACCGTAGCTGCTTCCATCGATCCCTCTCCTCCTCGTAGACCAGTGAGCGAGGTCAGTCTACGCCCGCAGAGCCGGATGAGGGCTCGGTCACCGCCCAGGACCGCCCGCCGCTCACGCGGTCACGCCACCGGCCGCGGCGCGGCTCAGGCCTTCGCCACCTCCGCCTTACCCCGCGCCTCTTCGACGGAGGCCAGGAAGAGCGTCTTGTCGATGCGGCCCTCGAAGATCGGCACTCCCATCTGCGTGCACTTGACGATCACCTCCCGACGATGCATTCCTGTTTCCCGGGCAAGCTCGGTGGGCGTGAGATGAATCGCCAAAGGTCCCTCTCCTCAGTTCGTCTGTGCGGAGTGGGAAACAGTGTTACCGCTCGCGCCGGACGACGCAAGGCCGACCATGCGGAGGCGAGGTAATGTCCGGAGGATGGCTAGGTCGAAGAGCGCCGTGGTAGGTGCCGACGAGTTCCTCGAGTCCCTGATGGACACGAACCTCTACTCGATGGGGGCCTACTTCTCGGATCAGCACCCCGACCTGGTCGACGAGGTGATCGATCAGAGCGTGGCCATCGAGGAGCGCGGCCTGCGCGGATACGCGGACGACCAGGGCCTCACCCTCGAGGAGGGCTTCCAGACGCTCCTGACCGGGCTCGCCGTGCGCTACTACAAGGCTGTGGCCGCTTAGGCGAAGCTCACGTCGCCCCGGCCTGCGCCGAGCGGTCATCGGCGAGGGCCCGCTCGAGCATCGTCGCGAGCGGTAGGGGCGTGACGTCGAAGAGCGCGGCGCCCGAGGGATCCTTGACGACCGTCTCGGTTGCAAGGCCCTCGACGAGCGGGCGTGCCACGCCTGCGTCAACCGGCGTGACCAGGCCGATCCAGTGCGAGGAGAGCCACGGGGTGACGAAGGGCACCGGGACCTTGGGTCGCGGGCGCTTGCCGAGGGCCTCGGCCATGCGGTCGAGCATGTCGCCGTAGCTCAGGATGTCCGGGCCGCCGATCTCGACATCTCGCCCGGCCGACTCCTCGACTCCGGGCGCCTGCGACAGGTACGCGAGCACGTCGTCGATTCCGATTGGCTGCGTGGGGGTCTTCAGCCAGGAGGGGGCGACCATGGCCGGCAGGCGCTCGACCAGGTAGCGCAGCGTCCGGTAGGACTCACTGCCCGAACCGACCACCATCGCGGCACGGAAGTAGGTCAGGGGAGGCCCTTCGCGCCGGAGGATCTGGGCGGTCTCATGCCGGCTGCGCAGGTGCTCCGAGCCGGCACCCTCTCCGGCCAGCCCGCCGAGGTACACGACCCGGCCGACGTCCTCCTCGGCGGCCATCTGCGCGAACGCGCGAGCGGCGGCGCGTTCGCGCTCGGCGAAGTCGCCGTCCCCTCCGCGACCCATGGAGTGGATCAGGTAGTAGGCCACGTCGATGTCGGTGCCGGCTCCCCTGAGGGTCTCCGGCTGGGAGACGTCTCCCTCGTGCAGCTCGTGCCCGTCGCGGTCGAGGTGCCCTGCCCGCTCGCGGTCGCGCACCAGGCAGCGGACCTCGGCTCCGGTGGCGGCCAGGGAGTCGACGAGCCGGCCACCGACGAAGCCGGTGGCCCCGGTTACGAGCGCACGCATTACCGGAACACTACGGTCGCGGCCGGGCTACGCGGATCGTTATGTGCCGGCGGCATACTCGAGCGATGCGCCTCGTCATCCTGCTTGCGCTCGCGTCCGTCTCGGCGTTGGCGGTCTTCGGCCGGCAGGAGAGCGGACCCGTGAGTGCGGCCGCCGCGTCGGGGGTCCCGGTCGAGCCTCCGAGCGCGGGCAGTGCCGGCGGCGGCGTTCGGCTCACGCGCGTCGGGCGCTTCTCGCAGCCCGTCTACGTGACGGCGCCCCCCGGCGACGAACGACGCCTGTTCGTGGTCCAACGCGCCGGTCGCATCAGGGTGATGGAGGACGGACGGACCCTGGCGCGGCCCTTCCTCGACCTCTCCGGGAGCGTCCGAACTGACGGAGAGCGCGGTCTGCTGTCGCTCGCCTTCGCCCCCGACTACGCGCGCTCGGGCCGCTTCTACGTCTACTTCACCGATCGCCGGGGCGACATTCGGGTGCGGGAGTATCGGCGTTCGGCCAACAGCGCGAACCGGGCGGACGCGGGCTCGCGCCGCGATCTGATCGTCCAGCGGCACCGTG
>JAABUN010002520.1_pt1 | contig 32248 bp, 27 predicted proteins | sample 5559311 | NCBI WGS metagenome assembly JAABUN01 (sample SAMN10711877, study PRJNA513370) | rock metagenome | isolation source: Antarctica rocks | place: Antarctica: Victoria Land, Siegfried Peak sud | reverse complement strand
ACATCGAGGCATAGGGGGAAAATCGAGACGTTCGTACGCCTCACTCCCCCTTCCCTATGGGGAAGGGGGCCGGGGGGTTAGGTGCATTTGGCGAGAACGCATAAACCCCGCACGCTCTCCGCGAGTGCTGGACAGGGCGGGCGATGCGTGCTACCCTTCGGCCCGAAACGCCGCCGAATGCGCACCGGCCCGCCCGATTGATCGGGAGGCGCGAAGCCCCCGTGCAGGGCGGTATTCTTCTCCCTGCGGACGGGTATTGCGAATGGCACCGAGGGCAGCACGGCGAATGGTACAGAAAGAGGAAAAGGCGATGCGACGATTGTTTCCGGTACTGACACTGCTCACGCTCATGGCAACCCTGCTTGCGGCGTGCGGCGACGAGGCGGTGAGTACCGCAACGCCCGCCGCCACCGCCGCCCCGGCGGGAACGGTTGCCGCCACCCGCGCCGCGAGTGCCGCCGCCCCGGCGGCAACGACGGCCCCGGCAGCGACGACGGCCCCGGCAGCGACAGCGGCGATGGCAGTGGCGGCGGCGAGTGCGGCTCCCGCCACGGGTGCCGCGATCCGCATCGGCATGATCGCCTCCCTGACGGGGCCGTATAACCCGCTCGGCGCGTACAACCGTCAGGCGGCGGAACTCGTGGTCAAGCAGACGAACGACGCGGGTGGCATCAACGGCTCGAAGATCGAACTCCTCGTGGAGGACGACCAGAGCAACCCCGCACAAGGCCCGATTGCCCTGAAGAAGCTGCTGAGCAGCCGGATCGTCGCGCTCATCGGCCCGGTATTTTCCAGTACCTGCCTCGCCCTCTACGAGGATATCGAGGCGGCGAAGCTGCCGACGATGAACATGTGCGCCACCGATTCGAATGTGACGCCCGCTATCCGCCCCCACGTCTTCATGACGCCCCCCACCGAGGCGGCGATGGTGGCGACGGTACTGACCTACCTCAAGGCCGAGGGCAAGACGAAGATCGCCGTGCTGCACGACAGCACCGAATACGGGGCCACGGGCTGGACGATCCTCAAGGCGGAAGCGCCGAAGTTCGGCATCACGCTCGACGAGAACCTCTACGAACTGACGGGTATGAGTTTCGTGCCGCAACTGACGAAGATCAAGAGTTCCGACGCGCAAGCCGTGCTCTCGTGGGGCAGCGGCGGTGCGGCGGTCATCATCACCAAAGAGTTCAAGCAACTCGGCCTGACGGTGCCGCTCGTGTTCAGTGCCGCGCAGGGTAGCCCGCTCTACCTCCGGCCCGCCGGGGACGCCGCGAACGGTGTGGTCCTCGTGACCGGCCTCGGCCCCGTGGCGAGCAAGCTGCCGGACAGCAACCCCGCGAAAGCTCTCGCGGTCAAGTTCGACGCCGATTTCGCGGCGGCGTACATGGTGCCGCCCGCCGAGTTCGCCTACAACGCGCATTCCGGCATGACGATGATGCTCAACGCCATCAGGAAGGTCGGGCCGGACGGTGCCAAGATTCGCGCCGAATTGGAGAACACCACCTACACCGGCGTGGACGGCGTGTACAAGTACTCGCCCACGAACCACAGCGGCAAGGGGCCGGAATCGCTCGTGATGAGCAAGGTCGAGAACGGGCAATTCGTGCCGATTCCGCCCAAGTAGACCGCGTCGTTGGAGGGGCGCACGGTTGTGTGTCCCTCCCCCGCTCCCCCGCTCCTCCAATGCGTGATACTCTTCCCCGGAGAGCCGAGGCGCGGCGAGAGGGCGCACAGCCGTGCGCCCCGACAACGTTTCCGACGTTTCCTACCGACCGGAGAATCAGCCCCGTGGCAGCAGACGCAGCACTCCTTGTCGAGAACGTGACGAAGCGGTTCGGGGGCGTCACGGCCCTCGATTCTGTGTCGCTAACCGTGGCGCGGGGCGAGTTGCGGGCGGTGATCGGGCCGAACGGCGCGGGCAAGAGCACGCTGTTCGGGGTGATCGCGGGGCAGCACGCGCCGGATGCGGGCCGCGTGCTGCTCGACGGCGCGGACATCGCGGCGTTGCCGTCGTTCAAGCGGGCGCGGCGCGGGATCGCCATCGCCTTTCAAGACGTGCGCCTATTCGGGGAGATGACGGTGCGCGAGAACGTGATGGTCGGGGCGCACACGAGCGGGCGGCACGGTTTCTGGGAGGCGGCACTCCGCTTGCCGCGCTTCTGGCGCGAGGAGAGCCGCTCCCGCGCCGCCGCCGATGGCGTGCTCGCCCGCGTCGGCATCGCGCATCGCGCCGACACCCCCGCGATGAGCCTCCCCTTCGGCGAGCAGCGGCGCGTCGCCATCGCCCGCGCCCTCGCCGCGAACCCGTCGCTGCTGCTGCTGGACGAACCGGCGGCGGGCCTCTCCACGGGCGAGCGCGGCGACCTCGTGGCCCTCGTGCGCGATATCCGCGACGGCGGCGTCACCGTGGTGCTGATCGAACACGACGTGAACCTCGTGATGCGCGTCGCGGACGCCGTGACGGTTCTGGAGTTCGGGCGCGTGATCGCGGACGACGCCCCCGCAGTCGTGCAGCGCGATCCCCGCGTGATCGAGGCGTATATCGGGGCCGAGATTGTCCCGGAGCCGACCACCACGTCGGAAGCGCGACTCGCACAGGCGGAGGTGACGGCGTGACGCTCGCCGACCCGCCGCTTCTCGGCCTGCGCGACGTGCAGGTGCGCTACGGGCGCATCGAGGCGTTGCGCGGCGTCTCGCTGCGGGTCGAGCGGGGGGAGTTCGTCGCTCTCGTGGGGCCGAACGGAGCCGGGAAGAGCACGCTCGTCAACACTGTGAGCGGCCTCTTGCGCCCCGTCGCGGGGACGATCACGCTCGACGGGCAGCGCATTGACCGCCTCTCGCCCGCCGCGATCTTGCGGCGCGGGGTGGCACAGGTACCGGAGGGGCGGCAGGTCTTCGCGGGGCTGACGGTGGAGGACAACCTCGCGCTCGGCGCGTTCGGGCGGTTCTTCCGGTCGCCGTTCCTGCTCGACGGGCCGTTCCGCCTCGCACGGGGGCGGCGGTCGCTGACCGAGGGGGTCGAGCGGGTGTACGCCCTCTTTCCGCGCCTGCGCGACCTGCGAAGCCGGAACGCGGGGACGCTTTCGGGGGGCGAGCAGCAGATGCTCGCCCTCGGTCGCGCCCTGATGAGTGACACACGGCTGCTGGTGATAGACGAACTCTCGCTCGGCCTCGCGCCCATCGTCGTGGGCGAGATCGCGGATCACCTGCGGCAGTTGCACGCTGCGGGTCTGGCGGTGCTGCTCGTGGAGCAGAATGTCAACCTCGCCTTCGCGCTCGCGTCGCGGGTCTACGTGCTCGAACGCGGGCAGGTGTGGGCGGAAGGTTCCTCGGACGAACTCCGCGCCCGCCCGGAGATTCGTCGCGTCTACCTCGGCGGTACCCACGACGAAACGGACGACGTGGGCGACGAGAGCACTGTTCCCGTTGCAGCAGCGACCGCGCCGCAGCCCGTCGCGGCGGAGGATTAGCCCACGATGAGTGCTTTTCTGCAATATCTGCTTTCGGGCATCGCGCAGGGCGCGGGCTTCGCGCTCGTGGCGTTGGGGTACGTGGCGATCTACCGCGTCACGCACGTCGTGAACTTCGCGCAAGGCTCGTTCGTGCTGATGGGAGGCTACGCCACGAGCACGCTACTCGCACTCGCGTTGCCGGGGCCGGTGGCGGCACTCGTCGCCATGCTGATCGTCGCCCCCATCGGTGCGCTGATCGGTGCGTTGGCCCTCGGCAACGGGCAGCTACCGATCATTGCCAGCCTGATGATTACGCTCGGCCTGTCGGTGCTGGTGGAGGGGACGATCCTGTTCATCTACGGCGATATTCCGACCACCTACAACGGCGTCGGCAGCACCGCCGTCAATGTCTTCGGTGCGCTCGTGCTGCCGCAACAGGTGGTGGTGCTGGCGGCGGCGGCGGTCGTCTTCCCGCTGTTCCAGTTGTTCTTCAACCGCACGTACATCGGCAAGGCGGTGACGGCGTGCGCCCTCAACGCCCGCGCCGCGTCGCTCGTGGGCATAGACCCGCGCCGCATGGCCCTGTTCGCGTTCGCGGTGTCGGCGGCGTTGGGGGCGTTGGCGGGCGCGATCACCACGCCATTGGCCCCGCTGACGAGCGACGCGGGCGTGAATATCGCCGTGAACGGCTTCGCGGGGGCCATCGTCGGTGGCCTCGTCAACCCGGCGGGGGCGGTGATCGGCAGCCTGCTGCTCGGCGTGGCGCAGACGATGATGGCGGGCTACTTCGATCCCTCGTATCAGTTCGTGGTTGCCCTCGTGGTGATGATCGCCGTGCTCGTCGCCCGCCCGAACGGCCTGTTCGCGGCGAGTCAGTCGAAGCGAACCGCCAAGACGCCAAGACGCCAAGCAAACATAGAGGGAGAGAAAACGGTATGAACGAAATGACGCATTCGTTTTCACACAATTTCACGCATGTCTTGGCGTCTTGGCGTCTTGGCGGTTCAATTCCCCGCTTTCTCAGGAGGCACACGCCTTGAATGCGCGTCGCGTGGTCGTGCCGGTGCTGGTCTTTCTCGCCATCGCGGGGGCGGCGGTGTCGCCCGCGTTCCTGTCGCCGGACAAGGTGGATATCCTCGCGTTCGTGGGGATGTACACCATCGTGGGGGCGGGGCTGACGCTGCTGATGGGGTTCGCGGGGCAGGTGTCGCTCGGACAGGGGGGCTTTTTCGCCATCGGCGCGTACGCCGTGGGCATCCTCACGGTGCGGGCGGGGTGGTCGGTGTGGGCGGCGTTGCTCGTGGCACCGCTCGTGGCGGTGGCCTTCGGCTACCTGATCGGGTTGCCGCTCTTGCGCTTGCGGGGCCATCACCTCGCGGTCAGCACGCTCGCGGTGGCGATCATTGTGATGACGCTGGCGAACAACCTGCGCGACTTCACGGGCGGGCCGACCGGCCTGCGCATCCCACGGGCGAGGCTGACGGTCGGCGACACTGCCGTCGCGCCGGAGCAGGTGTACGTGCTGATCTGGGTTGTGGCGGCCCTCGCGCTGATCGTGGCGGCGAACATCGTCGGGTCGCGGCCCGGTCGGGCGTTGCGGGCGTTGGCGCAGCACGAGGGGGCGGCGGAATCGGTGGGCGTGAACGTCGCCCGCTACCGACTGATCGTATTCGCGCTCGCGGCGGGGTACGCGGGGATGGCGGGCGGTCTGTTCGCGGTCTACTTCCGCTACCTCGTGCCGGACAGCTTCCGGCCCGCGCTGAGCATCCTGTTCCTCATCATCGTCGCGGTGGGTGGGCTGGGCAATGTCTGGGGTGCGCTGATCGGCTCGGTGAGCATCGTCACGCTCACCGAGGTGCTGAAGTCGGTCAGCACGCGGCCCGATCTGCCCGCCCGCGCCCCTGTGGTGCTGCAACTGATGGTGTACGCCCTCGTGCTCGTGCTCATCATGCGCTTCATGCCGCGTGGCCTCGTGCCGACGTTGCTCGACCTCGCCCGCCGCCCCTTCGCCCGCCGCGACCGCACGGACACGCCCGCACCGCCGCTTCCCGCCCCGACCGCAGCGGGGGACTGAACCGCTCCCCCGATGCTGCGCCCCCTGTGGTACAGTAGCCACCTTCGACGCGCATTGCCGGTTTCGCTGCGTTCCGACGCCGGGAGGGATACAGGGATGGCGACGTTCGTGCTCGTCCACGGTGCGTGGAGCGGCGGCTGGATGTGGCGGTACACGCGCCGTCTCCTCGCCGCACACGGACACGAGGTGTATACGCCGACGCTCACGGGCCTCGGCGAACGCAGTCACCTCGCAAGCCCGTCGGTTGACCTCACGACCCACATCACCGATGTCGTCAACGTTCCGGAGTGCGAGGAGCTGCGCGATGTCGTCCTCGTCGGACACAGCTACGGCGGGATAGTCGTCACCGCCGTCGCGGATCGGGCTGCGGAGCGCGTGGCGCAGATGATCTACCTCGACGCGTTCGTCCCGGACGACGGACAAGCCCTCGCGGACATCGTGCCGCAGGTGCTCGGAATGCGGGAGGGCTGGCTGATCCCGCCGCTTCCGCGCACCGCGCTGGGGCGGATCGAGGCTGGCGGACTTCCAGCGGACGACATCTGGCGACTGGTCAACCGGCGCGGCCCCCAACCGCTCAAGACCTTCACGGAGCCGGTACGCCTGACCAACCCCGATGCACCCGGCCTTGCACGCAGTTATATCTACTGTGCAGACAAGGAGCGCGAGGACGCCTTCACACACTTTGCCCGTCGGTTCGCGGCTGATCCGCACTGGCGCACGTACGAGATCATGACCGATCACTACCCGATGCTCACGACGCCGCACGAACTGACCGACCTCCTGATCGCTGTCGCGTCAGGATCGTCCCCGCCGCTTCCGGCCCCCGCAACGGGCGACTGAACTCATTGCGACGTATCCCATGAGAGGGGCGCATGTGGACATAAACGAACGGCGGCAGGTGATCGAGCGTCTCCACGCCTTTCCCGATCAACTCGCTATACTCGTAGATGGCCTGACCACCGAGCAACTGACGACCGCGTACGAACCGGGTGAATGGACGGTCGCGCAGAACGTTCATCACGTCTTCGACGCGCACGTCATCTTCTACACGCGCTGCAAGCAAATCGCGTTCGAGGATGCACCGCCGCTCGTGAACATGGACGAGAACGGGTGGGCGGAACTGCCCGACGCGAAGGCAGCGAGCCTCACCCCTGCCCTCGCGGGCATCGCGTATGTGCAGGGTCGCCTCGTCGCGTTCCTCGAACACCTGACCGAAGCGGAGTGGCAGCGGGCGGGCGTCCACGCGGAGCGCGGGGCAATGACGATTGCAACCATCGCGGCGTACGCCGCCCGCCACGGGGAATTACACCTCGCGCAGATACGCAAGACGTTGACAGCGGGCAGCATCGTGCGGGGGGCGTAGGGCGAATTAATCGGCTGCCGAGCGCGAGGTGACGTGTTGCGCCCGGTGCGCGAGTTCCGCCCCGCGTGCGACTGCCACGGGCGTGGCGGGATCGTCGAAGCGTAGGAGCGAGAGCGTGTCGGCGGCACGTTCGCCTTCCACTTCGAGCCGCCAACGCACTTCGTCGAGCGCGTCGGCCTCGTTGTCGAACTCGTCTATCAGGTTGCTCGTGTCGGTTGACCACAACTGCCAGAAGGTCATCATAGATTCCCTCGATTCATTGTGTGGTGCTGAATCCTGACGGTAGATGCTGTTTTGACACTCCCGCCCCTCTCCCGCTTGGCGGGGGAGGGGCCGAGGGTGGGGGCGTCTGGCGAAGACGCGACAGTCATCGGCGCAAACGGCGCAGCACCGCACCGCGCACCCGCTCCACTTCGGGGATGTGCAGGAGCGACGCGGTACCGAGGTACGCCGCCGCGCCCACCGCGAGGGTGAGGCCGAAGGCGAGCAACTGTGTGACGCTCTTGCCGTCCTCGGTGCGGAGGTTCGTGAGCAGCCAGACGCAGGGCGCAAGGGCAACGCACATCGCGGCGGTGGCCCAGAAGACCGGGATGAGGGCCGGGAGGACGCCCGACGCGGGACGACGCACACGGCGTTCGAGCAGCACGGTTTGCAGGATCATGTCGCCCCACGTCGTCAGGGCGAGCGAGAGGGCCAAGCCCGCGACATCGAACAGGCCGCTGAGGAAGATGCTCAGCGGCACATTGACGGCGAAGGTGGCGAGGCCGATCAGCACGGGGGTGCGGGTGTCGCGCAATGCGTAGAAGGCGCGGGTGGCGATCTCGGTGACGCCGAAGGCGATCAGGCCCGTGCTCATCGCACCGAGCACGAGGGCGGTGAGGTTGGTGCTCTCCGCCGTGAACGCTCCGAGTTGGAAGACCGCCTCCGGGATGGCGTAGCGCAGCGAGATCAGGGCGGCGGTGGCGGGAACCATGAAGAACAGCACGCCGCGCAGCGTGTTCGCGTACTGCTCGCGGAAGCCGTCCCAGTCCTGCGCCTCCGCCAGACGCGAGAGCGTGGGGAACAGCACCGTGGCGGCGGAGAGCGCGAACACCCCGTGCGGCAGCAGAAAGAGGGTATACGCGAACTGGAACGCGGAGATGCGCCCCTCCCCCAGACGCGAGGCGAAGCTGGTGATGACCACGTAGTTGAGCGCGAACACCGCCTGCCCGAACATGCGCGGCACGAGGAGCAGCCAGACTTGCCGCATCCCCGGCAGGCGGAAGTTCAGTGTAAACGTGTAGCGCATCGCCCGCAGCAGGGCGGGGAGTTGCGTGAGGATGTGGCCCGCCGCGCCGAGTACCACGCCATAGGCCAGCCCCGCGATGCCGAAGCGCGGCGTCAGCAGCACGGCCCCCGCGACGATGCCGAGGTTGTACGTCACGGGGGCGAGGGCAGGGGCCGTGAACCGCCCCTGCGCGTTGAGGATGCCCATCGCGGCCCCGCCGACGCCGAGCAGGATCGGTTGCACGAGCAGCAGCCGCGTCAGCGACACCGCGAGGTCGGCCTGCTCCGGCGCGAGGCCGGGGGCGATCAGGGCCATCAGCGGACCCGCGAACAGGAACCCGACCCCCGCGAGAGCCGCGAGGGCGACCACGGCCCCGTTCAGCACGCCGCTGGCGAGCCGCCACGCATCGAGTTCCCGGTCGTGTTCGAGGAAGCCCACGAATACGGGGATGAATGCCGCCCCGAACGCCCCGGACGCGATCACGAGAAAGAGGAAATCCGGCAGGCGAAAGGCGGCGTAGTAGGCGTCCAGTTCCGGGCTGGTGCCGAACTGCCCCGCAATAATCACGTCGCGCAGCAGCCCCAAGCCCCGGTTCGCCACGTAGAGCAGCCCGACGATGCCCGCCGCCCGCCCGACATTCACGGGGGCGGAGCGCGACGCGGCGGCACTCGTCCCGACGGGCGCGACGGGCGGCGGTGGCGGCAACGGCGGCGCGGGCGACTCGATGGGGATTGCCCCGCTCGCGTCGAGACCGGGCGGGAAAAATTGCCGTTCCCACTCCGGGGCGGGGACGCCGGGGGGCGCACCGACGCCATTCGTCGCGCCGCCGCCGGGATGAGCGGGCGGTTGAGGCGCGGTACCGGGGCGTGTCCGCGCCATCCGTGGGCGTGGCACCAGCGGCACGCGCCGCGTCGCGTCGGTGGGGTCTCCGTTCGCGTCGTTCACCGCCATCGTACCCGGCCCCGCCATTCCCACGCCCCGCACCCCGGCCTACGCCGACTACACGCCAATCGCGGAGTACAGTACCATCGGACGGCGGGGAAAGAAACCACCGCATCGCCTAAAGAACGGGCGACTATCCCCCTTTCGCACGGCCCGTCCCCTGTTGCATACTACGCACGATGCCGGGACGCCCGGTGACGACCGCACGCGCCCCACGCGCCCCGATCACCCCAAAGGGAGGCTCCGCAATGGCACAGGAAGCACCGACCCGACCCGCGTTCGTCTTCACCGAAGCCCCGAACGACCCGTCGGTCTCGCGCTCGACCTACGAGAACGAGGACGGCGTGTTCTTCCTCTCTGCGCACGAGCGGCCCGCAACGGCAACGGGCGACGTGGCCTTCCTCGTCCATGTCTTCAACATGGGCGACGCCGCCGAAGAAGGCGGCGAGGTCGTGGTGACGCCGTGGGCGCAACTCGCCTGCCGGTTCACCGCCGCGTGGGTCGCGGCGGACCCGGAGGTGAACCCCGTGGAGTCCGCCGAGGACGCCGCGATGAATTGGCTCGACGCCGAGGACGTGGAGCGCGATTCCACCCGCGCCCTCGTCTTCACCGAGGACGACCCGGAAGGCGAAGAGACGGACTGGCCTTTTAGCGAGTAGCTGAGTAGCTGAGTGGCTGAGTGGCTGAGTTACATGCGAATCGAATTCACTCGGCGACGTAGCCACGTAGCCACTTCCCGGAGGAACCATGCGCGTCGCGGTGGGACAGGTGAGCGTGCTGTCGGACGAGATTCTCGCGTTCGCGGCGCAACTCGGTGTGTCGGGGATGCAGATGAACACGCCGGCACTACCGGGGACGGAGCGGTGGGAATACGACGATCTGCGCGGGTTGGTCGAGCGGTGCGCGGCGCACGGGCTGCGGTTGGAGGCCATCGAGAATGTGCCGCTCGCGTTCTACGACAAAGCGATGCTCGGCCTGCCGGGGCGCGACGCGCAGATCGAGAACTATCGGGCGATCATCCGCAACATGGGGCGGGCGGGCATCCCGATTCTGGGCTACCACTGGATGCCGAACTCGGTGTGGCGCACGGCGCGTTCCCCCATCGGGCGCGGTGGCGCGATGACCACGAGCTTCGACATGGCGGCGGTCGCCTCGGACGCGAGTAATGTCCTCGTCGCCTACGCCGACCGCACGGGCGAGACGGACGCCGACGCCGATGTATCGGTTTCCGCCGATCCCTTCGACACCCGTGGCCTCATCCCCGCCGCCGGGATCGAGCGCACGGCGGAAGAGATGTGGGCGGCGCACGAGTACTTCCTGCGGGCGGTGTTGCCTGTGGCGGCGGAGGCCGGGGTGAAACTCGCCCTGCACCCGGACGATCCGCCCGTGCCGGTGCTCGGTGGCATCGCCCGCATCGCGCAGAGCTTCGACGACTTCAAGCGGGCGGAACAGATCGCGGACAGCGACGCATGGGGGCTGGATTTGTGCCTCGGTTGCTGGTCGGAGATGGGCGGCGAACGGGCGGTACTGGAAGCAATCGAACACTTCGGGCCACGCGGCAAGATTCTCTATGTCCACTTCCGCGATGTGCAAGGCACGGTGCCGGACTTCGCGGAGTGCTTCCTCGGCGAGGGCAATTTCCGCCCGCCCGCGATCATCCGCGCCCTGCATCGCTCCGGGTTCGACGGCTTCCTGCTGGACGACCACGTCCCTTTCATGGTCAACGACACCGACTATGGACACCGGGGCCGCGCCCACGCCATCGGCTACCTGCAAGGGCTACTGGACGCGCTAGAAGTTGAAGGGTAGCGCAACGAATGTTATCAGGGCGTTTCGTCGGCTATCATTGCATTCGCACGCGCCTTGTGGTGGAAAAGTCCGTACTCCACGCCGTTTGAGAGATGCCGGGATCACGACCGGACAGGGCCACACCCGACTTCGGTCGGGTTTCCTTTGCCCGCAGCCGTCGCGCTATGCGCGGTCGTCGGCGGCCTGCAAGCGACGGGCGGCGGGCGGGGCGTCGGCGTCGTGGCTGGCGCGGATGAGGGCGACGGTCTCCGGGGTACAGCCCCACGATGCGGCGAGAGCGGCACCGAGGGCGGCATGGTCACGCAACCGGGCGAAGTTTGCCCGCCACCGGGGGAACATGGACACGTCCCCCATACCCGCGACCTCTGTACCCGCGACATAGGCAAGGGCGCGGGGCCAGCGGGCGAGCAGCACCTTCGCGGCGCGATGCGTGACGCCGACGCTGGAACCTTTCCCTACATCGTGCAGCAGGGCGGCGGCGAGCAGGTGCGCGTCCGTCTCGCCGTCCGCGACGAGGGCGGCGTACACGCGCAGGGCGTGCGACTGATCGGGCGGCGGCAAGGCGCGAAAGGCGGCGGCGGCGGCGGGCGGCAGCACCGCGAGGGCGGCGTCGCGCTCAATCGCATCGGGCGGCGCGGGGCGCAGGTAGCGCAACCCTTGGCCGATGCGGTAGCGGGCGCGGTCGCGTCCGAACGCGCTCATGCGCTCACGCCCTGCCGAGGATGAGTTGTTGGAGAAGCCGCTGCACCGGGCCGCTGATGCCGAGGATCACGCCGGGGGCGACGAAAAAGAGCAGGAACAGGATCACGAAGCCATACTGTTCGATCCGTGCGAGGGTGTAGCCCCAGAAGTCGGGCAGGAAGCCCGTGAGGATTTTCAGCCCGTCGAGCGGCGGCAGGGGAATGAGGTTGAAGGCCACGAGGCCGATGTTCAGCAGCACCAATGTGCCGAGGAACTGCTGCGCGAGCGGCGGCAACCCCGCGTACACCCCCGGCAGCAGGCGAATCGGCACGCCGAGGGTCAGCGCGACGATGAGGTTCGAGAGCGGGCCGGCCCCGGCGACGAGGGCCATGCCGCGCTTCCCCCCCGCGAGGCGGTACGGGTTCACGGGGACTGGCTTGCCCCAGCCGAGGAAGCCGCCGCCGAGGGCAATCAGCAGCAGGAACAGGAACCCGATGGGATCGAAGTGCGCGACCGGGTTGAGCGTAATGCGCCCCAGCAGCCGCGCCGTGTCGTCGCCCAGACGGTTCGCCGTCCATGCGTGCGCGAACTCGTGTACCGTGATGCTGACCACGAAACAGAGCATGATGATGACGAACTGCTGCGGGTCCACCCCGCGCCCCAACCCGAACACGCGCCCCTCCCGTCGCTTTCGCCGCCTCCGTGTACGTATCGTATCACGGCGCGGCGGAACCGTACGCGGGTATCCACAGTCTCTTGTGGCAGGGGCGCATTTCCCCGCAACTACCGTCGGTGGGAGAACGCATACGCCCTGCGAACGCTGGATGTGTATCTAGCGTCGCGTGCCGCTCTGCGGGTACAATGGTTCTTGTAGATTCGCTTTCGATCCGGTCGTTGTGTGCCACCCGTGTATTCGCGCACGCCCGCGCAAGGAGACGATGCCCGTGAATCCTCCCACATCCCCACCGGGCGCACCGCTCGATCCGAACGATGGACGGGGTTTTGCCCCCACCACACGCCTCACGACGCCCCGGAACGGCGGCGCGAGCGGGGCAGTCGGGGCCGTCTATGCCCCCGGCAATGTCGCCGCGCACCTCGAACTGCGCACCCCGGACGGCGAGACGCGCATCCTGCCGCTCGGCTCCGCACCCGTCACGGTGGGGCGGTCGGATACGAACACCCTCGTGGTCAAGGACGAGTGGGTGAGCCGTTCGCATCTGGAGATCACTCCCGGCCCCGACGGGCGGTACTACGCGCAGGACCGGGGGAGCCGGAACGGGGTGTTCGTGAACGGGCAACCCGTGCAGTTCGCGCCGCTTGCCTCCAACGACATGATCCAACTGGGGCAGCACCGCCTCGTGTTCGTGCTCGACGCCCCGGCGCAAAGCGGCGCAGGGCTGGGCATGATGGACGGCGGCATGGTGGACGGCGGCACGATGATCGGCGGTACCGTGCTCTCGAACGCGCCGGTGGACGGGCAAGACGCGCCACCGCACATGGCCCCCGACGACGGCGGCGGGGTGGCGGTGCATTGCACCCTCAACCCGCAGCGCGAGATCACCATCGGGCGTTCCCCGAACAGCGATCTCGTGCTCGATCACATCCAGATTTCCCGCCACCACGCCCGCGTCAAGTGGGACGGGCAGCAGTGGTGCATCGCCGACCTCGGCAGCACCAACGGCACGTACGTGGAAGGGCAGCGCATCACCGAGACGAACCTGCACGAGGGGGCGCGGGTGCAGATCGGCCCGTTCCGCTATCAGTTGCGGCAGGGCGTCCTCTGGCGGCAGCACGACCAGATTCGCGTGGACGCCGTGCTCGTCAATCAGCAGATCGCGGGGGGGCGTCGGCTCATCAACGACGTGTCGTTCAGCATCCTGCCCACCGAGTTCGTCTGCATCGTCGGCGGCTCCGGGGCGGGCAAGTCCACGCTGCTGGACGCGATCAGCGGCGTGCGCCCCGCCTCGCACGGCGAAATCCTCTACAACGGCACCGACTACTACGCGAACCTCGACGAGTTCCGCTCGCTGATCGGCTACGTGCCGCAGGACGACATCGTGCCGCTGCACCTCACGGTGCGGCAAGCCCTCACCTTCGCCGCCAAATTGCGCCTGCCGCCGGACGCCCGCCCGGACGAGATCAAGAGCCGCGTGGATCGCGCCCTCGACCTGATGGAGCTGACGCAGCGGGCCGACCTCGACATCCATCGCCTCTCCGGGGGGCAGCGGAAGCGCGTCTCCATCGGCGTCGAACTGCTCACCGATCCGACGCTGTTCTTCCTCGACGAGGCAACGAGCGGCCTCGACCCCGGCCTCGAAACGCGGATGATGCAACTGATGCGCAAGGTCGCGGACACGGGCAAGACGGTGATTCTCGTCACGCACGCCACGCAGAATGTGACGCTCTGCGACAAGGTGATCTTCATGGCCCCCGGCGGGTACGTGGCGTTCTTCGGCCCGCCGAAGGAGGCGTTGGAGTTCTTCGGTGTCGAGACCTTCGCCGATATCTACGTGCTTCTGGGCAAGGACGGCGCCCCGGAGGAGTGGGCGCGGCGATACGAGGCGAGCACGTATCAGGATCGCTACGTGGACGACCGCATCACCACGATCATCCGCCAGCGGCAGCGGCAATCCGGGGTGCTGCCGCCGCCCGCCGTCAAACCCGACCAGAAGTTGCAGCGGGCGCAGGGGTTCAGCCAGTTCAAGACGCTGACCCAGCGGTACGTCACGGGCATGGTGAAGGACCGCCAGAACCTGCTCATTACGCTGTTGCAGGCACCGATCATCGGGTTGCTGCTCTCGGTGGTCTACACCCGCGAGGCGTTCACCGTCGGCCTCACGGGGGCGAACCAGATTCGCACGCACAACAACGCCGCCACGCTCCTGTGCCTGATGGTGATCGTTGCCCTCTGGTTCGGCGTCTCGAACTCGGCGCGGGAGATCGTCAAAGAGGCGAGCATGTACCGCCGCGAACGGCTCGTGAACCTCCAACTGGGGCCGTACCTCGGCTCGAAGTTCGCGGTGCTGCTCGGCCTCTGCCTGCTCCAGAACCTGATGATGCTTGGCATGATCGGCTTGGTCATCCCCTACAGCGTCCGCCGTCTCGCGCTCGAACGGCCCGTGGGCCAAGCCCCGCGCCCGCTGTTCGGGGAGTACGTGGACGCCTCGTGGCTCAAGGCGTACGCGGCGATGTTCGTGGTCTCGTTCGTCGGCGTGGCGATGGGGCTGTTCATCTCCACGCTCGTCACGAACCCCGACCGCGCCGCGAGCATCGTCCCCATCGTGCTCATCCCGCAGGTGATCTTCTCCGGCACGATCATCAAGTACCTCGACCTGCCGGAGATCGGGCAGAAACTCGCGTGGGTGATGGCGGGGCAGTGGGGCGTGCAGGCGGTGGGGCAGGCCACGGGCGTTGCCGGGTGGGAGGCCGACCTCCGTACCGGGGGTATCTCGTTCGGCAAGGACATCTTCTGGGCCGGTCTCTGGTGGCCGAGCATCGGGGCGATGCTGCTGATCGCCCTCGTGTGCGTGATCGGTGCGGTGTGGGCATTGGCCCGCAAGGACGTGAAGCGGCAGATGGCGCGGCTCCGCTCCAAGCCCACGCAGCCCCCCGTGCGGCAGCAACCGGCGCAGGTGCGGGCGGCGTAGGGAGACCTCACCCCCCAACCTCCTCTCCGTCAAGCGGAGAGGGGGAGCAAACGCGGGAAGATACGAACGTTTCTCGTATGCCTCGATCTCGCTATACGCCGTACCAATCACCCGGTCTTGGTATCACCCCCTCTCCGCTTGACGGGGAGGGGGCCGGGGGAGGGGCGTCCTTTCAGTTCAAGTCCACGTCGCTCAGCCCCTTGCGGTACACGGTGCTCGTGCCGTCCGCGAGGGAAGCGACCGTCCAGACCTCGTCCATCACGGGCGAGAGGCGGACATCGTTGACGTGGCTGATGATGAACAACTGCGGGATGAACGAGCGCATCGAGGCGAGGGCGTCGAGCACGAGCGTGCGCCGCTCCTCGTCGAGCGACCCGAAGACCTCGTCCAGCACCATGAAGCCGACGCGATGGCTGCCCCGCTCCGCGAGCAGTTGCGAGGCCGCGATGCGGCACGCGAGGGCCGCCACGTCGCGCTCGCCGCCGGAGAAGTGCGCGGGGCTGGCGGTGAGCGGGAAGAACTGCGCGTCGCCGCCGTCGTAGAGGGCGGGGGCGTAGTTGTCGTCGAAGACGACGCGCTCGTACCGCCCGTTCGTCATGCGCTCCACCTGCTCCGAGGCGTAGTCGCCGAGGCGCGGGCGGATGCGGGCCGCGAGATCGCGCGAGAAGTCGGTGAACCCCGTGTCCATCAGGCGGTAGCGGTTCGCGGTTGCCGCGTGCGTCGCCGCGTCGGTTCTCAATATCGCAATGCGCCCGCGTTCCTTCTCGATGGCGGCGACGGCATTCTCGGCATTGTGGAGCGCGAATCGCTCGTCGGTGTGGGCGGCGGTCGCCTCGTCGCGTTGCGCGGCGAGCGTGGCGACCCGCGTTGCCGCGTCGAGCAGGGCGTCGGCGTCGAAGCCGAGGGCTTCCTGTTCGTCGCGGAGGCGCACGGTCTCGGCCTCCCCGTCGGCGTAGGCGCGGCGGGCGGCGGCGAGCCGTGCGTCGGACTCCGGGCGCATGGCAAGTTGCTGGGCGATCCCGCTCGCCTCCGCTCCGAGGGCAATCAGCCGCTCGTGTTCGGCTTGCAGATCGGCGTGCGCCGCCGCGTTGTAGGTGTCGGGGCCGAGGGCGAGCAGGGCATCGCGCCGTGTGGTCGCCGTTGCTTCCGCCTTCGCAATCTGCCCTTCGAGATTCGCCGCCTGCCCCGCTGCGCTCGCGCCCCGCGTGAGCAGGCGAATCTCGTCACCGAGGTCTTGCAGGTCGTCGGCGTTCGGCATGGCGCGGCGACCGGCCTCTTTCAGGGCGTGGGCAAGGGCGTCCTGCGCCGCCGTCGTCTTCTCGCGGGCGTCCGCTTCCTGCCGCATGGACTGTGTGCGCTGCGCCGTCAGGGTTTCCGCCTCTTTCAGCCGCTTCTGGTCGGCCTGCAACGACACATTGTGCTCGCGGATCACGTCGCGGGCCTGCTCCGCCACGGCGGAAATCGCCTTGCCGTTGGCGGTACAGACCGCGATGCTCCGCCGGAGCGAGGCGAGGATGATGCCCGCGTCTTCTTCGCTGAAGGGGCGTCCGCAGGTGGGGCATGGCTCGTCCGCGTCCGATCCTTCCCACCGCCGGAGCAGTTCGGTGTACCGCTTCAGTTCGGCGCGGAGGGCGGTGATCTCGCCGAGCCGCGCCGCGTTCTGCTCGGTCAGCGTGCCGACTTCGGCGGTGAGCCGGTCCACACCCTCCGCCGGATCACCCCCCGCCCGCACGACATTGAGGCGGGCCTCGATCTGCGCGATGGCGTTCGCGGCCTCCCTTGCCCGTGCGGCGGCGCGGTCACGGTCGTCCGCGAGGCGTGCGAGGGCGTCCCACGTCTTCTGCTGCGCGGTACTCTCCACGAGGCGCGGCCCCGTCGCCGCCAGCGTGTGCGCCAGCGTGTGCGCACGGGCGAGGCCGGGAGCGGCCTCCGCTACGTCTTCCCATGTGAAGAGCAGGTCGCGCAACGGGTCGAGCGCATGGGCGATCTCGTCCACCTGTTGCCCCAACGCCGCCACGGTCTCTTCCGCGCCGCGCACCGCGACCGCCGCCCGCTGAATCTTCTGCGCGTGTGCCGCCGCCGCTTGCGCCTCGTGCAAGGTGGCGGAAACGGCGGGGAGCCGCGCCACATCGGGCGCGATGACCGCTGCCCGCGCTTCGCGCTCCGCGAGGGCCGCGAGGGTGCGCCGCGCCGCGTCCTCATTGGCCTCCTCGCGGGCAAGAATCACGGCGATGTCCCGACGCTTTTTGTCCAGATCGTCGTGCCGCCGCTTCACATCGAGCAGGGCGACGTGCGCGGTGTGGGCCTCGGCGTGTTGCCGGTTGCACTCTGCAAGGGCGGCGTCGAGTTCCGCGAGGGCGGCGCGGGCAAAGGCCGCTTTTTGCTGCGCCTCGGTCAGTTCGGCGTCGAAGTCGCGGTCGCCGCCCGCCTGTTGGAGGGCGATGGTGGCAATATGGAGCGTGTTCTGCGCCTCGCGGCTCTCGTCGCGCAATGCCTCGTGCGCCATCTCAATCGCGTCGAGGTCGAGCAACCGCTGCACCTGCCGCCGTCGGTCGGCGTCGCTCGATCCGCTGAAGAATTCCAGTTCCTTCTGCTTGGCGAAGAAGGTGGTCGTGAAGGCCGCGACATTCATGTGCAGAAGCGACGCCTGCACGAAGCGCGTTACCTCGCGCACGCCGCGCACGAACGGCTCCGGCTCCTCGTTGCGGTAGATAAGCGCGTCCGGATTTGCCCCGCTCGCCCGCGCCCGCCGCACCACCTGATAAATCGTCTCGTCCTGCTCCACCGTGAGGGCGACCTCGGTATTGCCGCCGAGCGCCCGCGGCGTGACGTTCCTCGCCCCGATGCCCGCCTTCGGGCCGTACAGTACCCAGAGGATCGCCTCGAACAGCGTGCTTTTCCCGGCCCCATTGTTGCCGACGATGCCGATCACGCCCGTGCTGGGAATCTCCAGTTCCACGTCTTTCAGCCGCTTGTAGTTGGTGATTTTCAGTTTTTGCAGGTTCATCCGGCATCCTCCGCGTCGCGCTGCTGCGCCCGTCGCATCGCGTCGTCGAGCAGGGCCGCTCCCTTCTCGCGGAACGACCCGGCGAAGGCGGGTTCGTAGAGTTTGTCCGCCTCGCGCCGCGTCACGAAGCCCTCGAACTCGTCGCGCAATTGCCCGATGGCCTGCGTCTCCTCGACCTGCGCCCCCGGCATCCGTAGCGTCTGCACCGTCGGCACGAAGGCCCAACACGACTTGGCAACTTCCGTGGCGCGGAGCATTCGCGTCACCTCGCGGTCCATACCCGGCTTCGCGTCCACCACCCTGCACAGCACCATCGCCTGCGCCCGCGTCGCCTCCGGGATAACGCGGAGCCGCTTCTCCACCTCGCCCACGATCTGCTCCGCCGTGAGGTCTTGCGCGTCGTGTAACGGCGGCACCGCGTGGACATCCCGCGCCGGGACGGGGACGTGCCGCACGCGGGGCAACTCGCCCTTCGTCAGTTCGACGCGGGCATATCCCGGCGTCACATGCAGGTCGCCGATGCCGATGCGCTCGGTGCTGCCGCTGTAGTAGGTCTTCGCGCCTTTGCGGTCGTGTTCGTGCCAGTGGCCGAGGGCGACGTAATCCCACGCCTCGTCAATCAGGTTCGCCTCGATGTCGTCGTCGCCGTGGTATCCCGGCATCCCCTTGAGGCCGTACGCCCCGTGCGCGACGAGGATTTCCGTCACATCGGGGTCGTCGGACGGGAGCAGCACCGGGGCTTGATCGTTCGTGAAGGCACCATGCGGGGCGGCGGCGATGCGCACCTGCCGCCCCGCGAGTGCGAAACGCACATCCTCGCATTCGTACCCCGCGACGAAATGCGTGCCGGGGCAGGCGATGGCGCAGAGGTCGAGCACGCTGCCCGCGTGGCGCAGGCGCGGGGTGTCGTGGTTGCCGCCGATTAGCACCACCGGCAGGCCCGCCGCTTCGAGCCGCCGCAGCTGGCGGATGAAGAAGATCAGCGTCCCCATCGGCGGGCGGCTGTGGTGGAAGGCGTCGCCCGCGTGCAGCACGAGGTCGGGCCGCTCGTCGGGTGGCGACTCGATGATGTCCGTGACGGCGGCGGCAAAGGCGTGTTCGATGTCCACGGCCCGCTGGTTGCGCCCCCGGTTCGCCGTGTCGTCGGTGACGAGGCGCGTGAGGGCGGAAAAGCCGAGGTGCGTGTCCGCTAGGTGCGCGATGCGGAGCGGGCGAAGTTCGGTCATGGGTGCGTTCCTTATACATGGGCCGACGGAGACGCCCGCCGCAGTATCATTACGTGCCTCGCTGTAGGGGCGCACGGCTGTGCGCCTTCTGCCACGCCTCGAATCTCGTGGGGCGGCACCATGCGTGGATCACCCCGACGGAGCCAACTGGGAAACGATGCGGCGGAAATAATCCAACGGCGTGCTGCGTCCGGGCCGGTAGGTGTTCAACGAACCGCGCAGGCGGTCGCGCTGCACATCGGTGAAGACGAACTCGCCTACGATGCTCTTCACCTGCGCCTTCGTGGGCGGCGTGTGATCATATTGGAGCGACAGTTTCTGCAACAGGCGGAAAAACTCGTCGTCGGTGTCCATCCGCGCCGCACCGCCGTAGATTTTCTGCGCACTCGCCCCCGCGAGGGTCGGCGGGCGCGGGAAGACGCCGAAGACCGGCACCGCGACGTGCGCGTGCCGCATCAGCATCGTCCCCTTCGAGACGCGCAGCAACTCGGCCTTCGTGCTCTCGGAGAGCGAGCGGTACGACGGGCTGATGATCTCCTCGTCGCCGATGCGCCCGTAGAACGACGTGGCGGCGTTGCCGACGACCTCGTCGTCCACTTTGCTGCGGAACTGCTGCGCCCCGAACAGCACGACGTTAAGGTGCCGCCCCCGCGCCGCGATATCCACCAACGTGTCGCGCAATCCACTGCGCCCGCCCGCCGGGGCGTACTTGTTCAGCTCGTCCACGAAGATCACGACCTTGTCCACGCCGAGTTTGCCGTCCTCCGCCATGCGCCAGACGCGGTTGATCGTGGCGGTGACGAGCAATTCCTGCACCGTGGTGTTGCACCCCGCGATGTCTATCACGCGCAACTCGCGGTCGGTGAACGGGCCGTCGCACTTCGGGTGGTCGCCGTACTCGACGTGCGTCTGCGCGAGGAGGCCGTTGCATTTGGTGAGCAGGTTCTTGATGCGGTTCCGGGCCTTGTTGATCGTGAAGCGGTGGTGTCCGTGCCAGTCCTGCGGCGGCTTCTCGCCGTCCATCCCCGCGAAGTGATCGTCAATCTCCGCCATCAGGCGGTTGAACTCGCCCATCGTCTGCGTCTGGCGGTCGCGCAACTCGCCGATGAACGAGAGGAACTTGTCGTCGAGGTCGGCCCCCTCGAAGACGCGGTGCGAGTATTGCAGAACCTCGCCGAGCGTCCACAGCACGGGATGGCAGCAATCGTTCTCGCCGCGTGCCGAGGCGCGGAGCGTGTTGAGGTCGCTCAGGTACTGCGGCTTGTCGAGGTTGATCGCCTTCGCGTGGTCGTCGTGCGGCACCGCCCCCGGCTTGAAGGGGGCGAAGATGCGCGGGTGCGCGAACGGCTCCGGCCTCATCTGCATCTGCGCGTACATGTGGCGGTCGAGCGGCCCCGGCAGCCGCAGGTGCGTGTCGCGCTCGCGGAGCGTGGCGGCCTCGTCCTCGCTCACGTAGGCGGGCTTGTCAAGCCAGAGTAAATCCGGCCCCTTGACATTGAACATCAACGCCGCGACGCTCCCCTGCGCCGCCTTGAACACCGACGCCAGAAGGAACAGGGCGTGGCTCGTCTTCGTGGCGAGGCCCGACTGCCCCGTCCAGTTCGCGTGACCGGCTTCGGGGCCGAGCAGGTAGTCGCTGTCCACGCAGAGCGGCGTGTGCTGGAAGACCGGGCGCGGCCCCGCCTCGGTCTCCTCGTACAACATCTCGCCGTCGGCACCCCGCGCCGGGTTGCCGTTGCGGTGCAGGAGGGCGGGGATGGCGACGCCGCTGTAGGCATCGTCGCCCATCGCGTAGCGGATCGCCTCCGGGGTGGCGTAGAACACGGCACCGCTGCACGGCGGGCGGCGCGAACGCACGTCGTCGCGGCGGTGCTTCGTCCCCAGCACGCGACAGGCGAAGACGAGGATTTCCGGGCGCGTGCTGGCAAGCGGGGCCGCGACATCCTCCGACCCCTGATAGTCGAAGTAGTCGTCGAGGAAGGTTTGCAGGTCGCTGTACCGCTGCGGCTCGTCGAGGATGCCGATCACGGCGGCGTCCTCGGAGAAGGCGACCACGATATGCCCGATGTCGAGGGCGCGGGCGGCGTCGCTATCGTCCGCCGCCCAGAAGTGGAAGGTATGCGCGGCGGCGGGCGTGCGCTCGCTCGTGACCACGCGCCCCACGGGGCCGCTCTGCGTATCAATCAGTTCGGTGAAAAGTGCCTGAATTTCGGTGTTCATGCTCAGACGACCTCCCGGAGATAGCGGCGCAGCGTGGCGGGAACGCGGTGCGTGGCGCGGTCGAGTTTGGTCTTGAGGATGCGCTCGGTGAGGTGGATCGGGTAGAGTAGCACGGGCCAGCGACCGTCCGCCGCACGGGGCGCACGCTCGGCATACACGGCGCGGGTGAGGGCATCTATCGCGCCCGTGGTGGCGACGTGCGCCGGGGCTTCCACGCGCACGAGGCCGCTCAAGGGGTCGCTGCCGTCTGCCGCGTGCAGGCGCAGGTACCACGTCGTGGTGGGGCGGTTGTTGCTCGCGGTGCGGCGGCGGAAGGCAGTGCTGCGCTGCCCCACCGGGAGCGCCAGAAGGGCGACCATCTCCGCGCCCGTGAAGTCGAAGCGGTTGTGCTGCTTGATGAGGCCGAGGGCGTACGGTGTGGCACTATCCGCGAGCCGCCCGTCCACGACCAGCCACGCGGGCGCGGCGAGGGCATAGCCCTGCCATGTGCTGAAGGTGTCGTACTCGCATTGCGCCCGGAAGCCGCTCACGGCGGCGCGAAAGCAGCCGCGCAGGGCGAGATAGTCGTCGGGGCGGGCGAAGTCTTTGCCGTTTTCGGGGCAGCGTTGCACCGCGAACCGCGCTCCGAGAAAGGCGTCTTCGAGCGCATCCGCCCGCGCATCCCCCGGCGGGGCGACGATCACCACGAGAGCCTTCACGGTCGTGTGACCATGCACGGCGCGGATCACGCCATCCTGCGGCCTACGCTCGATGACGCCGGAGACGACCACGGCGAGGGCGAGCGAACACATGCCGCTCCACCCGAGGGGGAAGGTGCGCTGCACGCCGTCGAGGAAGTAGCGGATGGCGGTGTCGCCTCGGTCGGCGGCGGGGTCGAAGGCGTGCGGACCGATCCGGTCACCCTCGATGCGGTCAATACTCCCGGTCTGCTCCGGCTCCGCGAACGCCTCTAACGCGGCGGCGATGTCGAGTTCGAGCCGAGTGGCAGCGGGCGTGGCAAGGAACGGCACGCCCCGGAGCCGGAGCGCGTCCAGTGCCTCGGCGAGGGCCACCGGAAGATCGAGTAGTTCGCGTGACGCTGACATTTGTCCCCCTTCCCCCTACATGAACGGACACCAGTAAGGGTAGCACGCATGTGCGGCTTGGCGCAAGGGTTGTGTCCGTACATCTCCGAGATTGCGCAGAACGTGAGCAACCGACCCTTCATCAGCAGGTTACGCACGGGGAAGAATGAGACGCGAGACGCGGAACCGGAAACGCCGACGCGAGAAGCATTGACGCGGGGCCATGGATGCGGTAGTATCTTCTGGCGTCGCGGAGGCGTAGCTTAGTGGCTTAAAGCGCTGCCCTGTCAAGGCAGAGATCGCGGGTTCGAATCCCGTCGCTTCCGCCAGTTACACCTTTCGACTCTCGTGGGCCGCTAGCTCAATTGGCAGAGCAGCTGACTCTTAATCAGCGGGTTACTGGTTCAAGTCCAGTGCGGCTCACCACTCTTTTCCTTTGTATGGTAAGGAACAACGGGGCGGCGCGTATAGTTCGCGCCGCCCCGTTTGGTGTCCCCTGTACCGATTACTGTACCGATTCGTTCCGCGATACCGCTTTCAGCGGGGTGAGAGCGGTGTCCATCATCGCCGCGAGTTCCGCTCGCCGTTCGTCGTAGACGTGCGTATACCGTACGGTGGTACTGATTTGCGAGTGGCCAAGCACTTCCATGATGTCCCGCCCGGTCGCGCCCTGTGCGGCGAGCAGCGACCCCGCGCTGTGGCGTAGGTCGTGAAAGCGGATGTGGCGAATCTTCGCTGCCACGAGCAGGGCGCGAAACTGCTTGCGCAGGTTGTGTTCGTCAACGGGTGTGCCAATGGTTGACGTAAAGATTAGCCCCTGTTCTTGCCACCGGATGCCCGCCCACAAGCGTTCTTCCAGTTGCCGTACCCGGTGCCGTCGCAGGGCGTCCACCGCGAGGGCGGGCAGGGCGAGGGTGCGGCGGCTTTTCGGCGTCTTCGGTTCCACCAGCGCGGGCTTGCCGTCCACCCGCTGCAATTGGTAGCGCACGGCGAGCGTTCCCGCTTCCAAGTCCACATCCTGCCAGCGCAGCCCCAAAGCCTCACCCTGTCGCAGTCCGAGGGCGAGGGCCACGGTGTACAGGGCTTCCAATCGGTCGTCCGCCACCGCCGCGAGGAACGCGGTCGCTTCTGCCGGGGTGAGGGCCGTCGTCTCGCGGGGTGTCACCTTCGGGGCGTCGGTGAGGGCGGCGGCGTTGCGGGTGATGTAGCCCCATTTCATCGCCCGGTTCAAGGCGGCGCGAAGGATGCGGCGAGCGCGTAGGGCCATTTGCGGACTGACGTTCGTTGCCAGCACCACGAGCATCTTCTGTACTTCCTGTGGTGTGAGGCGGGCAAGCGGTATGCCGCCGATGTGCGGCTCGATGTGTCGCTTTACCGTCTCCGCGTAATCTTCGTGAGTGCGGGACGCGAGGCGCGGCTTCACAGTGTCCGAAAGCCACGCCGCGAGGAATTGCCCGGTGGTCTGTTCGTTCGTACTCATTGCCAGACCTTGCGCGGCGTCCCGCTGCATCTGTTCGAGTAGGGCGTTCGCCTCGTCTTTGGTCTTGGCGGTCTTGCGCTTCTGAACGCGCTTGCCGTTCGCGTTCGTGATCGGGAAAGAGGCAATCCACATCCCATCTTCATTGCGCGGGAACACGCTTCCCTCGCCGTATGCCCGCTTCACAGGTGCCTTTGCTCGTGGCATCGCTTCGACCTTTCCTTACGTGAACGCGGGCGGCGGTAGCAGGGGTTATCACTGCCCGCGCCAATCAATTTCCTACGCGACGCGGGCCGCTACGCGTGTCGCCAGTGCCGCCGTTACCGCCGCTTCCACCGTCGCCACCGCCACTGCACCCGTAGGGCGTGCCTCGCGGACCGTGCGCAGGGTATGGGTCAATTCGTGTTCGGTGAGGGCGTGCCGCACGGCGAGGGCGGCGAAGTGCAAGAGTGCCGCCGGGGTGATCTGTACGGGCATCTGCGTGGTCCTCTCGTATGGGGGAGAGGGGCGGCGCGGGTGCCGCCCCGTGTGGCGATTAGGCGGCTTCGGCGGTGTCAACGGGGGCCGCATCCTCGCCGGGGAACACGAGCGGGTGAACGGCTTCGCAGCGGTCAAGGCGGAAGGACTTCACCTCGCGGCGGAAGGTGCAGAAGCCACGCACGCACACGGCGTTCTCTTTGGTGAGGAACACGCGGGTAACGTAGATCACGCGCCCCGTGGTCACGCCATCGTGCGAGTAGGTCACGACCACCGCGCCGTTCTCTTGCAGGGCAATGGCGACGTTGGCGAGGGCAACGGCCTGCACTTCGTCCATTTGCGCGAGGGTGGCGAAGACTTCGAGGGCGGTGCGCAGATCGTCGGGGGCGGTGGCGTCGGAGAGGGCGCGGGGTGCTTCGAGGGTAACGGGGCGAAGCACGGTCGCGGTGACGGTGGCGGTGGTATCGTGTGCAGTGATGGTCATTGGGGTTCACTCCCTTTGGCTGTCCGCCCTGTTCGGTGTTCAAGCACCGGGCGGGGCATTTCGTTGTCGGGGAACGTTTTCCCTCGACACATGCATTATCGCATGATATACTCTACTTGTCAAGCGGTTTCGCCTGTTTTGCCTTTCTACTATCGCCTGCTATGATCGGGCGTATGAAGGAGATGCCGTACATGAACGTGCAGGAAGTGGCCCAAACGCTCGGTATCACGCCGGGGGCGGTGCGCGACGCCGTGGCGCGGGGGCGGTTGCAGGCTATCCGGCAAGCGGGGACGGCGAAGAAGGCGGGCTATCTGCTCGTTGACCGCGAGGAAGTGGAGCGATACCGCCGCGAGGTACTCGGCACGCGAGGGCGGTACGAGCGGCGAAAGAAGGACGAAGGCGACACGTAGGTGTCACTGCACGGGGTTTTCGGTAGGCAGGCGATGCTGCTCGCCATCTCCGGGGTGGGCGGGGGCAACGCGACGAAGGAGACGATTGACGCGAACATTCAGGCGTTGGATGCGTACGCCTTCTATCAGGCGAAGAACATTCGTCAGACCGCGAATGTGCTGGCGGCGGACAATCTCGAAGTCGTGCTCGCCACGCAGCGCGACCTCGCCCCGCAGACACGGGCGGACATTCAGAAGGAGATTGACGGCTATCGCCAGACGGCAGCCCGCTACGAGAGCGAACCCGCGACGGGCGAGGGCAAGAAGGAACTGCTGGCGAAGGCGCAGGGATTCGAGGCGAAGCGCAACCATGCGCAGCAGCAAGACCCGAACTTCGACTACGCGCAGGCGTTCTACCAGATCGCCATCGTGATCGCGTCGGTGAGCATCCTGTCGGATTCGCGCCGCTTGCTGCTCCTGTCCCTCGCCCTCGGCACCCTCGCCACGGTACTGATGCTGAACGGGTTTCTCCTGTTCACGCCGCTCCCGTTTGGCTAGGGGCGGGCCATCGCGCCGCATGGCGAGAGACCAACCGGAGGGACAGGGCAGTTTGCGACGCCACCGCGACGAAGTGCGGGGCAAGTGCGGACTTGCGGCGACCGCGCCCCCGCTGCACGGCAAGCGCGGCGGGGGCGGGGGCTCAAGAAGGACGGCACGGGTGGCGATGATCCGTAGGCCGCCCATGTATCCCCCTTACGTCGCTACATCGTCTGCACTCTCCGCACGGCCTGCATCGTTTATGCTTCGCCTGCCATTGCCACGGCGGTCGCAGGGAGAAAGGAATCGCAGCATGACGGAGGAGCGTTCGGACAAGCCCCCCGGAGACGACGAGCCACCGGCCCGCCCATCCCCCGAAGACAGCCCCGGCGATGCCACCGCGCCGCCAGAGCCGGAGATGGGCAGGCTAGTCGCAGGCGGAATACGACGCGGCGGTAGAGAAGGCCGCAAAGGGCGTCTGCGGCTGATGGATCAACCGCAGCCCAACGACCGGGAGCCGCACGAGGGCGAGCCCCGTTCCCGCCGCAGTTCCTCAACTTGTATCCTCCCCTCAAGATGGTACGTATCGCCCTGTGGGTGATAACGGGGCTACTACTCACGGTTCTCGTGGTGCTTGTGGTGACTGGGCGGTAGGGGGAGGCGCAGAGACTCCTTATGCCATTGCCTACCCCGCGTCTGATTCAACTCGTGCTATCGGATGCCCTGTACCCACAGCGTCCCGTCAGCCCCGCCCTTGTGCCGTGCTGCCCGACGACTCCAAAGGCGAGTAAACGATGCGATGCTCCCGTTGCGGCAACCCCAACGCAGAACTAAAGGTACGGCCCGTTCGGGCATGGGCCATAATGCTATCAGGTCTTTGGTTTCTCGCGGGTGCCGCAGTCACCGCATGGTGTATCTTCAAGGGCTACGAAGTGGAGAAATTTCTCGCCCGATATGCAGCCACCGCCCCTCAATTTGCCGACATTGCCGCTCGATACATCGAAGCAAGCAGCGAGATGGCGAGTTTTTACGCCTATGCAACAGTGGCGTTCGTGCTTGCGCTCCTACCAGCGGCCTTCATCGCTCAACGTGCGAGTCGCGCCCTGAGGTACGCAGGGCTATACCGTTGCGAGGTGTGCGGTCACGAATGGAAGCCATCAGCACAAATACCGAAACCCGCCCCCCGCCCGAAGCCCCTCGCACCCAAAGGCGAGTAACACAAGAACGACCCGTAGGCCGCTCGCGTTCACAACTGTTACGCCATCGGATGCCCCGCACCTACGGCGTCTCGTCAGCCTCCCCGGTGCCTTCACCCCTCCCGACCCACCTGCCGCCGCGACTGCTCGCGTAACCACTCCTTCAACGTCGCCAGTTCCGTGGCCTGCCGCTGTTCCACGAGGCGGATGAGCTTCGAGCAGGCGAACCCGTAGTTAGGGGCCGAGACCGTGAGACGGTAGGGGTAGAGCGTGAGCCGCACCCCGTTCGGGTCTGCCTCCTGCTCGATACGGAACCAGCGGCGCAGTTCGGCGATTTGTTGTTCCGTATCGTCGTTCACGGCTCACCGCCCCGTCACTGTGAGTGCGACCAATATCACGAACACCACGAGCAGCAGCCCCGCCACCGCCCACAGCACGAGCGTCGCCCGCAGCAGGTCGGGGGAGCGCAGGTTCCCCGGCACGAAGGGACCGCCCTCGCGTGGCGGTCGGTCGGGTTGCTCGTCCATGTTCCCTCCCCCTGTCCTGCCCTGCCCTGCCTGTATCCTCGCACACCTCTCCACCCCCTGCATTCACTGCCCAGTCTCCACGTCGCTGTAGCGTCCCCCCGGTGCCGCCCTACTTACACCCGCCCTCGTCGTCAGGCCCACCGCCCCCGCGTCAACTCCAGCCCGCTGACACCCCGCGAGGTGGACGCCGGGATGCGCACGCTGTACACGCGCCCGATGCCCGCCACCGAGCCGCCCGTGCGGGCGTTTGCGCTGATCGTCACAGGGGTGGGGTGTCAGCCGCGACGGTGAACGACGCGGCGGCGTAGTTCGCGTCCAGCGCGGGGACGAGCAGCAGCAGGGCGGCGACGCTGCGGGCAATCCGCGTCGCCTCGCGCACTTCGTCGCTTGTGAGGTCGCGCCCCAAGACGCGCCGCTCGCGGTACGACAGCCATTTTTTCAGCACTTGGTAGCCACCGAGCGTGTACCGCCACACATTCACGGGAACGCACGCCCAATACGCCACCTCGTTCAGGTACACGTCGTAGCACGTCGCCCCCAACAGCGCGAGGGCGTCCCCGTTGCTCGCCGTCAGTGCCGCCCGTTCGTCGGGCGTGTACTCGCGCTCTTGCGCCTTGCCGCGTGCGGGCATCACGGGCGCACCGCCCCCGCCGTGGCCCCAGCCCGCCGTCACCGCCAAATCGGTCGTGGTGTTCAGGTTGCCGCCGCCCACACGCCGCACGGGGGTGAGAGGCAGCAGGTCGGGGCGGTAGGGCGGCGTGGTGACGCCGGGAACGGGCGTCTCGGTGTCGAGCAGGGCGGCGACCTGTCGCCCCAACGCGGCGGACCCCTGTAGCGCGTCGCCCGTGGCGGGGAGCGGCACGCGGGGCCAATCCTGCCGCAACGCCCCGGCGTTCTCCTCGCGGTAGGCGGGGGCGTGCAGCACCGCGAGGGCGTGGTGGAAGAGGTCGGCGGCCTCCCCGCCCACGGTGGCGAGGTAGGCGCGGGTGGCGTCACTCAGGTTCGGTCGCGGTTCGCCGCTGCCGTCCGCGTCGAACAGCGTCTTTCCCGTGGGGCGTAGTAGCAACGGGAAGAAGTTTGAGAACCCGTTGCCGAAGTTGTCGGCAAGGATGCGACTAAAGTACCCCCGGTCAAAATGGGCCATTGTCTGCTTCTGTCGCGCCTCAATCCACATGTTGCCGTCAAACACTTGCGGGAAGTACGCGGGCGACTTCTCGCCTAGCAATCGCGTTTCCGGTTCCCAGTACACCCATCGTGCGTCAAAGGGGCGGTACGCATACTTCACCACCTGCTGCGGCAGGAATCCTCGCGCCTGAAGTTCTCTGCGCGTCGCAATCGGGTCAAAACGGGCGGTGGCATCGAACGCACCGGGGGCAATCGCTTTCATCTGTTCGTCGCTCACCGCCGGGTCGAAGTACGCCCGCATTCGCTTCTCCAGCGCGTCCCGGTCTATGTCCACCACCACATCATCGCGCTTCGTCTGCACGCCGGGGTACGACACGGGAAACAGGTCGGGCAGCGCGGGCCACGCCCCATATGCCGCCGTCGTCTGTGCCGGGGCGAAGGGCAGCCCTAGCGCGTTCGGGGGCGCGAGGGTGCGGTACGGCGCGGCGTCGGGGTGCGCGAGGCTGGCAAGCAGCGCGGCCCGCTTCTCGCGCCCCCAGAAGTCCCGGTACCGCACCACGGCGGGCGGGGCGTCGGGGCCGTGGTCGCGCCGCCGCACCAGCGTCGCCACCGCCGTTCCTACCTGTATCCCCTCGCGGTTGTACTCCGTGCTGAACACCGACGGGTCGGGCGTGCCGTCCGGCGCGACCTTGCCCGTGCGGTACTTGTCCCCGTTCAGGTTGTCTATGTCCACGCGGTCGAACACGTCCATGTACCGCTCGCGCATCGCCGTGAACGAGAGGCCGTCCAGCCACGAGTAATTCGAGATGAGGCAGACCACGCCCGCCCCCGTGCCGCCCACAATCCGCCGTTCCGCCGCCCGGAAGAAGCGTACATAGAGATCGTTCAGCCCCTGCCCCTGCGGTTGCCGCGTCCCCTTCGCCGCCCGGTACGCCCCGCCCAAGTCGCGCTCCTCGTCCGCCGCCGCCCCCGCGAAGCCGTTGTACGGCGGGTTGCCCAATACCACCAGCACGGGGGCGTCCTGCTTCACCCGCGCCGCCGCGTCGCGTTCCGCCGCCAGTTCGGGGAAGCCCGGTATCTGCTCGTACACCTCGTCGCCCGTCGCGTTCCACCCCGTGAGCGCGTTCGTGAGGTAGACCGCCGCCCGTTCCCGTTCACCGAGCGGCGCACCGAGCCGCGTCAGGAGCAGCCCCAATTGCAGGTGCGCCACCACGTACGGCGCGGGCAATATCTCGAACCCCACCACCCGCGAGGTCGCCGCCCGCCGCAGATCGTCGCCGCCCAATGCGTCCCCGCCCCCCGCCGCCAACCGCTGTGCGATCAGTTTCACGGTTTCCACGAGGTACGCCCCCGTGCCGCAACACGGGTCGAGCACCCAGACGTTCGGGTCGGCAAGCCCCAACGGGATGCCCAATTCCTCGCGCACCGCCGCGTCTGCCCGCGCCACCATGTACCGCACCACATCGGGCGGCGTGTACCACACCCCCAACTGCTCGCGCAGGGCGGGGTCGAAGGCCCGCAAGAACGGCTCGTAGAAGTATTGCACCGCCTGCTCATCCGCGAAGTGCGCGAAGAAAGCGGGGCGGTCCACCCGGTTCAGCGTCGCCGCCGCACGGTCGAGGGCATCCACGAGGCCGAGCGGCTCCAAGATGCGCCGCGTCGCCAGCGTCTCGAACAGCGCGGCGATGGCGGGGACGCGCAAGAGCCACATGCCCATGCGCCACTCGAAGCGGTCGGTGCGCGTCGGGTTCTCGGTGTGCCACAGCACCCACGCGGAGAACACGCCGTAGAAGAGCGTTTGCAGAAATGTGGACAGGAAAAACTCGTCGCCCCGCGCCCCCGCGAAGCGCAAGCCGAGTGCTTCGGTGAGGGCTTGGCGCACGCTCGCCAGTGCCGGGAGGTCGCGCCCCGCGAGGCGCACGCGGGCGGCGCGGGCGTACGAGGCGAGGAACCACGCGAGGTCTTCGGGGCGCGTCAGGGGCGCATTGGTGAGCAGGGCGCGGGCGAGGAAATCCGCGAAGGGTGCGCCGTGGGTGTGGGCGGCGTGGGGATGCGCCGCGAGTTCCCAGAACGCCGCTTCGCTCGCGGCGAGGGTGTAGCGTTCCACAGTCACGGCGGCACCATCCGGCCCCTTACCCACGAGCAGGAAGTCGCGCAGGTTCGTCACGAGCACGAGGCCGTACCGGGCGAGGTACTTGGCGACTTGGGGCGACAGGGCGACCGCCGCCGCGTCGTCTGCCGCCCCCTTCACTTCCAGCACGCCGCGTGCGGGCAGGAGATTGTTCTTCATCGCGGCGAGGGTATCGGGGGCGCCGCGCAACTGGTCGGGGGTGAAAAAGCCCGCGTCGGGGATGCCCGCCCCTTTGCCCGCCGGGTGCAGCACGCATTGCACACGCGGTTTGAGGGCGGCCCCGGCGGCGTCGAAGAGCGATTTGAGGGCGGGATAGAACGACGTTTCTTTCACCCCGGCGGGGCGCGTCGCCGCCACCGCGCCCAAGTACCGTTCGAGCGCGTCCATGCTCCCCCCGCCGTGTCGCTGCTTCGCCCCGTGAACCGAAGGGCAAGTATCGCATCCGCGAGGCGGCGCGGGCAAGGGCGCGGGCATCCCGTAGCACGTCGCCACCTTCGCCGCGCTACGGGGCGTACAGGCGGTGTGACGGGCATCCTCGCGCATTATCGTGCGGTTGAATGATCGCAATTTCGGTTGAATGGGCGGTTGAATGCACTATGCCTGCACACGATGCACACGATCAGCCTTTTTTGGGGGGGGAACCGGCGGCGAAGTGGCGAACCGCCGGAATACGTGCGGAGCGTTGAACCCCTTTGAACCCCGCTGAACCCCCTAAAAAAAGACGGCGAGGTTCAGCGCGAGCGGGTAACGCGAACCGTTCAGGTCGCATCCTCGTTCCCCGTCGCCAGTGTTTGCACGAGCGCGACGATTTGTGCGCGTTCGCTGGCTTCACGGGCAAGTACCGCCGCATACGTCGTCAGGTCGAGACGCGCCCGAATCGCCCCCTCGATCACGCCCGCCAACTGTTCCGGCGTCATCGCTTCCACCTGTACCGTTTCCCCGCGCCAGTTGCCCCGGCGGTCGGTGTCCTTCGGCGGCGCGTCCGGCAAGGCGTACTGTTTGATTTGCCGCGATGTCACGGCGATGCGGGCGAAGGATGCTACCCCCGCCCTGCCAAGATCGGCGCACATCGCCGTCACATCGCCCGTGGCGGCGTCGAAGATCGAAATGCCCGACGGGTCGTGATCCCCGATGTGCAGCACGGTCACGGGAA
>JAABUN010002519.1_pt1 | contig 32248 bp, 35 predicted proteins | sample 5559311 | NCBI WGS metagenome assembly JAABUN01 (sample SAMN10711877, study PRJNA513370) | rock metagenome | isolation source: Antarctica rocks | place: Antarctica: Victoria Land, Siegfried Peak sud | reverse complement strand
CGCGACGATGACGGGTGTCACCCCGGTGTTCATGGACGAGGCGAGCAGACAGCACCGCTGACCGCCACGCACCTTGGGTGGCGCGCTGCGACGTGCAAGCGAGCGATCGGCTGGCGGACAAGGTCGCCTGGCCCACTGGTGTCCGGTAGACCTTCCGCCTACGGGACGTCTGGACAAGCCGATGGCGGACGGCCGCTAAGCAGGCTGCGGTGACGTCGTGTCGTTGCGACGCCCCGTGGCTGCTGGCCGCACGGCGTCCTGGCTGAAAATGCCTAGACCGTGAGCGAGGACGGTGGCAGGATGCGCGCCATGGTTCACCTCGCGATCCAATGTTTCAATCTCGACACGACGGATCCCGCCCGCCTTGCCTCATTTTGGCAGGAGGCGCTGGGATGGCGACGCACCCATGCCACCGTCGACGAGGTGGTCCTCGAACCGCCGGCGGGCAGTGCACAGGACGGTGTCGCCCCTGACCTGCTGTTCCTTCGCGTACCCGAAGGCAAGACCGTGAAGAACCGGTGGCATCTCGACCTGCGCCCCGAGGACCAGGGCATCGAGGTGGCGCGGCTCGAGGCGCTTGGCGCAAGACGCGTCGACGTCGGCCAAAGTGACGACGTCAACTGGGTCGTGATGGCTGACCCCGACGGCAACGAGTTTTGTGTGCTGCGGGCATTCAATGCAGACGAGCGGCGCGAGATCGCCCAAGAAGCTGCAGCAAACACCGCCGGGCCATCGTGACAGGCCCCTGGCACGTCGCCCGATCCTCACCTCGGAACGCACATGCCGCGGAGGGCCTGCTGCACCATCAGGTAAGTGCCGTGCGCGCGTTCCGGTAACCGAACGCCCATCGGTGACCAGTCGGCCAGCTGGGCTACCAAGGCCAGCTCGTCCCGCAGGGGATCGTCTACCGGGCTCGCCTCGAAGTCAGTCGAGGCGCCGCTCGGCCGTGAGGTGGCTGGGGGTGTCGCCGGTGTTGATGGTCGTGCTCGGTTCGATGAGAACGACATCCGCGCCGTCGATGGACACCGGCTGGTGGTGCACTCCCCGTGGCACGACGTATAGCTGTCCGGGTCCCAGGGTCACCTCGTCGTCGTCCAGGCGGATGGTCAGCGAGCCGCTGAGTACGAGGAAGACCTCATCGGTCTCAAGGTGGCGGTGGCGGGTGAACTCGCCCTTGGTCTTGACGACCCGGATGTCGTAGTCGTTGAGCACGGCCACGGTCCGAGGGGACCAGGGTGCGTCGATGCGGGCCAGGGCGGCGGGAAGGTCGATGGGCTCGGTCATCGTGACAGCCTGCCTGATCGGCGGCTCGATCGAGCCCCTGGTGCCCGGAAGGGGATCCCTTGCGGACAAGATCACGACTGCCCGTCATCGGCTCCGCAAGTGTCCGGTGATCGTTCGGCTTACGGAGGGCCGGCTATGCGCGCAGGGCTTGGAGCCAGGGCAGCGCGGCATCGCCAAACGGCTCCGATCTGGCCTGGATGAGCGGAAGCAGCTCCCGCGCGGTATCAGCTGCTTTCTGGACTTCACTTTCGGCGACAAGGCCTGAAGCGGCCAACAGGTCGAACTCCTCCTGGTCGACGATCGCGGCCTGCCCGTCCGCCCTCCGGAACAGATCCAGCTCGAGATCAACGAAGGACCAGGTTTCGCCCTCAAGAGTTGGCGGCGTGCAGATATCGATGGTGAGGTCCGTCTCCGGGGTGAACCAGAAGGCCGTCAACCACCAGGTGTTCTCGTCGATCACCCAGACAGCGTCATGCCGCTGAGCTTCCTGGCGGCCGTCTGGTTGCCGAACTGGATTCCCACGCCGCGACCCGAGCCAGGTGCCGTGACGATCGCTGCCCAGGCGCACGACCGGCCAACTGAACGCCACCGAGCAGCGTGCGCTGGCGAGCGACCATTTGTATTTGGACATCGTGAGCATGGCCTCCAGTGTGGGCCACGATATGAACGTGCCGGCTCACGATCGTCTGCCGTTCGCTTGTTGTACGTGGGTCGGGTGCCTTTCAGGCCGGCTTGTGCAGGCGGAGCACTAGGAACGCGGGCTCCCGACTGAGGGTCTCGTACGCCTCGGGGTGACGGTCGCGCATGCTCTCGGCCGGTTTCGGCTCGGTGAGCAGGTCGATCACGAAGCCCGGACGAAGGGCCGCGGCGCACAGGTCCGACAGGGGCTCGCGCCAGTAGCGCACCGCGTGCCGACCGTCCGGGGAGTCCCCCATGTCCGTCTCCAGCACCCGGTCGAAGTAGGAACCGCCGCTGCGCAGCGCGTCGGCCATGGGGTGCGAGGTCGAGACGACCAACGCACCCCCCGGGGTAAGGACGCGGTACAGGTCGGCGAAGGCCGCTGCCCGGTCATCGGCGTAGTGGATGGCCAGCGCACACACGACCAGATCGAAGGACTCCTCCGGGTAGGGCAGCGACTCCCCGAGCCGGGCAAGATCGATCTGGGCCCGCTCGCCCACTCTGCGTCGGGCCAGGTCCACCATCATCTGGGAGGCGTCGAAGCCGACCACTTGGGCGCCGGCGTCGAGCAGCACCTCCGCGTACAGCCCTGGTCCGCATCCGGCGTCGAGCACCCGCCGCGCCCGGACCGATCCGAGCGCCTCGAGCACCGCCGGGCGGTCGTAGTGCGCGTTGTACGCGCCGTCGATGGCGTGCCGCTCGAAGTGCTCACCCATGGCGTCGTAAGGAGCCCACAGCGATTCGCTCACCCGGGCACCCTATGTTCACCGCCGCGTCGGATTCGTCCCGCGAGTCCCGCTCAACGATCGCTATCCGACGCAGCCTCGCTCCGCCCGCTCGATCAGTCTTCTGGCGCCGTCCCTTGCGACCATGAGGGCGATCCTGAGTGACGCTGAGGCCTTCTCAGCCGTCGACACGCTTGAGCGCCACTGCCAGCTGTACGCCGAGGGTGGTGAACCCCAACCGTTCGGACAGCCGCTCCGACGCTGTGTTGCCAACACGGCTGCGCCACTGGGCGATCAGACCGTTACCGCCGACCGCGTGGTTAACAGCCGCGCTGGCCGCTGAGAGCGCGTGGCCTTGTCGCCGCTGGGCCGGGTCAGCGATGACTCCGAGGTGGGCGATGGACGCGCCCCAGGGTTCGTGACCGGCAAGGGCTGCGGGGTGGCCATCGGCGGTGCGGCTGACCCATCGGGGCGACATCGACGCGAGCCCGCTCTCATCCCAGTCGGCGTCTGCGCACCGCGCCTGGAGCTCCTCCACAGTGGAGTTGTCGGCGAGTTCGACGGCGTCACCCGCCGGACTGACGGTGGGTGTGTCTCGGTATCCCAGGGTCGCCACACCGATGGGGCTTGGTTCGAGCGCCGACACCTGCGCGGTGACGGCGCGGACGTCCACAAGAAGGTCAGTCGCGACGCCTCGCAGCCGCGCCAGAGCCGGCTCGGGAGCGAGAACCACGCATGCCGCGCCGAGCCGCACCACGACGCCGGCGTCCGCATTTTTGCGGGGCACGAACGTGGTGCCGGGTGACCGGAGGACGTCGAGGGTGACGGTCAGCCGCCGGGCCCACTCGCCTAGGACGAGGTCCTGCCCAACGTCGGTCAGAGCCACGGTCGCCAGCCTGCCACGGCTGACCTATCGGGAGTGACACGGTCGATGTCGCCACTCCTTGTCATGTGGCATCGTCGGTGGGATGGCGGTCACGAAGGACTGGCAGGCCTGGCACGAGCCGTACGCAGACGCGACCTCGCCCCTGTCGCGGCGGCTGCAGCTGGTCCAGCGCCATATCGGCTTGTGGCTGGAGGACCGCCAGGGCGAGACGCTGACGGCAGTCAGTACCTGTGCCGGGCAGGGCCACGACCTGCTCGGCGTTCTAGCCACCCGCGCCGACGCGGACCGAGTGCGCGCCACGCTGCTGGAGGTCGACGAGCGCAACGTCGCCGCCGCCCAGGCCGCCGCTGCTGACCTTCCCAACGTCAGGGTCGACCAGGTGGATGCCGGTGATCTGGCCGCGTACGTCGGGTCGGTGCCTGCTGACCTGGCTCTGATGACCGGGGTGTTCGGCAACATCAGTGACGCCGACGTCCACCGGACAATCGAGGCCCTGCCTCTGCTCTGCGCACCAGGCGCCACCGTCATCTGGACCCGCAGCCGGCGTGCACCGGATCTGACCCCCACTGTGCGGTGCTGGTTTAAAGAGGTGGGTTTCGTGGAGCACGCGTTCCACGCACCGGCCGGGGTGTTGTTCTCCGTCGGCGTGCACCGTTTCGCCGGCGTCCCTGTGCCGCTGTCTGCGCCGGGTCGGCTGTTCCAGTTCGTGACCTGACCCGCGCACGTGTCGGTAGCCGATCCCTTGCGGACAAGATCACGACTGCCCGTCATCGGCTCCGCAAGTGTCCGGTGGTCGTTCGGCCAGCGGAACGCGGCGAAGCAGACCTCGATCACGCCGGGAGGCCGGACGATGGGTAGGTGGGCAGGACCGCCAGCGCATCGATCGGCGTCCCTTCCTCGTAGATCGCTCGCTTGCCCGCCTGTTGGGCGACGTAGTCGAATCCACCACCGTCCAGGGTCGTCGTGCCGAGAATCCCCTTCGTTGGGAGTCCACGGATGTACTCATGGAAGTGCGGCCGCTCCCCGCCGACCTCCTTGATGTACTGGATGAGCAAATGGGCTGCAGCAGGCGCTTCGGGGTGAAGTAGCGGGGCCAGGCGGGCGTGGAGCATCTGAACTTCCGCGAACGCTTCTTCGCCGAGCTCGAACAGGTCCATGTCGTCGTCCATTTCGCGGACCTGCTGGCGGATGGCGGCGTTGCGGCGACCGGCCGCGAACACGTGCTTCTCGAGATGTGCATGGGCCTCCGACTCCCGCTCCGTGTCGGACCCTTCGGCGAGTCGTGCTGTCATTCGTAGGGACACCAGGCCGCGCACTCCGTGCTGGAACGCGTTGCGCATCTCGTAGATGAGGCGGTACCCGAAGCTGCGGTCGTACAGTTCCGAGAACGCCGCCTCCACTCGGGCCTTGAGGTCGTCGTCGCCGGTACGGTTCACCTGCGCTGTGACTTGCTCGTGGTAGAGCTTCAACGCAGTGCTGTAGTTGAGGATCCGATATTCGATGAGCGGCGCCATCCACTCATCGGGCAAGGTCTGCTCACGCAGCTGCCGCAGCAACTCGTCGCGCGCGTTCCGAAGGTCGCCCCAAGCGAAAGACGGGAAGCCGTCCAGTCCACGGGTGAACCCGTAGACGTCGCGATGAGCCGCTATCGCCGTGCCCCATTCCTCGATGCTCAGCTCCCGGATCTCGACCCACCTGACCTCGCCCGGCTTAAGACCCTCGTACCGGTAGAGCGCGTGCACGATCTCCACCCGCGGTTCACCCTCGGCGTTGGTCGGCAGCACGGCGCGAAGGTCAGCGGGCATCTGGGCGATGGCCTCCGCAAGTGCGGCCTCGACGAGCTCGGCGTCATCGTTCATGTGCCCAGGCTGACAGCGGTTAGCTGTGATGGCTCAGTAGGACCAAGAACCAGGGAGCGTCGTCGGCGTCCGTCTTGTCTTGGTCGGGACACAGATCTCAAGACAGGTCCGAGCCTGACAGACATCAACTCGGCGAACTCATCCGGGCCTTGCCTCAGGGCGAACCACCGACCGACCGTAAAGACGCATCCTGCTTGTCCCGCTGACCGATCGTCTACCGACCCCCGGAACCGCGCTCAGGTCAGGGTCCGCACGTCCGCGATGTCGTACTGCGCCACGGCGGCGGTGAGCATGGCCGCTCCCTGCTCGTCGCTGGGACCGCTGCTGCGGAACGTCTCGGCGGCTGCCTGCGACTCCCACCGTTCGAAGATGTCGATGCGGCCGAGATCGACCAGATCCCCGGTGATCGCGAAGTCGAGGCAGCCAGGCGATGAGCGCGCCTGCTCCACGACGCCCACGCAGCCGCGGAGATAGTCCTCCCGCTCCTCAGGCCTCACGAGCAGGTGTCCCGCGACGATGATCATGTGCTCCTCCTTGTTCGACCGACTGTCAAGGACAGAGACCACCCGCCGGTACCGAACTCATCGACCCTCCCACCCGCGCAACCACGTGCCGACTCGCCATCCCTTGCGGACAAGATCACGACTGCCCGTCATCGGCTCCGCAAGTGTCCGGTGGTCGTTCGTCTACCGGACATGATCGCAGGCCCGCCACCCAGCCACATAGCGCTGCGAGAACTGCGCCATCTACCGCTGCAAGTCACAGGTGTGGCCCGAGCACGCCGACCGCGCCGCGGTGCTGGCAGCAGCGATGGACCTCGCGGCGAGCGACCCGCCACGCATGGTCCGCGCAGACTTCGTGCAGGGTCTGGTGCAGCTGCTGCGGGAGTTACCGCCCGGCACGACCCCCGTGGTGATGCACTCGGCGGCGCTGGCGTACGCCCCGCCGCAGGTCCGTGAGGAGGTCCTGCGGATCTGCACCGAGGCGGGCGCCCGGCGGGTGGGCGCCGAAGGGCGCAGCGTGCTGCCCTCGGTGGCGCAGGCAGCACCTGCCGCGGATCCTGGCAAGGCTGACCTGCTGGTCAGCATCGACGACCGCGCCGTGGCGGCCATGCACCCGCACGGGCGCTGGCTGCACTGGTTCTGACGTCGCGCGAGCGTCAGTGCTGCGGACGCGAGTGCCGCTCCACCAGCGTCGCCAGCCGGCGGGACTCGGCCACGGCCCGATCGCCGTCCGAGCGCTGGATCCCCATCACCGCGATCGTGTCCCCGTCATCGAGGTCCAGCTGGACCCACGGCCGGTCGCCGAACCGGACGTGCACGATCTCGGCCCACTCGAGCTGGCGCTCCTTGATCAGGTTGCGCACGTGCAGGCCCTGCGTGGAGGGCACCGCACGGACCGAGGACTGCCTCCACAGGAACCACACGATCGGCCCGGCGAGCCCCACCATGGCCAACCGGTCCCAGAGCAGGAAGCCCACGGGCGGCAGCACGATCGTGACCAGCGTCAGGAGCGTCACCGTTGCGGCCAGCGTGAGGGCGACGACCTTGGTGCGACGCGGGGCGAAGACCGCGTGGTCCTGCCCTGCAACGTCTTTGGCCACCAGCGGCTCAGATCCGGCAGGCGTGGATCGTGGTGACCAGGATGGCCCGGGCGCCCATGTCGTACAGCTCGTCCATCACCTGGTTGGTGGTGCTGCGCGGGACCATCGAGCGCACCGCCACCCAGCCCTTGTCGTGCAGCGGGGAGACGGTCGGCGACTCCAGCCCGGGGGTGAGGGCGCAGGCCTTCTCGACCAGGTCGACGCGCACGTCGTACTCCATCATCACGTATTGCTGGGCGACCAGGACGCCCTGCAGACGACGTTGCAGCACTCCGACGCCGTCGGCCACCTCGGCTCCTTTGCGTCGGATCAGCACCGCCTCGGACTGCAGGATCGGCTCGCCGAAGACCTGCAGACCCGCGCTGCGCAGCGTCGCGCCGCTCTCCACGACGTCGGCGATGACGTCGGCCACGCCCAGCTGGACGGCACTCTCCACGGCGCCGTCGAGGCGCACCACCTCGGCCTGGATGCCCCGCTCGGCCAGGTAGGCACGCAGCAGCCCGTCATAGCTCGTGGCCACCCGGCGTCCGGCTACGTCGGCCAACGACGAGGCGACCCCCGGGGGGGCCGCGAAGCGGAAGGTGGAGCTTCCGAACGCGAGCCCCATGACCTCCTGCGCGTCCACACCGGAGTCCAGCAGCAGGTCGCGGCCGGTGATGCCGACGTCCAGGGTGCCGGCGCCCACGTAGACGGCGATGTCACGCGGGCGCAGGAAGAAGAACTCCGCGTCGTTGGACGGGTCGGACATGACCAGCTGGCGACTGTCGCGACGGGTGGCGTAGCCGGCCTCGGAGAGCATGGTGGCGGCTGCCTCGGACAAGGAGCCCTTGTTGGGTACGGCGATGCGGATCATAAGATTCCTTGCGGCTGAGGGACTGTCGCGGACGTAGGTGGTGCGCGCTCACAGATGGGCGTAGACGTCCTGCAGGGACAGCCCGCGAGCCAGCATCAGGACCTGCACGTGGTAGAGCAGCTGGGAGATCTCCTCGGCGGCGCGCTCGTCGCTCTCGTGCTCGGCGGCCATCCACACCTCGGCGGCCTCCTCGACGATCTTCTTGCCGATGCCGTGCACCCCGGCGTCCAGGGCGGCGACCGTCCCGGAGCCCTCCGGGCGGGTACGGGCCCGTTCGCTCAGCTCAGCGAACAGGTCGTCGAAGGTCTTCACACCCCGAGGTTACCGGGGCCTGCCGGTGCCGGTGCCCTGCCCCTGCACCGTGGAGGCCGCGGTCGCCGCCGCCCGCAGCGCGGACACCGCTGCCGCTGCGTCCTCGGCTCCGTACACCGCCGATCCGGCGACGAACACGTCGGCACCGGCCTGGGCGCAGCGCTCGATCGTCTCGGCCGAGACCCCGCCGTCGACCTGGAGCCACACGTCCAGCCCGGAGGCCGAGATCGCCTGCCGGGCGCGGCGGATCTTGGGCAGGCACACGTCCAGGAACCCCTGCCCGCCGAAGCCCGGCTCCACGGTCATCACCAGCAGCATGTCGATCTCGGCCAGCAGGTCGACGAAGGGCTCCACCGGGGTGGCCGGCCGCAGTGCCACGCCGGCGCGGGCGCCGAGCCGGCGCAGCTCTCGGGCCAGCCGCACCGGGGCGGCTGCGGCCTCCGCGTGGAAGGTGACGCCCTGGGCCCCGGCCTCGGCGTACCCGGGAGCCCACCGGTCAGGATCGTCGATCATGAGGTGGCAGTCGACGGGGATCGGGCTGGCCTGGACGATCCGTTCCACCACCGGCAGCCCTAGCGTCAGGTTGGGGACGAAGTGCCCGTCCATGACGTCGACGTGGGCCCAGTCGGCGCCGGCGATGCGGCCGAGCTCGCCGCGTAGGTCGGAGAAGTCGCAGCTGAGGATGCTCGGGGAGATCTGTACGCCCATGGTGGCGGAGCCTATCGAGGCCCTGCACCTGCCTGCGGAGTGACCTCCGGGACGCGCAGCAGGGCCAGGAACATGGCGTCGGTGCCGTGCCGGTGCGGCCACAGCTGAGCGGTCGGGCCGGTACCGAGGTCCGGCACGTCGCGCCCGGTGGCGGCGCGGATCGCGGCGGGCGCATCGAGCTGCTCGAGCCCCGGGTGCCGCCGCAAGGCGTCGGCCACCACCATGATCGTCTCGGCCGGGTGCGGGGAGCACGTCGCGTAGGCCACCACGCCTCCCGGTCGCACCGCCGCCAGCGCCGACTCGAGCAGGTCGCGCTGCAGCGGGCCGAGGGTGGCCAGGTCGGAGGGCTGCCGTCTCCAGCGCGCCTCGGGACGGCGACGCAGAGCGCCCAGCCCCGTGCAGGGGGCGTCGACCAGGACGCGGTCGTAGCGGCCGGGCTCCTGCTCCCCCACGGCACATCCGTCGGTGGTGCGGATCTCCACGGCGTCCTGGTTCCCATTCTGCCCCAGGGCCTGACGCACCAGTTCGGACCGGTGCTCGCTGATCTCCACGGCGACCAGGCTCGCGCCGCGCTGGGCAGCACGAGCGGCGAGCAGGGCCGCCTTCCCGCCCGGCCCAGCGCACAGATCGAGCCAGCGCTCCCCCTCACCGTTCGCACCGAGCTCGACCCCGGCCAGCGCCAACGCCACCAGCTGGCTGCCCTCGTCCTGGACCCGGGCGCGGCCCTGCGCGACGGCCGTCAGCGAGGCCGGGTCACCGCCCTGCAGCAGCACCGCCAGCGGCGACCACCGGCCGGGGGAACCGGAGCAGACCGTGAGCAGCTCCTGCGCGGTCACCAGCCCCGGCCGTGCCATCAGAGTGACTGCGGGAGACTCGTTGTCGGCCGTGAGCAGGTCGTCGACCTCCTCCACCGGACGGCCGTGCGCCAGCAGGGACTCCCGCATCGCGCGCACGATCCAGGCGGGGTGGCTGTGCCGGACCGACAGGTGCCCCACCAGGTCGGCGCCGCGGTCCGGGACCACCGCCGCCAGCCACTCCGGCAGGCTCCGCTCGCTGACCCGCCGCAGCAGGGCGTTGACGAAACCCGCCGGCCCGTTGCCGATCTGTCCGCGCACCAGGCCAACGGTCTGGGAGACGGCTGCGTGCGAGGGGATCCGGGTGGCCAGCAGCTGGTGGGCGCCGAGCCGCAGCGCATCCAGCACCGGCGGGTCCACCTGGTCCAGGCCGCGCTCGGTGCACGCGGCGAGCACCGCGTCGTAGAGCCCCAGGCCGCGCAGGGTGCCGTAGGTGAGCTCTGTCGCCAGGGCGGCGTCGCGGGTGTCCAGGCGTCGCCTGCGCAGCAGCCCGGGCAGCACGAGGTTGGCGTACGCGTCGTCCTCGCGCACGGCACGCAGCACCTCGAAGGCGACCTCGCGGGCCGGATCGCCCGAGCGCGCGCGCTCGGAGGGCGCCTGGCGCGAGCGCTGCTGGGGCCGTTGCCGTTGGGGTCCGCCTGGCCGGGCAGGCCCGGTCATGCCGGCACCGCCGTGCCGAGGCGCCCGACCGTACCGAAGCGCTCCCCCTGGCCGGGACGCACACCGCGGGCCCAGTCGGCTGCCGGCATCGGCCGCTTGCCTGCCGGCTGGACCTCGCCCAGCGCGACCGGGTGGGAGCCCGTGCCCACCAGGACCAGGGGGCCGTCCTGCAGCACCTCGCCCTGGGCCAGCGGCTGCCGGGGAGCACCCTGTTCCACCGGGCCCAGCTTGATCCGGTCGCCACGCCACGTCGTCCACGCACCGGGGGCGGGTGTGCAGCCGCGGATCAGGCGGTCCACCGCCAGTGCGGGCGCGGACCAGTCCACCCGGGCGTCCTGGACGCTCAGCTTCGGTGCCATGGAGATGCCTTCCGCAGGTTGGGGCACCGTGTGCACGGTGCCGTCGTCGAGGCCGTCCAGGGTCGCCAGCAGCAGCTGCGAGCCGGCCGAGGCCAGGCGCGCGAGCAGCGTCCCTGCCGTGTCGTTGGGCCGCACGGCCTCGGTCAGGGTGCCCAGGACCGGTCCGGTGTCCATCCCCGCCTCGAGCAGGAAGGTAGTGGCGCCGGTGACCTCGTCGCCGGCGATGATGGCACGCTGCACCGGCGCCGCCCCGCGCCAGGCCGGCAGCAGCGAGAAGTGCAGGTTCACCCAGCCGTGCACGGGCACGCCGAGCAGGTCGGCGGGCACCAGGTTGCCGTAGGCCACCACGGGGCAGCAGTCGGGCGCCAACTCTGCCAGCCGCTGCGCCGGTCCTGGTTCGCGCAGGCCGGCCGGCTCCAGCACCTCGATGCCGTGAGAGGAAGCGACCTCCTTGACGGGGCTGGCCGCCGTGCGCCGCCCCCGCCCGGAACGGGCATCGGGGCGGGTCAGCACGGCGAGGACCTCGTGCCGGGAGTCGATCAGGGCCTGCAGCGAGGGCACGGCCACCTCGGGGGTGCCGGCGAAGACGATGCGCATGCTCTACAGAGCCCGGCCGAAGGTGGCGTGCGGGCTCACCTTGACCTGGGGACCGGGTCCGCCGGCCCACTCCGCCTCGCGGATGGCTTTCATGGCAACCTTGCGGGCGTCCGGGTCCAGGCGGTCGATGAACAGGATCCCGTCGAGGTGGTCGGTCTCGTGCTGGATCGCGCGTGCCAGCATCGCGGTTCCGTCCAGCACGACCGGCTCGCCGTACATGTTCTGCCCCGTGGCCACCACGTGCGCGGCACGGCGGGTGTCGAAGCTGAGCCCCGGGATGGACAGGCACCCCTCGTCGCCCTCCTGGCACTCCTGCGACAGCGTCAGCACGGGGTTGACCAGGTGCCCGAGAACACCCTCGACGTGATACGTGAAGACCCGCAGGCCGACGCCGATCTGGGGTGCGGCCAGGCCGGCGCCGGGGGCGTCCAGCATGGTCTCCTCGAGGTCCTTGACGAGCTGGCGGACCTGGAGATCGAAGTCGACCACCGGCTCCGCCGGGGTGCGCAGCACCGGGTCCCCGAAGAGGCGGATCTCCTGGATGGCCACGCGTCCTCCTTCTCTTCTGCGGTGCTGGGTCGGCGGGCGGTGCCGTGCCGGCCGGGCGTCCCAGGATACGGGCTGGTCGGGCCGCGCTCAGCCGATGTCGTCCGGGTGCATGCTCACCCTGGGCCGGTGCGCGATCTTGGCGGCCGACAAGACGCCGCAGGCTCCCGACAGCGCGGCGGCGACCGCCCCGGCCAGTGCCGGGGGCGCCCGGAGCAGGAGCCGTTGGTCGGGCGGTCGGAGCCGGTCCTGACCCTCTCCTGAACCCTTCTCGACCGGCATGGGGCCGAGCACCGTCACGCCCTCGGGCAGCCGCAGCGCACGGTGCAGCGCGGCGACGCCTTCGGCCGTTCCCAGCACCTGCGCCATCACCGCCGCCGGGGGCAGCTGCAGCTCCTGGCGCTCGGCCAGGTCGCGCGCCGCGAAGCCGGCGGGGTCCCAGCGCACCAACGCCTGCGCCGGTGCCAGCGCGGCGTCGGCGACCAGTACCACCCGGCCACCGTCGGAGGCGGAGCGCACCAACGACGCAGCGGCGAACCAGCGTCGCACCGCCTCCTCCCCCGCCCGCAGGTCCGGCCGGGCCAACGGGACCCAGCCATCCAGCAGCAACGCCGCGGCGTACCCGGCCTCGGCCACCGGCTCGGCGCCCGGGGTGGCAAGCACCACGCACGGCTCGGGCCCGACCGCAGCGAGCACGCCCGCCTCGGCACTGCTCGAGCGCAGCGGGTAGCCCGGCAGGGCGCGGCCGATCTCCTCCGCGGTCCGTCTCACCCCGACCTGCACCGAACGCAACGCCGACGTGCCGCACTCGGCGCACGCCCACCCTTCGGCCTGCTCGGCGCACCAGCGGCAGCGCGGTCCGACCTGGGCGTCGGGCAGCGACAGGGGCCCGGAGCAGCGCCCGCAGCGCGCGGGGGTCCTGCAGCGCTGGCAGGCGGTCGAGGGCAGGTACCCGGCCCGCGGGACCTGCACCAGCACGGGACCGGACGCCAGTGCCTCGCGCGCCGTGCGCAGCGCCAGCGAGGGGATCCTGGCGGCCCTGGCAGCAGGGTCTCGCAGGTCGTCGTCGCCGGAGACGACCACCCGGGGCGCCCGCCGGCGCACCATCGCGCGCTCGGCCTCCACCGCCCTGGCCCAACCGGTGTGCACCAGGTGCTGGGTCTCGACGCTGCGCGCGGTGGCACCGAGCAGCGCTGCCGCACCTACCTGCTCGGCGCGGACCCGGAGCACGTCGCGGGTGTGCGGGTAGGGAGCGTGCGGCTCCGCGTGCGAGTCGTCGCCGTCGTCCCAGCAGATCACCAGGCCCAGGTCGTGCACGGGGGCGAAGGCGGCCGCCCGGGTACCGAGCACGATCCTGGCACTGCCGCGCAGCGCGGCCAAAAAGGCCGCATAGCGTGCGGCCGGGCCGAGACCGGCGCTGAGCCGGACCAGCTGGTCGGCACCGGCCAGACCGCCCACGTCGGCCACCGCGGCGGCGACCCGGTCGACGTCACGGTGGTCAGGGACGACGACGAGCACGCCGCGCCCGGCGGAGGCCGCGGTCAGGGCTGCCACCGCGAGGTCTTGTGGCCAGCCCGACCCGCCGCGCTCACCCGCCGGCAGCGCCGTCCACACCGCGCGGGGAGCCTGACCGTCGGCCACCCGGTCCAGAAAGGCCTGGCCGCCGCGGTAGTCCGTCCACGACCCGGCGACCGGGCGGACCGGGCGGGCGGGGACGGGGGCGGGGGCCCGCTTCTCCGTCGCGGCGTGCCGGGGCGGCACTGCCAGCCTCAGCACGTCCGCCAGGGTGCCGGCGCATTCGTCCGCGACCGCGCGCGCGGCAGCCAGCACCTCGGGCGCGAGAACCGGCTCCGCCGAGGGCACCCGCACCAGCCGGGAGAGGGTGCCCGCATAGCCGGAGGTGGCGGTGCGCGCCACCACGAACCCGGCGACCTGCTGGCCGGCGAAACGCACTCCGCAGCGCACGCCGGGCAGCGCCGTCGCGGCCAAGGACTGCGGGACCGCGTAATCGAAGACGCCGTCCAGGTGCGGGAGCGGCAGTGCCAGCACGAGCTGGGCCACCGGCTCCTGCTCGGCCAGCGGCTCCACCGGCCGCGGCCTGCGGCCCTTGACGGCGGCACGCAGCAGCTCGAGCTGTTCGGGGTCGCTGCTCACCTGAGGTACCCAACCAGAGACCTCAGACCCCCCGCCCCCCCTCAGCACTTGGTCCGGGTTCTGTCGCCACAACGGCAGCCGAGGCGGCAGGACCCGGACCAAGTGCGGAGCAGGGGGCCCGGACCAAGTGCAGAGCAGGAGGCCCGGTCAGCCGACGAAGGACTTGAGCCCCTGCGCCCGGTCGGTCCGCTCCCAGGTGAAGTCCGGCAGCTCGCGGCCGAAGTGGCCGTAGGCGGCCGTCTGGGAGTAGATGGGACGCAGCAGGTCCAGGTCGGCGACGATGGCTCCGGGGCGCAGGTCGAAGACCTCCTTGATCGCCTGGGTGATCGCGTCGACGGAGACGGTCTCGGTACCGAAGCACTCGACGTACAGGCCCACCGGGTGGGCCTTGCCGATGGCGTAGGCGATCTGGGCCTCGCAGCGCGTCGCCAGGCCTGCGGCCACCACGTTCTTGGCCACCCAGCGCATCGCGTACGCCGCCGAGCGGTCGACCTTCGAGGGGTCCTTGCCGGAGAAGGCGCCGCCACCGTGCCGGGCCATGCCGCCGTAGGTGTCGACGATGATCTTGCGGCCGGTGAGCCCTGCGTCGCCCATGGGTCCGCCGATGACGAACTTCCCGGTCGGGTTGATCAGGGTGCGCACCTTCGAGCTGTCGAGGTCGACCGTCGCCAGCACCGGGTTGATGACGTGCTCGAGGACGTCGGGGGCCAGCAGCGTCTCGAGGTTGATGCCGGCGGCGTGCTGGGTGGACAGGACCACGGTGTCGATGGAAACCGCCCGGTCACCGTCGTAGCCGATGGTGACCTGGGTCTTGCCGTCCGGGCGCAGGTAGGGCACCACGCCCTCCTTGCGCACCTGGGTGAGCCGCTCGGAGAGCCGGTGCGCCAGCCAGATCGGCAGCGGCATGAGCTCGGGGGTGTCGGTGCACGCGTACCCGAACATCAGGCCCTGGTCACCCGCGCCCTGCAGGTCCAGGGGATCCGCTCCGTGCTCGACCCGGGCCTCGTACGCCTTGTCGACGCCCTGGGCGATGTCGGAGGACTGGGAGCCGATGGAGACCTCGACGCCGCAGGAGTTGCCGTCGAAGCCCTTCTCGGAGGAGTCGTAGCCGATCCGCAGCACGGTGTCGCGCACCAGCCGGGGGATGTCGGCGTAGCCGTCGGTGCTGACCTCGCCCGCGACGTGCACCAGACCCGTGGTCACCATGGTCTCCACCGCGACCCGGCTGGCGCGGTCCTGCGCGAGCAGGTCGTCCAGGATCGCGTCCGAGATCTGGTCGCAGATCTTGTCGGGGTGACCCTCGGTGACCGACTCGGAGGTGAACAGGCGCAGGCTGGACGGGCTCAAGGTGCTCCTCGGGGTGCAACGGCTGTTGGCTGGGTCAAACGGGACTCACTCTAGCCGGGCCACCACGGCGTTCCAGACGGCGTCCGCGACCTGGCCCTTGGACGTCGGCCCGACGTGCGTGGCGCTGCCGTCGGCTCCCAGGATCGTCACGGTGTTGTCGCTGGTCCCGAAGGCCTTGCCCGGGCCGACCTCGTTGACCACGAGCAGGTCGCACCTCTTGCGGGCCAGCTTGGCCGCGCCGAGCTCGAGCACGCCGGCGCCGGTGTCCCCCGTCTCGGCGGCGAAGCCGACCACGAACTGCCCGGGGCGGCGCCGGTGCTGGGCCAGGTCGGCCAGGATGTCGGGGTTCCGCACCAGCGCGATGGTCGGGGCGTCGTCCTGGGTGCCTGGGCCGTGCGACTTCTTGATCTTGGACGCAGCCACCTCGGCGGGCCGGAAGTCGGCCACGGCTGCGGCCATGACGATCACGTCGACCTGCCCGGCGTGGGCGAGAACCGCTTCCCGCAGCTCCAGCGCGGTGTGGACGGCGACCACCTGCACGCCGGGCGGATCGGCGAGGGTGCCGCCGTCGTGCAGGGCCGCGTTGGCCGCCACCAGCACGACCTCGGCGCCGCGGGCACGTGCCGCCGCAGCGAGGGCGTAGCCCTGCATCCCGGTGGACCGGTTGCCCAGGTAGCGCACGGGGTCGAAGGGCTCCCGGGTGCCACCGGCGCTGACCAGGACACGGCGACCCGCGAGGTCCTGCGCCAACGGCCCGGTGCCGGACAGCAGCCGCTGGCAGTGCGCGAAGATCAGCTCCGGCTCCGGCAGCCTGCCCGGCCCGGTGTCCGCGCCCGTCAGCCGCCCGGACGCGGGGTCCAGCACCAGCGCCCCTCGCTCACGCAGCGTGGCGACGTTGGCCACCGTCGCGGGATGCGTCCACATCTCGGTGTGCATCGCCGGCACGAACAGCACCGGGCAGCGCGCGGTGAGCAGGGTGCTGGTGAGCAGGTCGTCCGCGATGCCGTGCGCGGCCCTGGCCAGCAGGTCGGCGGTGGCCGGGGCGACCACGACGAGGTCGGCGTCCTGGCCGATACGCACGTGCGGCACCTCGTGCACGTCCTCGAACACCCCGGAACGCACCGGCTGCCCGGACAGCGCCTCCCAGGTGGGGGCCCCGACGAAGCGCAGGGCGGCCGCCGTCGGGACCACCCGCACCCGGTGGCCGCTCTCGGTGAGCAGGCGCAGCAGGGAGCAGGCCTTGTACGCAGCGATGCCGCCCGAGACGCCGAGGACGACGTGTCGAGCGGCACCGTTCGTGCTCACGTGCGGGTCAGTCCTCGGTCGTCGGCTCGATCGTCAGGAGCCCGTTGTCGATCTCGCGCAGGGCCACGGACAGCGCCTTCTCCTGGACGTGGGTCTCCACCAGCGGACCCACGTACTCCAGCAGGCCCTCGCTGAGCTGGGAGTAGTACGCGTTGATCTGCCGGGCCCGCTTGGCGCCGTAGATGACGAGGGCGTACTTGGAGTCAGCCGCCTCGAGCAGGTCGTCGATGGGCGGGTTGGTGATGCCCTCGGGGGTCGCCTTGGTACCAGACACGCGGTGGGTCTCCAGAGTCTCGTCGGGTGGGGTGCGTCCGCTACGGCTGGTCGCCGGCAGGACGCAGACCCATCAAGTGTACGAGATCGTCGGTGGCCCGGGTGACATCGGCGTTGACGACGGTCACGTCGAACTCCGGCTCCGCGGCCATCTCCACCCTGGCGGTGCCCAACCGGCGCTCGCGCTCCTCCTCGGTCTCGGTGCCGCGCCCGACCAGGCGGCGGACCAGCTCGTCCCAGCTCGGGGGGGCCAGAAACACGAAGAGGGCCTCGGGCATGGACGTACGGACCTGGCGCGCCCCCTGCAGGTCGATCTCCAGCAGCGCGGGCCGGCCCGAGGCCAGCATCTCCTCGACGGCACGGCGCGGGGTGCCGTACCGGTGCCGTCCGTGCACGACGGCCCACTCCAGCAGCTCGCCGGCGGCGCTCATCCGCTCGAACTCCGCCTCGTCGACGAAGTGGTAGTGCACGCCCTCCAACTCCCCCGGCCGAGCCGGGCGGGTGGTGACGGAGACCGACAGCCAGACCTGCGGGTAGCGGGCACGGATGTCCGCCGAGACGGTGCCCTTGCCCACGGCGGTGGGGCCTGCCAGCACGGTCAGGCGGGACGGGTGCGCAGACACCGGATCAGGTGTCGAAGCGCTGCACGAGCGCCTTGACCTGGTGCGGACCCAGGCCGCGCACCCGGCGCGACTCTGAGATGCCGATCTCGTCCATGATCTGGCGGGAGCGCACCTTGCCCACGCCCGGCAGGGACTCCAGCAGCGCGCTCACCTTCATCTTGCCGACCGAGTCCACCTGCTGACCCTCGCTGATGGCCTCCGCCAGCGACCCCTGGGCGTACTTCAGCCGGTTCTTGACCTCGGCCCGTCTCCGCCGGGCTGCCGCGGCTTTCTCCAGGGCTGCTGCCCGCTGCTCGGGAGTCAACGACGGCAAGGCCACGCGGTCACCTCTTCGTCGGTCTTCGTCGGTCACAGGAGGACCACGGACTGAGCGAACCTAGCGAGTCGCTGGTGCCGGGGGCAACGCCGGGGCGCGTGCCCGGGGTCTGGAGCCGCCTCAGTGGCTGACGGCGGAAGGCTGCACGCTTGTGGCCCTCCCCGGGGCCAGGAGGGTGCAGCCTTTGCCTGTCCACAGGATCCGCGGGGGCGGCAGTCGTCCACAGCCGACGCCAGCCTCTTGGAGGCCACCTTCCCTTGAGCACCCTTGAACGGTGCCCGACCACTTCGCTGCTCGGCTGCAGCGCCTCGCCTCCCGCCAGGGCTTCTGCCTCACCCGCCGCCAGGTGCTGGCCGCTGGGGCGACGCAGAAGTGGCTGCGCGTCCGGCTCGAGACCGGCCGCTGGAAGCGCGTCCACCCGGGGGTGTACGTGACGTTCACCGGCCCGATCCCCTGGCGCACGCGCGCCTGGGCCGCGGTGCTGTACGCCGGCGAGGGCGCGGTCCTCGGGTTCGAGGCTGCTGGCTACGACGCCGGCATCGTGCGCAGCCCACCCGCGACGGTCGACGTGTGGGTACCGCTGGCACGCAATGCCCGATCCCGGCCAGGGGTCCGCGTGCATCGACGCACCTGCCTGCCGCGGGACGGGATGCAGACGGACCCGCCGCGCACCAGGACAGATCCCACCGTCCTCGACCTGACCAGCAGGTGCCTGGACGCCGATGCCGTGGTCGGCGTGCTGACCGAGGGTCTGCGCCGCGGCGCCAGCGCCGACGGTGTGCTGGCGCTGCTGGCAGAGCGCCCTCGGCAGCGCTGGCGACGACTGCTGCTGGAGGTGCTGGCCGATTGCGAGGTCGGCGTGGAGTCCCCCTTGGAGTGGCACTACCACCGCGACGTCGTCCAACGGCACGGCCTGCCCCGGTTCGAGCTGCAGTCCAGGCACAGGGTCGGTGGCCGGTGGATCCGTGCGGACAGCCGGTGCGCACGCTTCGGCGTCAGGACCGAGCTGGACGGCGCGCTGGCGCACCCGGGAGGACGCACGGACAGCGACGCCTGGCGTGACAACGACGCCGTGATCGACACCGACGAGATCACGCTGCGCTACCGCTGGGCCCACGTGGTCGGACGTCCCTGCCACACCGCGGCGCAGGTCGTCCGGGCGCTGCGCCGGGGCGGCTGGACGGGGCAGCCCCGCGCGTGCGGTCCGGAATGCCAGCTCATCCAGCAGCTGGCATCCGCCGCATGATTGAACAGTCGCGGCCCCCGGAAGGGCCACGGTGCTGCACCCTTTGAACGAGTCAGACGGCCAACGCGGCGGCGCAGTCGTCGGCGGAGCGCCGGGCCGCCTCGCGCAGCGCGCGGACGTCGGGGCCGGCGCCGAGCACCTCCCGGCTGGAGGCCGCCAGCACCTGGGAGCGGGCCGGGCCGAAGACCCGCTCCAGATCGGCGGCGGTGGCACCCTGCGCCCCTACGCCGGGCGCCAGCAGCGGCGCTGCGCCTGCAGCCAGGTCGATGCCGAGCCGTTGGACGGCGTCGCCCACGGTGGCTCCGACCACCAGGCCCACCGACCCGAGCGAGCTCGGACCGGGCGTGCCCATACCGCTGCCGCGAGCCACGTTCTCGCGAGCGACCGCGTCGACCACCGCAGCGGCCACGGCCCGCCCGTCGGCGCCGACCGCGTGCTGCACCTGGGCGCCCTCGGCGTTGGACGTCAGACCCAGTACGAACACCCCGCGCCCGGTCAGGTGGGCCAGGTCCAGCAGCGGGCGCAGCGACTCGAAGCCCAGGTACGCAGACACCGTCACCGCGTCGCCGGCCAGCGGAGAGTCTGCACCGGCGTAGGCGTCGGCGTAGGCCGCCATGGTGGAGCCGATGTCACCGCGCTTGGCGTCCACGATGGTCAGGGTGCCGGCCGTTCGCAGGTGGCCGACGACGCGCTCCAGCACGGCGATCCCCCGCGAGCCGTGCCGCTCGAAGAACGCCGACTGCGGCTTGACGGCCGTCACCGAGCCGGCGAACGCCTCGACGCACGTCATCGCGAAGCGTTCCAGGCCACGCAGGTCGTCCGCCAGCCCCCAGGCGTGCAGCAGGTGCGGGTGCGGGTCGATGCCGACGCACAACGGACCGTGGCCGTCCATGGCCGCCCGCAACTTCGTACCGAAGGGCACCAGCGTGCCCGTGTCCTCAGCCATTCCGAGTCCCTCAGCCATGCTGAACCACGCTCCTGCCGGTATGGGCCAGACCGATCACCTCGGTCAGGTCGTCGAAGCCGCGTGCGGCCAGTGCCGCGTCGAGCTCAGCGGTGATGCGGGCAGGGGCCGAGGGGTCGTTGAAGATCACGGTGCCCACCTGGACGGCGCTGGCGCCTGCGGCCAGGAACTGCAGGGCGTCCAACCCGGTACGGATCCCCCCGATGCCGACGATCGGGGCGGACGCAAGCACACCGGCGCGCATGGCGGCTGCCAGCTGCCACACCGCACGCACCGCCACCGCGCGGATGGCCGGCCCGGACAGGCCCCCGGTTGTGCCGGCGAGCTGTGGCCGCAGCGTGTCGGTGTCGATCACGAGACCGAGGAGGGTGTTGATGGCGCTCAGCCCGTGCGCGCCCCCCTCCAGGCACGCCGCGGCGACGGCCACGATGTCGGTCACGTCCGGGGAGAGCTTGGCCAGGACCGGGATCCCCGCGGGGGTCTGCTCGACCACCGCCGCGATCACCTCCCGCGAGGCGCCCGGGTCGCAGGCGAACACGAGCCCCCGGTTGGCCACGTTCGGGCAGGAGATGTTCACCTCGACGGCCGCCACCCCCTGCTCGCGCGCCAGCCGCCCGGCCAGCAGTGCGTACTCCTCGACGCTGCCCCCGGCGATGGAGACCACTGCGGTGGCGCCGTTCTCGCGCAGCCACGGCAGGTCGTTGGCGCAGAAGCCCTCGATGCCGGGTCCCTGCAGGCCGATGGAGTTCAGCATCCCCGACGGCGTCTCGGCCATCCGCGGTGTCGGCCGACCCGATCGCGCCTGCAGCAGAACCGACTTGGTCACCACCGCACCCAGAGCGGCCACGTCCAGGAAGGGGGCGAGCTCTCGGCCGGCAGCGGCACACCCGGAGGCGGTCATCACCGGGCTCTTCAGGCGCAGGCCGGCCAGCGTGGTCGTCAGGTCGCTCATGCCCGCCCTCCCGTGACGGACCCCGGTGCGCCGCTCACTGGTGCCTGGGTGGCCGGGGCGCTGCTCACCGGAGCGCCCAGGCAGTCGTCGGGCACGGCGGAGCCGGCGGCGCTGATGGCGTCCCAGCGCAACGCCTCGCCACCGAACACCGGGCCTTCCAGGCACGCCCGCGCCATCCGGGTCACCCCGTCCGGGTCGCGCACCGGCAGCACGCAGGTCATGCAGACCCCGATGCCGCAGGCCATGGACTCCTCCACCGCCAGCTGGCTGCTGGCGCCCTCGGCGCGGGCGACCTCGTGCACGGCGCGCAGCATGGCCATCGGGCCGCAGGCGTAGACCACCGACGTGGCGTGCCGGCGCATCAGTTCGGGCATCACGTCGGTGACCCTGCCCCTGGTCCCTGCCGACCCGTCGTCGGTGGTCACCGTCACCGAGTCCGCCAGCCGGCGGGCCTGGTGCTGTCCGAACAGCCGCCCGGCGTCGCCCGCGCCGACCACCACGTCGACGCGGCAGCCGCCGGCACGCAGCATCTGCGCCAGCCAGCCCAGGGGGGCGGCGCCGTACCCACCACCGACCAGCACGGTCGCGACGGGCTCCCGCGGCAGGACGAAGCCGCGCCCCAACGGTCCGACCACGTCCAGGGTCAGTCCGGGAGCACGCTCGGTGATCCACCGGGTGCCAGGGCCGTGCGCTGCCACGATGACCTCCACCGTGCCGCTGCCAGGGTCTGCCCTGTGCAGCGAGAAGGACCGGCGCAGAAGCAGTCCGGACTCCTCGCCGCCGACGGTGCAGGCCACGAACTGCCCTGGCCGGGCCTGGGCAGCGATGCCCGGCGCGTGCAGCATCAGGTGCCGGTAGGCCCCGGCCTCCTGGTTCTGCAGCACCTCAGCCCGGACCTGGACCGGCGCGCTCACGGCGTCGCCTCCCCGGTCGGCACGAAGCCCCAGATCGCGTGCAGGGCTCGGCTGTGGTCCTGCAGCGAGGTGACCGTGGGCAGGCCGGTGCTGGTCGCCTCGATGCCCTGGACGGCCGCTGCCAGCTGCTGGATGGTGGTGACGATGGGCCGGTCCATCGCCGTGGTGGCGGCGCGGATCTCGTACCCGTCGGCACGCGCCGACCGGCCTGACGGGGTGTTGACCACGACGTCGACCTCTCCGTCCAAGATCCGCTGCACGATGGTGGGCTCCCCGTCGGGGCCGGGGCCGGTGGAGTGCTTGCGCACCAGCCGGGAGGCGATCCCGTTGCGCCGCAGCGTCGCCGCGGTGCCCTCGGTGGCCAGCACCTCGAAGCCCAGGTCGACCAGACGCTTGACCGGGAAGATCATGGCCCGTTTGTCGCGGTCGGAGACCGAGACGAACACCGTGCCCGAGTGGGGCAGCCCGCCGTAGGCAGCCTGCTGGGCCTTGGCGAACGCCCGGGGAAAGTCGACGTCGATGCCCATCACCTCACCGGTGGAACGCATCTCGGGCCCCAGCACCGAGTCGACCACCAGCCCGTCAGGGGTGAGGAACCGGTTGAACGGCAGGACCGCCTCCTTCACCGAGACCGGCGCCTGCGCGGGCAGCGTCCCACCGTCACCGGTCGCGGGCAGCATGCCCTCGGCCCGCAGCTCGGCGATGGTCGCGCCCAGCATGATGCGGGCGCAGGCCTTGGCCATCGGCACGCCGGTCGCCTTGGACACGAACGGGACGGTGCGGGAGGCACGCGGGTTGGCCTCCAAGACGTACAGCACTCCCGCCGCGAGGGCGAACTGGATGTTGAGCAGCCCCCGCACCCCTATTCCGCGGGCGATGGCCTCGGTGTGCGCCCGGACGCGCTCGACCTCGCCGGCCCCCAGCGTGACCGGTGGCAGCGTGCACGCCGAGTCCCCGGAGTGGATCCCGGCCTCCTCGATGTGCTCCATGACACCACCCAGGTACAGCTCGGTGCCGTCGAACAGCGCGTCGACGTCGATCTCGATCGCGTCGTCGAGGAACCGGTCCACCAGCACCGGGTTCTCCGGGGTGATCCGCACCCCGGACCCGCTGGCGCGCAACAGGTAGGAGGCCAGCGACTCCTCGTCGTAGACGATCTCCATCCCCCGGCCGCCGAGCACGTACGAGGGCCGCACCAGCACCGGGTACCCGATCTCGTCCGCGATCAGCTTGGCCTGGACGAAGCTGGAGGCGGTGCCGTGCTTGGGAGCGAGAAGGCCCGCCTCGGCCAGCACCCGCCCGAAAGCGCCTCTCTCCTCGGCCAGGTGGATCGCCGCCGGACTGGTTCCCACGATCGGCACCCCCGCCGCCTCCAGCCGCGCCGCCAGACCCAGCGGCGTCTGGCCACCGAGCTGGACGATGACTCCGACCACCTCGCCTGAGCGCTGCTCCGCGTGCACGACCTCGAGCACGTCCTCCAGGGTCAGCGGCTCGAAGTACAGCCGGTCGGAGGTGTCGTAGTCGGTGGAGACCGTCTCGGGGTTGCAGTTGGCCATCACCGTCTCGAAGCCGGCCTCGCGCAGGGCGAAGGCAGCGTGCACGCAGGAGTAGTCGAACTCCACCCCCTGCCCGATCCGGTTGGGGCCCGACCCCAGGATGATCACCTTGCGGCGGTCGCTGGGGGCGACCTCGTCCTCGGTGTCGTAGCAGGAGTAGTGGTAGGGCGTCGTGGCCGCGAACTCCGCAGCGCAGGTGTCGACGGTCTTGAACACCGGCCGCACCCCCAGCGCGTGCCGCACCCCGCGCACCACGTCCTCGGGCATCGAGCGCAGCGAACCGATCTGGACGTCGGAGAAGCCGTGGCGCTTGGCGTACCGGAGCAGGTCCGGGGTCAGCTCCGCGGCGCCCAGCACCTTGGTGGCGACCTCCTCGATCAGCAGCATCTGGTCCAGGAACCAGGGGTCGATGCCGGTGGCCTGGTGGGCCTGCTCGACCGTCGCCCCGGCACGCAGCGCCTGCTGGACCACGACGATCCGCCCGTCCGTGGGGGTACCGGCGCGCTCCAGCAGTGCCGCGGCGTCCAGGTCGGCGGCTGAGCCCTCCCAGTGCAGCAGCGAGGTCGGGGACTCCAGCGACCGCAACGCCTTCTGCAGCGCCTCAGGAAAGCTGCGGCCAAAGGCCATCGCCTCGCCGACCGACTTCATGGTGGTCGTCAGGCTCGCGTCGGCGGCAGGGAACTTCTCGAACGCGAACCGCGGCACCTTGACCACCACGTAGTCGAGCGTGGGCTCGAACGAGGCCGGGGTCTGGGCGGTGATGTCGTTGGGTATCTCGTCCAGCGTGTACCCCACAGCCAGGCGTGCGGCGATCTTGGCGATGGGAAACCCCGTCGCCTTGGACGCCAGCGCGGACGAGCGCGAGACCCGTGGGTTCATCTCGATGACGATGACCCGCCCGTCCACGGGGTTCACGGCGAACTGGACGTTGCAGCCGCCGGTGTCCACCCCCACCTCGCGGATCACCGCGATGCCGATGTCGCGCAGGCGCTGGAACTCCCTGTCCGTCAACGTCATCGCGGGCGCGACGGTGATCGAGTCACCTGTGTGCACGCCCATCGGGTCGACGTTCTCGATGGAGCAGACGACCACCACGTTGTCGTTGCGGTCACGCATCAGCTCAAGCTCGAACTCCTTCCAGCCGAGGATCGACTCCTCCAGGAGCACCTCGGTGGTGGGGCTGGCCTGCATCCCCGCCCCGGCGATGCGGCGCAGCTCGCGCTCGTCGTGGGCGAAGCCAGACCCCAGGCCTCCCATCGTGAACGAGGGCCGCACCACGACCGGGTAGCCCAGGTCCTGCGCCGCAGCCACGGCCTCGTCCATCGTGTGCGCCACGTGCGAGCGCGCGGACTCGGCACCGCAGCGCTCCACCACGCCCTTGAACGCCTGCCGGTCCTCCCCCAGCTCGATCGACCTCACGTTGGCGCCGATCAGCTCGACCCCGTACCTGTCCAGCACCCCTGCCTCGTGCAGGGCGATGGCCGTGTTGAGCGCCGTCTGGCCGCCCAGGGTGGCCAGCAGCGCGTCGGGGTGCTCCTTGGCGATGATGGCCTCGACCACCTCGGGGGTGATCGGCTCCACGTACGTGGCGTCGGCGAACTCGGGGTCGGTCATGATCGTGGCGGGGTTGGAGTTGACCAGCACCACGCGCAGGCCCTCCTCGAGCAGGACCCGGCACGCCTGGGTGCCGGAGTAGTCGAACTCCGAGGCCTGGCCGATCACGATCGGCCCGGAGCCGATCACGAGCACGCTGGAGATGTCCTCGCGCCGCGGCATCAGCTGCTCTCCTTCGAGGCGGTGGCCATCAGGGTGGCGAAGCGGTCGAACAGGTAGCCGGCGTCGTGCGGGCCGGCGGCGGCCTCGGGGTGGTACTGCACCGAGAACGCGGGGACGTCCAGGCAGCGCAGGCCCTCCACCACGTCGTCGTTGAGGCACACGTGGGAGACCTCGGCGCGGCCGTGCGGGGTGTCGAAAGGCTCTCGCTCCAGGACGTTCCCGGGGGCTGCGACGGCGAACCCGTGGTTGTGGGCGGTGACCTCCACCCGGCCGGTTGCCAGGTCCAACACCGGCTGGTTGATGCCCCGGTGGCCATAGCGCAGCTTGTAGGTCGACAGGCCGAGGGCCCGGCCGAGCAGCTGGTTACCGAAGCAGATGCCGAAGAAGGGGATGCGGCGCTCCAGCACGGAGTCCAGCAGGCCCACCACGGCGCCGGCCGTGCCAGGGTCACCGGGTCCGTTGGAGAAGAACACCCCGTCCGGACGCACCGCCAGGACGTCCTGGAGAGACGAGGACGAGGGCAGCACGTGCACCTCGATCCCCCGCTGGGCGAGCAGCACAGGGGTTCTGCCCTTGATGCCCAGGTCGAGCGCGGCGACGGTGAACCGCTTCTCCCCCAGCGCATCCACGACGTACGGCTCCGGGGTGGACACCTGCCCGGCCAGGTCCGCCCCCAGCATCGAGGGCGCCTGGCGCACCTGCTGGACCAGCTGCTGCACCGGTGCCAGCGCCTCGCCCGAGAACACACCCGCCCGCATCGCACCACGTTCGCGCAGGTGCCGGGTCAGTGCGCGGGTGTCGATCCCGCTGATGCCCACGACCGACTGGGCGGTCAGCTCCTCGCCCAGGCCCCTACGGGAGCGCCAGCTGGAAGGCACCCGCGCCGGGTCGCGCACCACGAAGCCGGACACCCAGATCCGGTCCGACTCGTCGTCCTCGTCGTTCCAGCCGGTGTTGCCGATGTGCGGAGCCGTCATGACCACCACCTGCCGGTGGTACGAGGGGTCGGTCAGGGTCTCCTGGTACCCGGTCATGGCGGTGCAGAAGACCACCTCACCGACAGTCGAACCCGTTGCGCCATAGGCGCTCCCGTCGAAGGACCGGCCGTCCTCCAGCACCAGCACGGCCTCAGCCACTGACGTCCTCCTTGCTGTCGATCAGGTCCTGGACAGCCTGCTCAAGGGGGCCTCGCTCGCGTTCGTACCGGGTGCGCAGGCCGGTGTCCAGCTGGGCCGGACCCAGCGACCAGGTCAGGACCACCAGTCCCTGCGGCCCCACGAACTTCCCGGCCATCCCGCGGTCCCTGCGGACGGCTGTCAGCGCCTGGGCCGGGATCCAGACGTCGGAGGTACCGCCCCGGGCGATCAGGACCCCGGCCGCCCCGGCCGCCCCGCTCATCGCACCCCGCCCTTGAGCCGCGGCATGCACCCACACCGAGGCCGCCGCACGCTCACCGAGCCCGTGCGGCACCACCCGGTCGAGCCAGTCGCCGGCCGTGGTGGAGGAGACGTAGGTCGCCTCGATCGGGCCCAAGGCCGGTTCGGTGCGGGCGGCCGGCGCCTGCGGCAGCGCAGGCAGCTCTGCCTGCCGGCGCGTCCTGGCCCGCCACCCCCACCACATCAGTGCCCACAGGACGGGAACCAGGAGCAGCAGCAGCAGCCCTGTCTGTCCCTCGGTCATCCGCGGGTCCCGGCGCCCGCACGTTGTGCTGCAGCCGATTCCAGCGCCGTCAGCTCGTGCTCGCCCAGCGGCAGGGCCAGCTTCCCGCCCAGCACGGTGGCGTGCCCGTGCCAGAAGGTCGCCACGACCTCGCCGGGCAGCGTCCGGCCGGCGAACGGGGTGTTGCGCCCCCGGCTGGCCATGGTGGCGGCGTCCACCACCCGGCTGGCCGCCGGGTCAACCAGCACCAGGTGCGCCGGCTCGCCGACCGCGATCGGACGGCCCTGACCCACGGCCCGGCCGATGGCCGCGGGGGCGCTCGACATCACCCGCGCCACGCCTGCCCAGTCCAGCAGACCGGTCTGGACCATGGCCTGCTGCACCACCGACAGGGCCGTCTCCAGGCCGGTCATGCCCATGGCGGCGGCGGACCACTCGCAGTCCTTGTCCTCCACCGGGTGCGGCGCGTGGTCGGTCGCCACCACGTCGATCGTGCCGTCTGCCAGCGCAGCACGCACCGCCTGGACGTCGGCGTCGGTGCGCAGCGGCGGGTTGACCTTGAACACCGGGTCGTAGCCGCGGACCTCCTCGTGGGTGAGCACCAGGTGGTGCGGTGTCACCTCCGCGGTGACGTCGATGCCGCGGGACTTGGCCCAGCGCAGGATCTCCACCGAGCCGGCCGTGGACACGTGGCAGATGTGCAGCCGCGAGCCCACGTGCTCGGCGAGCAGCACGTCTCGGGCGATGATCGCCTCCTCCGCGACGGCCGGCCAGCCCACCAGCCCCAGCAGCCCCGACAGCTCTCCCTCGTGCATCTGCGCGCCGGCGGTCAACCGGGGTTCCTGCGCGTGCTGGGCCACCACGCCGTCAAAGGCCTTGACGTACTCCAGGGCCCGGCGCAGCAGCACCGCGTCGTCCACGCAGTGCCCGTCGTCGCTGAACACGCGCACCTGCGCGGCGGAGTCGGCCATGGCCCCGAGCTCTGCCAGCCGCTCCCCCGCCAGCCCCACGCTGACCGCACCCACGGGGCGCACCTCGCACCGTCCCGCCAGGCGTCCCAGCCGCCACACCTGCTCCACCAGACCCGCGGTGTCAGCGACCGGGTCGGTGTTGGCCATCGCGAAGACGGCGGTGAATCCGCCCAGAGCCGCTGCGGCGGAACCCGATTCGATCGTCTCGGAGTCCTCACGTCCGGGCTCGCGCAGGTGGGTGTGCAGGTCCACCAGGCCAGGCAGTGCGACTAGGCCCGCTGCCGCGACGACGGTCGCACCTGCGGCTACCAGGTCGGAGCCGATCTCGGCGATGCGTCCGTCCTGCAGGAGCAGGTCGACGGGGTCGGCGCCAAGCGGGCGGGCGCCGCGGATCAGGTACGTGCTCACGCCAGGACCTCCTGGGCCGTCGCTGGGGCCATCTCGTCGGTATCGGTGCCCGACAGCAGCAGGAACAGGGTCGCCATCCGCACCGCCACGCCGTTCGAGACCTGCTCGACGATCGTGGACCGGTGCCCGTCGGCGGCCTCTGCGGTGATCTCCAGCCCCCGGTTCATCGGCCCGGGGTGCATGACGATCGCGTGGTCGGGCATCAGGGCCATGCGACGGGCGTCCAGCCCGTACCGGCGCGAGTACTCACGCGCCGAAGGGAAGAAGCCGCCGCCGGTGGAGGTCATCCGCTCGCGCTGGACGCGCAGCATCATGACGGCGTCCACCCCTTGCGCCAGGGCACCGTCCAGGTCGTAGGTGGTCCGGCACGGCCAGGAGCTGACGCCCACAGGCAGCAGCGTCGGCGGCGCGACCAGGGTCACCTCGGCCCCCAGGGTGGCCAGCAGGAGCACGTTCGAGCGCGCCACCCGGCTGTGCAGCACGTCACCGACGATGGTGACCCGCTTGCCGGCCAGGTCGGCCCCGGTCGGCGCGCCCACCAGCCGGCGCCGCATGGTGAACGCGTCCAGCAGCGCCTGGGTGGGGTGCTCGTGGGTGCCGTCCCCCGCGTTAAGGACGCTGCCGCGGATCCAGCCCGAGTGCGCCAACCGGTGCGGTGCCCCCGAGGAGGGATGGCGGACCACCACGGCGTCCGCGCCCATCGCCTCCAGGGTCAGGGCGGTGTCCTTGAGGCTCTCGCCCTTGGAGACCGAGGACCCCTTGGCGGTGAAGTTGATGACGTCGGCGCTGAGCCTCTTGGCAGCGGCCTCGAAGGAGATCCGGGTGCGGGTGGAGTCCTCGAAGAACAGGTTGACCACGGTCAGGCCGCGCAGCGTCGGCAGCTTCTTGATCGAGCGCTGCTGGGTGGCCGACATCTGCTCGGCCACGTCCAGCAGCTCGACGGCGGCTTCCCGGCTCAGGTCCGCGGCGGAGAGCAGGTGCCTCATGCCGTGTCTGCTTTCGGCCCAGGGCCGCCGTCCGCGATCACTACGGCGTCCTGGCCGTCGATCTCCGCGAGCAGGACCGTCACCCGCTCTGAGGACGAGGTCGGCAGGTTCTTGCCCACGTGGTCGGCGCGGATCGGCAGCTCGCGGTGGCCACGGTCCACCAGCACCGCCAGGCGCACGGCTCGGGGCCGGCCGAGGTCGGAGAGCGCGTCCAGAGCCGCACGAATGGTCCGGCCGGAGTACAGGACGTCGTCGACGAGCACCACGACCTTGTCGTCGATGCCGCCCGACGGCAGCTCGGTGGCCTCGATGGTGCGGGTGGGGTTCTGGCGCAGGTCGTCGCGGTGCATCGTCACGTCCAGAGAACCGGCGGTGAGGTCCGCGCCGGGTTCGACGGTGCCGATGAGATGGGCCAGCCGCCGGGCGAGCGGTACGCCTCGGGTCCTGATGCCCAGCAGGACGAGGTCGTCGGCGCCCTTGTTGCGCTCGAGGATCTCGTGGGCGATGCGGGTGAGAACCCGCGAAATCTCCGGTGCGCCAAGCACCGGGCGTGGTGACGCCATCAGGCGACTCCTTCCCCGCCTCGCAGGACGGTGGTTAAAGGACTCGTGCTGCCGGGAACCTACCCCACCGCGCGGTGCACGAGGAACCGAGGTCCAGCTGCTGATGACGTGCGTGTTGCCCTTGACCGCGGAGTCACTGTGCGTGAGCCTTCGACCGCGCGAGAACCCGGGAGACCGCTCTGGGTGAAAGGGCCCACGCCGTGGGTGACGGGCGTACGGTTGGGTTAACTCACAGGGCGGTATGCCGCTCTGCGGTCGAGAGGTGGCTGGCGATGTCGGAGTACGCAAAGGCGCTGGGTGCGGTGCTTCGGTCGGTGCGCTCGCAGCAGGAGCTGTCGCTGCAGGGTGTCGAGCAGAAGTCCCAGGGGCAGTGGAAAGCCGTTGTAGTGGGCTCCTACGAGCGCGGTGACCGCGCGATCACGGTGCAGCGCCTCGCCGAGCTGGCGGAGTTCTACGGCGTTCCCGTGGCGACCCTGCTGCCCGACACCTCGCCCAGCGAGGCCTCCGCCCCGCCCCCTCGGCTCATCCTCGACCTCGACCAGCTGTCCCGCGTCCCGGTGGAGCAGGTGGGCCCCCTGGTGCGCTACTGCACCACGATCCAGGAGCAGCGCGGCGAATACGGAGCGTCACAGCTGTCGATCCGCGCGGAGGACCTGCGCACGCTGGCGGTCATCTACGACCTGGTGCCGCTGGCGCTGGTCGAGCAGCTGGTGTCCTGGAAGGTCCTGCCGGCTGACGCGCGCAGGGCGGTCCTGACGCTCATCGGCACCTGATCCCATCCCGACGGGCCGGACCTCAGACCAGCAGCGTGGGCTTCATCTGCAGCAGGCGCCCCAGCAGGCCGTTGACGAACGACGGCGAGTCGTCGGTGCTGAGCGCCTTGGCGAGCTCGACGGCCTCGTCCAGGACGACGGCATCCGGCACGTCAGGGTTCCACAGCAGCTCGAAGACGCCGATCCGCAGCACCTGACGGTCGACGGCTGGCATCCGGTCGATGGTCCAGCCCTGGGAGTAGGTGCTCAACAGCTCGTCGATGCGCTCCACGTTCGCGCACACCCCTTCGACCAGGGTGACGGTGTACTCCGGGATCGGCGGCTGCGCCGCAGGCAGCCGCTCGCGCAGCAACGCCATCGCGTCGGAACCCCGCTGGTCGGCCTCGAACAGCAGGTCCAGCGCCCGCTTGCGTGCCTTGCTGCGGGCGCCCACTAGTTGACGCGCCCCAGGTAGTCGCCGGTACGGGTGTCGACCTTGACCTTGGTGCCGCTCTCCAGGAACAGCGGCACCGCGATCTGGTAGCCGGTCTCCAACGTCGCCGGCTTGGTCCCGCCGGTGGAGCGGTCGCCCTGCAGGCCCGGCTCGGTGTACGTGAGCTCCAGGATCACCGAGGTGGGCAGCTCGACGTACAGGGCCAGGCCCTCGTGCACGGCGACGACCACGTTCTGGTTCTCCAGCATGAAGTTGGCGGCGTCCCCCACGACCCCGGCCCCGATGTGCATGAACTCGAAAGTCGCGGCGTCCATGAAGACGAAGTCGTCGCCCTCCTTGTAGGAGTACTGCATGTCACGCTTGTCCACGCTGGCCGTCACGACCTTGGTACCGGCGTTGAAGGTCTTGTCCACGACCTTGCCGCTGAGCACCGCCTTGAGCTTGGTGCGCACGAACGCCGGGCCCTTGCCCGGCTTGACGTGCTGGAACTCCACGACGGACCAGAGCTGGTTGTCGATGTTGAGCACCATGCCGTTCTTGAGGTCGTTCGTCGATGCCACGAGGGGTCCGCTCTGCTCTGCTGGGCACGATGGCGCCCTGGGAAGCCGTTCAGGAGGTGGCTCGATGGTAGCCGCTGCACGTGCGTCGGCGTGAATTCGACCTGGCGCCGTCGTGAGAACAGTCGCCGGACGAGTTATCAGTAGACTAGCTAAGTGATAACATGGGGTTCCTTATTATCACTTGCAGGCGGGCTCACCATGCCCAGACGGGAGGGGGGCCGATGCCACCTGACGGTACGTCGACCAGCGCTGGAGGCTGGCCCCACCTCGCCTACGAAGAGCTGCCGTGGACGAGAGGTGAGGCGTACCAGCTGGCATCCCATCGCCAGAGAAAGGAGCACGCTGGTACCTACAACGCGGTCGTCCCCTTGGCGATCGCGCACCGTTCTGTACTGCTCCCGGGCCACGTGCTCGCCCAGGTCGAAGATGCCACGACCGAGATAGCGAGGTTCGACGTCCAGATGGGTGGGGAGATCGCACCCTTCAGCGCCGTGCTGCTCCGCTCAGAGTCAGCGGCCAGTTCGCAGATCGAGAACCTCACCGCT
>JAABUN010002518.1_pt1 | contig 32260 bp, 25 predicted proteins | sample 5559311 | NCBI WGS metagenome assembly JAABUN01 (sample SAMN10711877, study PRJNA513370) | rock metagenome | isolation source: Antarctica rocks | place: Antarctica: Victoria Land, Siegfried Peak sud | reverse complement strand
TACTTAGATATCACCGCCGACGTGTACCGCCAGGCGGCCCAGGAGCCCCAGGTGGGCCTCTGCTGCACCACCAACCCCGTGTGGCAGCTGCCCGGCCTCAGCATTCCACCGCGGATGCTGCGTATGAACTACGGCTGCGGCAGCACCGTGAACCCGCGTGACCTCACCAACTCGCCCACCGTGCTCTACGTGGGGGTAGGCGGCGGCATGGAGCTGCTGCAATTTGCCTACTTCAGCCGCCGGCCGGGCGCCGTGATTGGCGTGGACGTGGTGAGCGAGATGCTCGACGCCTCGCGCGAGAACATGCAAACGGCGCAGGAGCAAAACGACTGGTTTAAGAGCGAGTTTGTGGACCTGCGCGCTGGCGATGCCCTGCACTTGCCCGTGGAGGACGAAAGCGTGGACGTGGCCGCCCAGAACTGCCTGTTCAACATCTTCAAGCTCGACGACCTCAGGCGCGCCCTCCAGGAAACCTACCGCGTGCTCCGGCCCCACGGCCGCCTCGTACTGTCGGACCCCACCTGCGAGCAGCCCATGAGCGACGAACTGCGCGCCGACGAGCGCCTGCGCGCCCTCTGCCTCACCGGCTCGCTACCCCTGCAACAGTATCTGGATATGATTGCCGAAGTCGGCTTCGGCACCATCGAGGTGCGGGCCAGGCGCGCCTACCGCGTGCTCTCGCCCCGGCACTACGCCACCGATGAGGTAATCTTTATTGAGAGCGTGGAAGTCTGCGCCATCAAGGACCCGATGCCCGCCGATGGGCCCTGCATTTTCACGGGCCGCACCGCTATTTACTACGGCGGCGAAGAGTATTTCGACGACCACAAGGGCCACGTGCTCAGGCAAAACCAGCCGCTGGCCGTGTGCGACAAAACCGCCGGCAACCTGGCGGGCCTGGGCCGCGACGATATCTTTATCTCGCCCTCGACCTACCACTACGACGGCGGCGGCTGCTGCTAGGCAGCTGGCTTAGTTAGTGAAACAGAACGTCATGCCGAGCTTGCCGAGGCATCTCGCTCGAATCGTTGGAGTCGTACTCTGATGGCGCGGGCGAGATGCCTCGGCAAGCTCGGCATGACGTTCTGTTTAAGCACCTTTACCTGAACCCCACCATGTCCCTGCCCGCTCTGCTTTTCCTCAGTGCCCTACCCCTGGCCGCGGCGGCGCAAGCTGCCCCGCCCGCCGCGGCCGAGGTGCGGCGCTACGGCATTGAAGTGGCGGGCATCCGGGTGGGGAAGATGACGGCCACGCGCCAGGCCCCGGTGGGCACCGATGTAACGTATTCTTTGGTGAGCGACGTGAAGGTGAACTTTCTCTTCTACCACCTCAAGATTTACTATCAGGTAATCAACCACTTTCGCGGCGGCCAGCTGCTGCTTTCGACCGTGGAGGCGCACACCAACCAGGGTGATTTTTCATCGCGTTCTGAGTGGAAGGGCGACCACTACGACATCGTGGCTGACCAGTACAAGCACCACTACCGGGCCACCGAAACCCAGCCCATCCGCTACGCCGTGACGAATATGTTTTTCGGTGAGCCGCCGGCCGGGCAGGCGCGGGCCTTTGCCGAGTACTTCGGCGATTACTTCGCCCTGAGCCGCGAGAAGCCCGGCACCTGGCACGCCGTGCGCGCCGGCCGCGAGGATGAGTACCAGTACGTTAATGGCCAGCTGGTTACGCTCATCAAGAAAAACCCGCTCAAGAACTTCATCATTCGGCTGGAGAAGTAGGGCACGCTCAATACACCTTCTGGCCGCGCTGGAGCCAGATGCCCCAGGCGGGCGAGTAGGCGTGCACGCGGTCGGTAGGCTGATTATTGGCCGTGACGACCGGCTGGCCCTCATTCACCCACTCGAAGATGCCGCCGTAGAGGTTGCGCACGTTGGTGAAGCCGGCCTGCTTCAGCCGGGTGCCGATTTTCTCGCTGCGCACGCCCACCGAGCAGTACACCACGATGGGCGCGCTTTTGGGAATATGCTGCACTTCGGCCAGCGAAAACTTGTCGTAGCCTACCCACCGGGCCCCGCGCAAGTGGCTGACGGCGAACTCCTCGGGTGTGCGCGTGTCGAGCAGCACGGGCGCGGGCTGTTGCCGCAGCCGCGCCACGCTCACGAAGGGCACCGACTCGTGCAGCACTCCGTTGAGCATGGCCGAATAGAGCTTGTTGGTGGTGGGCGGGGCGTCGGCCGGGCGGCTCTGGCAGGCGGCCACCAGGCCCGCCAGCAGCAGCGCGCCGCCCAGCCGCAGCACGAAGGAGGAGGTAGTCATACCCCGGACTTACGCAAGCGCGGCCCCCACTGGTTGCCCTACCCCCGCCGCTCGTGCCAGGCGTAGCCCGCGAGCGTGCCAAAGCCCGCCACCAGTAGCACATGAAAGGGCAGCAGGCCATAATCAGCGTAGTAAAAATCGGCGGCCAGTCCGACCAGGAAATATAGCGCCAGCAGTGCCTCGGCGAAGGGTAGCTGGCCGGTTTCGCGCAGGCGGTAGCGGCGGGCGGGGGTAGCGGCCGCGGTGCCCAAGCCCAGCTTGGGCGTGCGCACGAAGGGCGAGGCGCGCCGCAGCATTCCTTGCGCCACGGCCCGCGCATTGTGCAGCGCCAGGCCCATCGACAGCGAAATAAACAGCCCAAACGTGGGCGTAAACCACTGCCCGGCCGGGGGCGGGCCGCGCCGCCAGGCCGCGTAGTAGTAATAGGTGAGCGGCAGCAGCGTGAGCACGAATACCGAAGCCAGCCGGAAAACCGGCTCAAAATCGGGCCGGTGCGCCCGCACCAGCACCAGCGGCACGCTCAGCAAAGCCATCAGCAAAATAACGGCAAACACCGCGCTGTTGAGCAGGTGAAACGTGGCGTGCAGCCGGGTAGCGAGGGGTAGGGCCGGCGCGCGCCACACCCGGCCGAGGTGCTTACGGGCGGTTTCGGCGGCGCCCTTGTTCCAGCGGTACTGCTGCGACTTGAGGGCGTCGAGGTGGGCAGGCAGCTCGGCGGGCGCCACCACCTGCGGCAGGTAGCGGAAGCGCCAGCCGCGCAGCTGGGCGCGGTAGCTCAGGTCGAGGTCCTCGGTGAGGGTGTCGGCGTGCCAGCCGCCGGCGTCCGCGATGCAGGCGCGCCGCCACACGCCGCCCGTGCCGTTGAAGTTGAGAAAGTGCCCGCCCGCCTGCCGGCCCACCTGCTCCACCAGAAAGTGCGCGTTCAGCCCAAACGCCTGGAGGCGCGTCAGCAGCGAGTCATTTTCATTCAAATGCCCCCAGCGGGTTTGCACCATGCCAATGGCGGGGCTATCGAAATAAGGGATAACGCGCCGCAGAAAATCGGGCTCCGGGAGGAAGTCGGCGTCGAAAATGGCGATAAACTCGCCGTCGGTTTCAGCCATACCGTGGGCCAGGGCGCCGGCCTTGTAGCCCTGCCGGGTGGGCCGGCGCACATGGCTAATAAGCAAGCCCTGAGCCCGGTAGCGCGCTACGCGGGCGGCGGCCACGGCCACGCTTTCGTCGGTCGAGTCATCGAGCACCTGAATGCGCAGGCGGTCGGCGGGGTAGTCGAGCGCCGCCGCCGCGTCGATGACGCGGGCTACCACGTTCAGCTCATTGTACACCGGCAGCTGCACCGTCACCAGCGGCCACTCGGCTGGCGTGGGCGGCGCGGAGGGGGGTAGGGCCCGGCGCGCCAGCCGCGTGAGCCGCCACTGCGTGAGGCTGAAGCCCAGCATAAACACCAGGCACAGCCCGTAAACGACGAGCAGCCCGGTTTCGAGAAAGAGCATTTTGGGACGGGTAGTAGGGTGCGGGGCTTGCCCCCGCCCATCGTTGCACGGTTGGTACTAGCCACTATTACCTGAAGACCACATGGAAAGGGTGATAAGCAACGGCGGACGGGGGCAAGCCCCGCACCCTACAAAATTCGCAGCGAATCGGCGTGAATAAATACCGAGCCGGCCAGCCGGCCCGCGCGCGGGCCATTCTCCAAATTGAGCACGCCCCTGGGGCAGGCGGTGGCGCAGAGGCCGCAGCCCACGCAGGCGGCCCGCACGATGGGCTCGCCGCGCTGGGCGTATTGCTTCACGTCGATGCCCATCTCGCAGGCGTTGGAGCAGTTGCCGCACGAGATGCACTGCCCGCCGTTGGTGCTGATGCGGAAGCGGGAGAAGTGCTTTTGCAAGAGGCCCAGGTAGGCGGCCATCGGGCAGCCGAAGCGGCACCACACGCGGCTGCCCATGAGCGGGTAAAACCCTACCCCCACCACGCCCGAGAAAATGCTGCCGATGGCGAAGCCATAAAACTGCCCCAGCGGCCCCGTAACCACGCCCAGCGCCGGCACCGCCCCCGACGCCCCTATCCACAGCAGCGCCGTGAGCAAGATTATCAGCCCCAGAATGGGGTAGAGGAGGCGCACCTCCCAGCGCCAGGCCGCGCGGCTTTTGTCGGAGAGCTGGCGGTAGGCATCGCCCGCGGTTTCGGCCAGGCCGCCGCAGCCGCACACCCACGCGCAGTACCAGCGCTTGCCGAAGAAATACGTGAGCACCGGCGTAGCCAAAAACGACAGCACTACCCCCCAGAATACCATGAATACGCCCAGCCCCCCGCCGTGCAGCAGCTTGCCAATAGTGTCGGGAAACAGGTAGTCGTACTTCAAAGGCCAGAAGTACGAGAAGTAATACTCGGGCTGCTGCAAGGCCAGCAGCAGCCCCGGCAGCAAAAAGCCGAAGCCCAGCTGGAAGAACATCACCGACGCGGTGCGCGCCAGGTGGTAGCGCGCAAACCGGTATTTCCACAGCGCCCGGCCGCCCATTATCAGCACCGCCAGCGTGTAGAACGTGCCGTAGAGAAACCACTGGTCGGCCGGCTTGCGGCGCAGCCACTCGCTAAACGGGTCGAGGGCCCGAATGAGGTTCGTGAGCAGCCCCGGAAACCAGTACAGCACCACGTAGAAGCCGGTGAGGGCCACGCCCGTGGCCCAGGCCACGGCCCCCCGGCTGGTGCTGGCCCGCCGCCAAAGGTCGTGCGGGTGCCAGCCGGCCGGCCGGCTTCCAAAGGCCAGCCAGGCCCAGCCCAGCGCGCCGCCGCTCACCAGGGCCAGGGCCAGGTACAGGCTGAGGCGGGCGCGACCAGGGTCGGCATCGGCGGCGGCGGCCAGCAGCGCCAGCAGGCCCAGGGCCACGGCGGCCAGGGGTAGCTTTTCGCCGGCCGGCACGGCGGCGGGCGGCTGGGCCAGGGCTAAGGAAGGAGCGGGGTAGTCTTGCATACAGAGGCTTATAGAGAATTCAGAACGTCATGCAGAGCATGTGGCGCATCAAGCCAGGGACGAAGCATCTCGCTTGGGGCAACTGGGTGTCGTTCATCGATGCTAGCGGGATGCTTCATCCCTGGCTTGATGCGCCACATGTTCTGCATGACGTTCCGTTTATTTTGCGCTATTTGTTCAGCACCCCAAACAGCCCCTTGCGGCGCGGCTGCTCCACCCGAATGGCCGGAAACTGCCGCCCAAACGCGCGCCGGATGGCCAACTCGTGCTGCCGCGCGAACTCGGGGTCGAAATTGGCCGCCGCTAATTGGGCCAGCACGGTGCCGATAGGTGTCTTTTCGCGCAGCCAGCGCTCCCACACGTCCTGGCGCTGGCGCAGGCCGAGGGCGTTCATGCCCGTCACGGCCTGGTCGGCTGCGCGGAAATTGAGGCGCAACAGGTGCCGGCCGTTCGGGTGCTGCCAGCAGAAGCTGACGATGCCCGCCGCGGGCCGGGCGGGCACGCGGCCGTAGGTCTGGTATTCGAGGTTGAAGAATTTGGCCGAGTTGAACCACTCGCCGCGCCGGTAGGGGGTAGGCTGGCCGCAGAGGGTGTGGGCCACGGTTTCGCCCTGCATCCGCCCGGTGTACCAGAGCTGCTCCACGGCCACCTCGCCGGGGGCGGGCTGGCGGTGCTGGGCGCAGTCGCCGGCCGCGTACACGCCGGGCGCGCTGGTTTCGAGCAGCTCATTGACCAGGATGCCACGGTCGGTGGCGAGGCCGGCGGCTTTAGCTAAAACCAGGTTGGGCTGCACGCCGGTGGCCAGGCCCACCCACTCGGCGGGCAGCTCCTGGCCGGTGGTCGTGACTACGGCTCGCACGCGCCCCTGGGCATCGCCGCGCAGTTCTCGCAACTCGGTAGTCAACTGTAAGTCAACATTATATTTCCTGAAGTGCGCCTCCAGCATGGCCGATTCTTCGGGGGGTAGCACCGACTGCCAGTAGCGCTCCTCGCGTACCAGCCACGTCACCTGAATACCGCGCGAGTGGAGCATTTCGGCCAGCTCCACGCCGATGAGGCCGCCGCCCACTACCACCGCCCGGCTAATGCCCTGAGTATCGCGGGCCATATTTTCCACGTCGGGCAGACCGTAGAAACCCTGCACGCCGCGCAGTTGCTGGCCCGGCCAGCCGGGCGTGCGCACCACCGAGCCGGTGGCCAGCAGCAGGCGGTCGTAGGCCAGGGCCGGGCCGGTGGCCAGCCGCACGACGCGGGCGGCGGTGTCGATGCCGATAGCTTCGGCTTGCACCAGCTCCAGCCGGTTTTCGGTCCAGAACCAGTCTTCGTAGGGCTTCACGTCGGCGTAGCGCAGGTGGCCCATATACAGGTACATGAGCGCGGGGCGCGAGTAGTGATGCGCGCTCTCGGCCGACACCAGCGTGATGCGGGCCGCGCCATCGAGCCGCCGCGCCGTGATGGCCGCCGAAACGCCCGCAATGCCGTTGCCAATGATAACGAGGTGCATAAGTCGCAAATGAACGCCAAAAATGCGGCGGTAGCCGGCCCGGTGTCTCCGGCACCTACGTAGCTGCCCCCGCCAACCGATTGCGCGGCCTTGGTCGTTCTTTTACACCCTCAACCTGCTCCGCTACCTGCCTTGACTACTTTTTCGCGCATCGGCGTCCTCATCCCGGCCCACAACGAGGGAAAATCCATCGCGCTGGTGCTGAGTGAAATCCCGGCCGGCCTGGCGCGGGAAGTGGTGGTAGTGGACAACGCCTCGACCGACGACACCGCCGCCGCTGCCCGCGCCGCCGGGGCCACCGTGGTAGCCGAGCCGCGCGCCGGCTACGGCCAGGCCTGCCTGGCCGGGCTGGCCTACTACGCCGCTCAGCCCGCTGCCCAAGCGCCCGAAATCATCGTCTTTCTCGATGGCGACCACTCCGACTTTCCCGAAGAAATGCCCGCCCTGCTAGCTCCTGTTCTGGCCGGGGCGGCCGACCTGGTTATCGGCTCGCGGGCGCTGGGCCAGCGCGAGCGCGGCGCCCTGCTACCCCAGCAGCGCTTCGGCAACTGGCTGGCCACGCGCCTGTTGCGCCTGCGCTACGGCGGCGCGCACACCGACCTGGGGCCGTTTCGGGCTATTACGGCCGACGCGCTGGCCCGCCTCGGCATGGTCGATACCAACTACGGCTGGACGGTGGAGATGCAGGTGAAAGCCGCCCGCCTGGGCCTGCGCGTGGCCGAGGTGCCGGTGCGCTACCGCCGCCGCATCGGTACCTCCAAGATATCGGGTACGGTGCGCGGTACTATCGGGGCGGGGTATAAGATTTTGTGGACGATTTTTAAGTATTGGTAAGGTGCCCGTAAGGTGCCGAAAGCACCAGCATCCAGCCACTTTCCCTTGAGCCCGCCCTACCCTACCCCCCTGCTCCGCGCCAGCCAGCTCCTGGCCCTGCTACTGACGGGCGCGGCCTACTGGGCCCTGGCCTACGCCACGCCACGCGCACATTGCACCCAGTTACTTCTGCTCTTTGCGGTGGCGGGCACGGCCTACGCCTGGCTGCTGCACACGCGCCTACCCCTGCGCTGGGGGCTGGGCGCGGCGCTGGTATTTCGGCTGCTGTGGCTGCCGGCTACCCCGGCGCTGAGCGACGACTTCTACCGCTTCCGCTGGGATGGGCTGCTGGTGAGCGACGGCCACAACCCCTTCGCCGAAACGCCCCAACAGCTGCTGCAACACCCGCCCGCCGACTCAGCCGCCCTGCCCATGACCGAGCTGCGCCGGTTGCGGCCGAGGCTCAATTCGCCCCGGTATTTCTCGGTGTATCCGCCCGTGTGCCAGGGGCTGTACGGGGTGGCGGCCGGACTTTTTCCCGATTCCCAAACCGGCTTTCTACTCGTACTTCGGCTGGCGCTGCTGCTGGCCGACGCGGGCGCGGCGGCGCTGCTGCTGTGGCTGCTGCCGCTGGCCGGCTGGCCCGCGCGCCGGGCGCTGGCCTACCTGCTGCACCCGCTGGCAATAGTAGAAGTGGCTGGTAACGTGCACATGGAGGGGGTAGCAGTTTTTTTCCTGTTGCTGACCGGGGCGCTGCTGGTGCGCCGCCGCACCCGGCTGGCGGCCGGCGCGCTGGCCCTGGCCGTAGCCACCAAGCTGCTGCCGCTGCTGGCGCTGCCGCTGCTGGCCCGGCAGCTGGGGCGGCGGCGCTTCCGCTGGTTTCTGGGCGTGCTGGCGGGTAGCCTGGGACTGCTGTTTCTGCCCTTCGTATCGTGGAGCTTGCTGCTGCACATCGGTCTCAGCCTCGACTTATATTTCCAGAGCTTCGAGTTCAATGCCAGCGTGTTTTACCTGCTGCGGGCGCTGGGCCAGTGGCTCACGGGGCACGACTTGGTGGGCGGGCTGGGGCCGCTGCTGGGCGCGGGGGCCATTTACCTGGCGTTCCGGCTGGCGCGGGGGGTAGGGCGGCCCCGGCTGGCGGCGGTGCCGCATTGGTTGCTGCTCACGCTCAGCGGCTACTTCGCGCTGGCCACCATCGTGCACCCCTGGTACCTGGTGCCGCTGGTGGCGCTCAGCTGCTTCTCGCCGCTGCGCTACGCGCGGGTGTGGGCCGGGCTGGCGGTGCTTTCGTACTCGGCTTACCGCACCACCGCCTACACCGAAAGCGGCTGGCTCATCGGCCTCGAATACGGCGGCACGCTGGCCTGGGCGGCGTGGGAGTATCGCCGGGGCAGGGCAGCTGGGGCGGTTGGGCGCGTCCGGCAGGGGCAGGAAACTGGTTAAGCCGCGTAAAAAACTGGCCGGGCATTATACTCCTCCCGAAGTAGGGTGCGGGGCTTGCCCCCGCCCATCGTTGCTCTTTTTCGCAAATCATTTCACAACGAGTATAACCGCGAAATACTGGTTTACAAGCAACTGACCAGCTTGCCTTTGGCGCAACGTACGGTAAACACCCAGCCAACACGGTCGCCTATAAACGGCGAACCCCCGGCTGCTGGTCACAACCGAGGGTTCAAGAAGTGGGTGCAGCGAACACCCCCATCTTAACCATGCAAAGGGAACGTGCGCTACGGCTACTCAAAGTGCTCGGCAAGACTGTCTTGCTGGGTTTGGTGAGCGGAGCAGCGAAGGCCATTGGCCAGTTGTTGCTCACTCATTGGCTTGAGTAATCGGAGAAGAGGTCGGGCCGGGAGGCTCGGCCTCTTTTTCGTAGCGTAAATATAAACGGATTAGCGGCAATTTAAGTTGGCCGCTCACGTACTGACTCGCAGCGTCCGCGCTACAGCTCCTTGCGCAACCGCGCCACCGGGATGTTGAGCTGCTCGCGGTACTTGGCCACGGTGCGGCGGGCGATGTTGTAGCCGCGGGCGTTCAGCATTTTTTCCAGCTTGTCGTCGCTGAGGGGGTGGTCCTTTTTCTCGCCGCTGATGAGGTCGCGCAGGATGCTTTTCACCTCGCGGCTGCTGGCATCCTCGCCCGAGTCGGTGGCGATGCCTTCGGAGAAGAAGAATTTAAGGGGGTAGATGCCGTGCTCGGTCTGCACCGACTTGGAGTTGGCCACCCGGCTCACGGTCGAGATGTCCATGCTAATCTGCTGCGCGATATCCTTGAGAATCATGGGCCGCAGCTTCGAGTCGTCGCCGGTGAGGAAGAACTCGCGCTGCAAGTCCACGATGGACGACATGGTGCGCAGCAGCGTATTCTGGCGCTGCCGGATGGCGTCGATAAACCACTTGGCCGAGTCCAGCTTTTGCTTCACGAAGCTCACGGCCTCCTTCATTTTCTGGTCCTTTTTGGCGGCCTTGTCGTAGGTCTGGAGCATCTCGCGGTAGTCGCGGCTCACGCGCAGCTCGGGGGCATTGCGGGCGTTCAGGGTCAGGTTCAGCTCGCCGTTGTCGTTGGTGAGGATAAAGTCGGGCATGAGGTACTGCGCCCCGCCGCCGCTGCCGCGGCCGGCGTTTACGGGGCCGTTGCCGCCCGGCTTGGGGTTCAGCTTGAGAATGACGGCCACCGCATCCTTCAACTCATTATCTTCTAAATCAAGCTTTTGCTGAATGCGCTGGTAGTGCTTTTTAGTAAACTCCTCGAAGGTTTCGGTCAGGATGCGCTCGGCGTTCAGGGTATCCTCGTCCTGGGTGCGGCGCTCCAGCTGCAAGAGCAGGCACTCGGGCAGGTCGCGGGCGGCGATGCCCGGCGGGTCGAACTGCTGAATGACGCGCAGCACGGCCTCAATCTCCGGCTCGGTTACTTCAATGTTCTGGCTGAACGCCAGGTCGTTGGCAATGGCCGCCAGGTCGCGCCGGATGTAGCCGTCGCCGTCAATCGAGCCGATGAGCTGCTCGCCAATGGCCTGCTGCTGCTCGCTGAGCCGGGCAAAGTGCAGCTGGTCGAGCAGCGAATCCTGGAGCGAGCCGCTGTTATCGGCCAGCGGCATTTCGCGCTCTTCTTCGTCGCCGGGGCCATCGCCCTGCATCTTGTAGCCCGCAATCTCGTCGTCGTTGACGTAGTCGCTGATGTCGATTTCGTGGTTGTCGTTGTCGATGCCCAGGGCCTCTACCTCGGCGGCGGGCTCGGGGCGCTCGTCGGCGTAGTCATCGGCCCCCATGCTGTCGTCGGACGACTCGGCGGGACTAAAGTCCTCATCCAGCGTGCTTTCGTCGTTGTCGAGCGAGTCGTTGGGGTCGTCGGCCTCGGGCGTATCATCAGTGCTGTCGTCGCGCTCGTCGGCCTCGTCGCTGTCGCCTTCTTCGAGGGCCGGGTTCACTTCCATCTCCTCCTTGATGCGGGTTTCCAGCTCGGCCGTCGGAATTTGCAGTAGCTTGATAAACTGAATCTGCTGGGGCGACAGGCGTTGTGAAAGAAGCTGTTTTAAATCAAGGCGTTGCATATAACTGGACGGGAATAAAAAGAAAGCATCGGCAGCGCGCGTAAAATATAGTTACGCAATAACGCCATAATCGGTCGCAAGGTACTACTGGCAATTTCTGGTAGATGTTTGCGCGCGGGGCATAAAGCCACGGTTTACCTTTGCGGGCTCCACTGCCATTTGCCTACCCCCATGCCTGACGACCAGCTGCGCCGCACCCGCATTCAAGACCTGCTAACGAGCACCGACCTCAACCGCGAAGTGCTGGTGAAAGGCTGGGTGCGCACCCGCCGGGGCAATAAACACGTGCAATTTATCGCCCTAAACGACGGCTCCGGCCTCGCGCCCCTGCAAATAGTGGCCGATGCCGAAAATTTTCCGGAAGAAAGCCTGAAGGAAGTAACCACCGGCTCGTGCATCGCGGTGCGCGGCCAGCTGGTGGCGAGCCAGGGCAAGGGCCAGTCTACGGAGATTCAGGCCACCGAAATAACCGTGCTCGGCACCGCCGACCCCGAGGCCTACCCCCTGCAAAAGAAGGCCACCTCGCTGGAGCACCTGCGCGAAATCGCGCACCTGCGGCCGCGTACCAATACCTTCGGGGCGGTGCTGCGCATCCGGCACGCGCTGGCGTTTGCCATTCACCAGTATTTCAACGACCACGGGTTTTACTACGTGCACACGCCCATCATCACGGGCTCCGATGCCGAGGGCGCGGGCCAGATGTTCCGCGTCACGACCCTACCCCCCGAGCACCCGCCCCGCACCGAGGATGGCGCCGTGGACTACAGCCAGGATTTCTTCGGCAAGCAGACCAACCTCACCGTGAGCGGGCAGCTCGAAGGCGAGCTGGCGGCGCTGGCGCTGGGCAGCGTGTACACCTTCGGGCCCACCTTCCGGGCCGAAAACTCGAACACCGCCCGCCACCTGGCCGAGTTCTGGATGATTGAGCCCGAGGTGGCCTTCAACGACTTACAGGATAACATGGACCTGGCCGAGGACTTCCTCCAAAGCCTGGTGAAGTATGCCCTAGAGCACTGCGCCGCCGACCTGCAATTCCTGAACGACACGTACGACAAGGAGTTGCTGGGCCGCCTGGCCTTCGTGACCGACAACGCCTTCCAGCGCCTCACCTACACCGAGGCGGTGGAAATATTGAAGTCGGCGACGCAGAAATTCGAGTTTCCCGTGGACTGGGGCACCGACCTGCAGAGCGAGCACGAGCGCTACCTGGTGGAAAAGCATTTCCAGAAGCCGGTCATCCTGACGAATTATCCGAAGGAAATCAAGGCCTTCTACATGAAGCTCGACGAGGACGGCCGCACCGTGCGGGCGATGGACGTGCTGTTTCCCGGCATCGGCGAAATCATCGGCGGCTCGCAGCGCGAGGAAGACCTGGCCAGGCTCGAAGCCCGCATGGCCGAGATGCACGTGCCCGCCGACGAGCTGTGGTGGTACCTCGACACGCGCCGCTTTGGCACCGCGCCGCACGCGGGCTTCGGCCTGGGCTTCGAGCGTCTGGTGCTGTTCGTGACGGGCATGACCAACATCCGCGACGTGATTCCGTTCCCGCGCTTCCCCAAGAACGCGGAGTTTTAGGTGGCGTTACTCAAATGCTTATTGCCTTTTGAGTGAGATGACGGGCATTTTATTTATGCTATATCTCCGCGTTGTGGATGCTCAGGGGATTGCGTCCAGTCTTCCAGCGCCGGCAGCGGCAGGCGCTGGAAGTGACGGATGTTGTTGGTGACCATTGTGAGGCCGTTGGCGATGGCGGTGGCCCCGATGAGCAGGTCGAAGTCGTCGAGCGGCTGGCCTAGCTGTTGCAGTCGCCAGCGCTGCTGGGCATACACCCGCAAAGCGGGAGCTATTGGCGCTAGTTGAGCGCTGGCTACAAAGCCAGTAGTACGCAAAAATTCCTGTTGGGAATTTGGGCTCTTTTCAGCCCCAAAGTATAGCTCAGCAACCGTGATTTCAGAGATGAAGCAGTTGTCGGGGCCAGCGGCTTGCAGGCGTTGGCGCACTGGCTCCCGGCCGCGCAATAGCAGAATGCAAATGTTGGTATCGAGTAGGTAGCCGGGCATTAGTAAAGCGAAACTTCGGGCCTGGTAAAGGTGCGGCCCTGCCGGATAGTAGCCATAATTTCTTCGTCGGTACCGGGCATATCGGCCCAGGCACCCACAAAGTCTAGCATAGAGGCTGTCGGCGCTACAGTTGGCACCGCCGCCTCGGCCGCTTGCAGTGACTGCGCCAAGCGGGCAATAACCTCCAGCCGGTCGGCCGGACTAAGCTTTAACACGGAAGATAATGCCTCTTCCAGCGTGGGCGTTTTGGCCGGCGCAACAGTTGGCAGCGCGGGCGTGGATGATTCAATCGCGGCATTCATGGCAACAAGGTAGCGTGCGGCAACCTAACGGCGCGGCCCCGCCCGAAGGTTCAGGCCACCCAACCTGGCCAGCCAGCTTTGCGTTGAGCTAGCATATCCTTTTTTCCATCGCTCATGCCCGCTGAAATTGACCTCACTGCCATCGCCAACCTGCCCGACGGCAGGCTCCAAACCTTCCTTACCCCCGACGGCGGCTCTCAGGTGCTGCTGACCCGGTAGCAGGGCCAGGTGCGGTTCGTGACGGGCATGACCAACATCCGCGACGTGATTCCGTTCCCACGCTTTCCCAAGAACGCGGAGTTTCAGGCGTGTGCTTCGGTGCTCATTCGGCCACTATAAAATAAATATATGCTGCTAGTTGGCCTGTTCTGGGTTTGGATAGGGGTAGTTACGCTGGGCCTGGGGCTGGGCGTGGCCCGGCTGCTGCGGGCGCTGGGCGGCGCCCTACCCCCCCTCGTGGCCGAGAGCCCCGAATTACTGAGCCTGACCGGACTGGCCGGCCTGGCCTGGCTGGTGGCGGTGCTGAGCTTTGGCTGGCCGGTGGCCCTGCCGATGCAGCTGGGCTTGAGTGCCTTGTCGTTGGTAGTGCTGGTGGCGCAGCGCGAGGCGCTCGGCCAGCTGCTGCGGGCGTGTGGCCAACGCTGGCGGGCGGCGGGCGCGGCGGCCGGTGCGCTGGCGGCGGTGCTGGTAGTGGGAGTGCTGATGCATGCCGTTCAGCCGCCCAGCTTCATTGATACGACGCTCTACCACGCGCAGACTATTCAGTGGCTGCATCGATTTGCCGTGGTACCAGGTCTGGGCAATCTGCATAGTCGACTGGCTTTCAACTCGCACGCTGACTTACTCACGGCCTTTTTTAGTCCGGCTAGCCAACCAGTCTCTTGGCCAGCATTTCAGCAAACAGTTAACAGTTATGGGTTCCTACTACTAACGCTCTGCCACGTGCGGCGGGCCGCTCAAAACCTGCGGCCCGGTGGCCGGCCGTGGTTAGCGGGGTACTACTTAGGTAGCTTGCTGCTGCTGCTGCTATCCACGCGCTTCTGGATTTCTTCCCCAATGCCCGATATGCCGGTGGCTGTGCTAGGCTTGCTACTGCTAGGGGTGCTGCTCGAAACGCCCCGGCTGACTGCTGCCGGGCTGGCTTGGCTGGTGGTGCTGGCTGCCACGGCCGTCACGTTCAAAGCATCGGCAGTGGCCATGTTGCTGTGGCCCGTGGCCTGGGCGCTGCGAGGGAACGTCCGGGACTGGCGGCGGCGGCTGGGAATGCTGGTGGGGGTAGGGCTGGTAGTGGCGCTGCCCTGGCTAGGGCGCAACGTAGTGCTGTCGGGATATGCAGTTTACCCGCTGGCGGCAGGCCTGGGCCCTGTAATAGCCGACTGGGCTATCCCTACCCCCCGCCCTACGGCCGACATGGCCGAAATTCGTTTGTTTGCCCGGCGGCCGGCGAACGACTGGCCGCGCGCAGCGGGACAGACTATGCCCCAGTGGCTGCCCTTCTGGTGGCAGCAGCACGAACCGGCCGACCAACGCTTGGTGTTGCTCCTGCTGGCTAGCCCAGTACTGGTGGCGGGCAGCTTGGTTTGGCAGCGCCGGACCCACTGGTGGCGGCGGGTCGAATACCAGTTATACGGCTTGCTGCTCTTAAGTTGTGGCTGGTGGTTTGGGGTAGCGCCAGCCCTGCGCTTTGGCTATACTTATGTGATTGGGGTGGCCGTGTTAGGTCCCGTGCTGGTAGGGCAGACTTGGCCAGTGCGTTGGCTGCGAGTAGGCGGCTGGCTGTTAGCAACGCTTAGCCTGACCTTTGGATTAAAAGACTTAGGAAGCGAAATTAATAAGCCCGGTGTGCTTACAGCCCACGCCGTATGGCCAGCCGACTACCGCACCGAGCGAACAGCGGTAGTCAAGCGGCTGGGTCCGTACCGTGTGTATGTCGGAGTGCATGATGGACACTGCGGCAACACTGTCCTGCCCTGCACCGATACCCTCTATGCCGGGCTGCAGCTGCGCGGTGCCACGCTTCAGCAGGGCTTTCGGATGAGTGCGCCCACTGCGGAGGCGCGTACACGGCAGTAAAAATTACGAGTAATTTGCTGATTAGAAAGGGGTAGAGAGTAGGCCAACGTCTATCGGCTGCCACTGCTTCCCAACCCGCCGGGGCTGCCTTGCGTTGCCACTAGAAAATCAGCTCTACCCCCTATGCTACCCGAACTAGACCTCACGGATGCCGCCAGCCTGCCCGAAGGCGCGCTGAAGGCTTTCCCTACCCCCCACGACGGCCCTCAGGTGCTGCTGACCCGGCAGCAGGGCCAGGTCCACGCCTTCGCGGCGCACTGCCCGCACTACGGCGCCCCGCTGGAAAAGGGCAAAATCGTGCATGGCCGCCTCATCTGCCCCTGGCACCACGCCTGCTTCAAGCTCGACAATGGTCACCTCTGCGAGCCGCCCGCGCTCGACGACCTGCCCGCGTTCGCGGTGCGCGAGGCCGAAGGGCGCATCCTGGTGCGGGTGCCGCCTACCCCCCCCGCCAGCACCGATAAGCCCGAGGCGACGCCCACGGCCGAGGTGGGTGGCACGCCCCCGCCGGCCGCCGCGGCGCCAGCCGATGCGCGCACGTTCGTTATCGTGGGCGGCGGCGCGGCCGGTGAGTTCGCGGCCCAGACGCTGCGGCGCGAGGGCTTCGCGGGGCGGATAGTGGTGGTATCGGCCGATGTGGCGGCGCCCTACGACCGCACTAAGCTCAGCAAAGCCTACCTGGCCGGCAAGGCCAAGCCGGCGGCGCTGCCCCTGCGCGCGGCCGATTTCTATGCCGCGCAAAAAATTGAGCTGCTGACCGCTACCCGCGCCACCGGCCTCGACCTGAAGAAGCAGGAAATCAGCCTCGAAGGCCAGCCGCCGCTGCGCTACGACCAACTATTGCTGGCCCCCGGCGCTACCCCCAGCCTACTACCCAGGCTGCCCGGCCACGACCTGTTGGGTGTGCTCCCCCTGCGCACTCAGGCCGACGCCGACGCGCTACTGGCCGCCACGGCGGGTGCCGGCCACGTCGTTATTATCGGGGCCAGCTTTATCGGCATGGAGGCCGCCAGCAGCCTCGTGGCCGAGGGCCGGCAGGTGACGGTAGTAGCCCAGGAAAAGGTGCCTTTCGAGCGCGTGCTGGGGCCCGAAATCGGGGCCATGTTCCGCAACATGCACGAGGAAAAGGGCGTCCGGTTTGAGGTAGAAGCCGAGGTGACGGCCCTGCTCGGCGAGGGCGGCCACGTGGCGAAGGTGCAGCTCAAAGCCGGCAAAAGCCTGCCCGCCAGCGTAGTAGTGCTGGGCGTGGGGGTGCGCCCGGCCACCGATTTCCTGCGGAATGCTTTCTCCCTGGAAAAAGATGGTAGCGTGCTGGTCGATGCCTGTTTGCAGGCCGCGCCCGGCGTGTACGCGGCCGGCGACAGCGCCCGCTTTCCGCTGGCGGCCACCGGCCAGCCCACGCGCGTCGAGCACTGGCGGGTGGCGCAGCAGCACGGCCAGGCAGCCGCCCGCAACATGCTGGGCCAGCAGGAGAAATTCACGGCCGCGCCTTTTTTCTGGACGCAGCAGTATGGCAAGAGCCTGCGCTACGCCGGCCACGCCGAGCGCTGGGACGATATCCTCTACCACGGCGAGGTGGCCAGGCAGGATTTCCTGGCGTTCTACGTGCTGGAGGGGCAGGTCGTAGCCGCCGCCGGTATGGGCCGCGATACCGATATGATTTACATCGCTGAGCTCCTGAGCCAGGGCCGCCTACCCGCCCCAGCCGAGCTAAGCCCCGATACAAAGTGGGCGCAGCTCAGTTGAGCTACCGCCAGCCAAGGCCGCCGCCCAGCAAAAAGCCCCGCGCTATCAGGCTTGATAACGCAGGGCTTTTCCGTGAATAGACCGGCCTGCTTAACGGCCCCGGCGACCACCGTCACGCTGTCCACCGTCACCGCGTCGTCCACCGCCATCGCGTTGTTCGCCGCCACCGCCATCGCGCTGTTCGCCGCCACCGGGGTAGCCTCCGCCGCGCTGGCCTTGGCCACCGTAGTTGGGCTGGCCGCCCGGCTGGGGCTGGCCCTGACCACCGTAGTCAGGCTGGTCGCTCCGGCTCCCTTCTGTGCGGCCTTGCGGGGTGGCATAGCTTCCACGCTGGCCGCGGTCGTTGTCGTAGCCACCGCGGTTGCCGCCGTAGCTGCCGCCCCGGTTGCCGGAGCCGCCCCCGTAGCTCCCGCGCCCATCCCGGTCGTAGCCGCCCCGGTTGCCGTAGCCGCCGCGGTCGTAGCCATACACCCGGCCCGCGCCGTACTCGTGGCCGTAGTAGCGGCCACCAGCGCCATAGCCACCGCCCCGGTACACGGTCACGTACTGCGGGTAGCGCTGGCGATAGGAATTAATGTAAAGCCAAGGTTGCGGGCCCCGGTAGCTCACCACCGGCACCGGGTGGAAGTAATAGGGGTCGTAGCCGTCGAGGTAAGGCACTTGTATCCACTGCTGGCCATCGAACACGATGTACACGCCATTGTAGATATCGTAGTACCCGTCAATCTCCGGGATGTAGTAGTACTGCGTACCCTGCTGCACGGGCGGGCCCCACGGGGGGATGCCGATATTAACCCCCACGCTCACTTGCGCCCGCGCGGCGGTAGGGGCGGCGAACGCCAGGCCGGCGCCGAGCGCGAAAGCAAGAAAACGGAGGCGAAATCTCATGGCTGAAAAGAAAAGGAAAGTGAATTTCTGAATAGGATAAGTGCAAGTAGAGTGCCGGGTTTTGGCCAGGGGCAGCGCTACCCCCACTTTACGGCCCAGGCGGCCAACTATGCCGACCAACGCCGTTAAGTAGCTGCTTCTTAAAAAGAAGCCCCGCCCAATGGGCGAGGCTCGTACCAGTGTGGGGCGGGCCTAGCGCACCCGGCGCGCTACCACGCGGCCCCGGCGATTAACGCGCTCTACTACCACGGGGCGGCGCGCTGGCTGCTCGCGCACCACCACTGGGCGGTAGTAGCGGGCGTGGTGGTCGCGGTACCGCACCCAGGGCTCGTGGCCCCGGTAGTCAACTACTACCGGGTGAAAGTTGGCCGGGTTGTAGCCGGGCACGGTGGCCATCGTCATCCAGCGGCCGTTGCGCTGCACCACGTAGTCGCGGGCGGCCAGGTTGTAGTAGCCGTCAATTTCGGGCACGTAGTAATACTGCGCGCCAGCCGGGGCGGCCGGGCCCCAGGCCGGGTGGCCAAACTGGGCGTTGATGCTAACCTGAGCCTGGGCCGCCGGAGCGGCCAGGGCGGCGAAAGCACCAAATACAAAAGCGAAAATCCGCGGGCGGTAGTTCATGATTGAAAAAGGGAAAAGGGTTGAACAGAATACTCTCACCAAGGCAAAAGAGGTGCCCGAAAGCCGCCACATTCGATGTGCGCCCCCTTTTCGCAGACCAACCCGCCAACTACCCCGACCAGCTTATCACCCCCTGAAGCCAAAAAAAAGCGCCCCGGAGCAGGACGCTTTTCAGTAGTATCGGAGTCGGGGCCAGCTAGTCGCGGTCGTGTCCTTTGCCATGACCGTGGCCGTGGCCTTCATCGTCGTCGTCGTGCTTGTCGTATTTGTACCCCTTGCCATACAGCTTCTTGGCCTGGCCGGGGGGTAGGCCGTGGGGGTTGCCCCCGCGATTATACAGCCAGGGCTCATTGCCGCGGTAGTCGATGTACTGCGGGTGGAAGTTGCGCGCGTCGTAGCCCTCCAGGCGCTCGTAGCGGCCCCACTTGCCTTTGCGCTGCACGAGGTAGCGGCGGGCTTGCACGTCGTAGTAGGCGTCGGCCTCCGGGATGTAGTAGTACTGAGCGTTGGCCGGGGCGCCCACCACCACCGGCGGGGCCGTATTAATGTTGATGTTAATCTGAGCCTGAGCCGGCGAGGCGGCAAAGGCAAGCGCGCTTAGTAAACCAAGCGCGGCCGTTTTTTGAAGGAAATTCATGGGAGAAAGAATAAGTTACCCCATCGCTTTGGCAAGGACGGTGCCAGTAAAGCATGAGGTAAGCTTATATGTAACGGCTTAGCTTTTGGCTTTGCGCAGGAGGTAGCGGGTAACAGTGGGCGTAGGTGCTGGGCTGAACAAGGCCGTATATACGTCGATTAACTCCCAGCCGGCTACTGATAAGTCGCTTAATGATTGGTTGATAAGCGTCGTGTTGAGTTGCAGGTGGTCGCGGTACTTATCGTTGGAAATGTTGTACACCTCCTCCAGGGTAAGCTCCGTTGTGCCCTGAAAAGCCGGCGAAAACAACAGGCGTGACTCGCGGGTATAAGGCGATTCAATAACCGTAACGGTCAAAAAATCGTAGGCCCTGGCTGAGGTAGGGGCAAATAGCTGGGCGGCGGCGGGGCGGCTGCCCAGCAACAGTAGCAGGCCGGCCAACAGCAAGTGCCGCCAGCCTAGTGGACAAAGAAAGTGCATGAGCAGAAGAAAAAAGAGCGAGAAAAGCCAGGTTTACGCCGCCTTGTCAGCAGGCGCGGCAAAGAAAGGGAAAATGTGCCGCACCATTCACCGCCTAAGCTTGTTAGCCTCAGTCGGTCCGCTAGCGGGGGTAGGGACAAAAAATGTAGTTTCACCCCCCCGCCGGCCCGTCTCCGTACCTTTGCTCGTTCCTCCGATTTGCCCGCATGGCTAAAAAAACGGCTACCGCTTCTGTCGCTCCCGCGCCTTCCAAAACCAAAGCAGCTCCTGAAAAAGCCGCGAAGCCGGCCGCCAACGCGGCCGGAATTCTGACCGCCGCTACCGAGTCTGAGCTAGTAGAAGTTGCTGGAAGGCAAGGCGCTGACCTGCGGCACAACCTGCCCGTGGGTAGCCAGCCCGCCCCTGCTGGCCTGGCCGTGGCCGAGGCGCACCAAACGCCCGCCGCCCTACCCCCCCCTGCTCCTGGCAAGCCGCCGGGCGCTGAGGCCGAGGCGCCCTACATCGAGGTGTACGGCGCCCGCGAGCACAATCTGAAGAACGTATCGGTGAAGATTCCGCGCGGCAAGCTGGTGGTATTTACGGGTATTTCGGGCTCGGGCAAGTCGAGCCTGGCCTTCGACACTATCTACGCTGAGGGGCAGCGGCGCTACATGGAGACGTTTTCGGCCTACGCGCGCTCTTTCATGGGCGGGCTGGAGCGGCCGAATGTGGACAAGATTGAAGGGCTGTCGCCGGTTATTTCGATTGAGCAGAAGACGACCTCGCGCAACCCGCGCTCCACGGTGGGCACCATCACCGAGATATACGACTTCCTGCGCCTGCTCTACGCCCGCACCGCCGAGGCCTACAGCTACGCCACGGGCAAGAAGATGATTCGGCAGAGCGACGACCAGATTATCAACTACATTCTGCGGCACTACGACGGTAAAAAGCTGGTGATGCTGGCCCCGGTGGTGAAGGGTAGGAAGGGCCACTACCGCGAAGATTTTCAGAAGATTGCCAAGCTGGGCTTCGCCAAGGTGCGCGTCGATGGCGAAATCCTCGACATCACGCCCAAGATGCAGGTGGACCGCTACAAAATTCACGACATCGAAATCGTGATTGACCGGCTCGTGGTGAAGGAGGAGGACCGGTTTCGCCTCTCGGGCTCGGTGCAGAACGCGCTGACCCACGGCAAGGGCACCCTGCTGGTGCTCGACCCCGACGCCAAGGGCGAGAAGGGCAAGCCGCAGTTTTTCTCGCGCTTCCTCATGGACCCCGAAACCGGCATCGCCTACGACGACCCGGCGCCTAACACGTTCAGTTTCAACTCGCCCTACGGCGCGTGCCCGCACTGCGCCGGCCTGGGCGAGGTGCAGCAGATAACCGAGGAAACCGTAATACCCGACCCCAAGCTGACCATCAGCCGCGGGGCCATCGCGCCGCTGGGCGAGTACCGCGACATCTGGATTTTCCAGCAATTGCAGCTCATTCTCAAAAAGCACAAGGCCAGCCTCAACACACCCGTCGAGAAGCTGGACCCCGAGCTGCTCAAGCGCCTGCTCCACGGCATTACGCAAGACGAAGCCGACGACGCCAAGGCCCTGTACACCGAGCCATTTGAGGGCATTATTCCTTTCCTGCGCCGCCAGATGGAGTCCGACTCCGACAACATTCGGGAGTGGATTCAGCAGTACACCCAGGCCCAGACCTGCCCCGTGTGCGACGGCTACCGCCTCAAGAAAGAAAGCCTGCACTTCAAGCTGGCCGACCGGCACATTGGCGAGCTTTCGGTACTGGATATCAACGAGTTATCGGCCTGGTTCGTGGGTCTGGAGGACCGCCTGAGCGCCCGCCAGAACCTCATTGCCCGCGAGCTGCTGAAGGAAATCCGCAAGCGCATCGGCTTTTTGCTCGAAGTGGGGCTCGACTACCTCAGCCTGCACCGCTCGGTGCGCACGCTCAGTGGCGGTGAAAGTCAGCGCATCCGCCTGGCCACTCAGATTGGTACCCAACTCGTGGGCGTGCTCTACATCATGGACGAGCCGAGCATCGGCCTGCACCAGCGCGACAACGAGCGGCTAATCAAGGCCTTGCAGCACCTGCGCGACATCGGTAATTCGGTGATTGTGGTGGAGCACGACAAGGACATGATTATGCACGCCGACCACGTGCTCGACATTGGCCCCGGCGCGGGCATCCACGGCGGCCACATCGTGGCCGAAGGCACGCCCGAGCAGATTTTCAACTCCGGCTCGCTCACCTCCGACTACCTCAGCGGCAAGCGGAATATTGAGCTGCGCAAAAAGAAGCGGGTAGGGGAGGGTAAGGAGCTGATTTTGAAGGGCGCCAAGGGCCACAACCTCAAAAACGTAACCGCCAAATTCCCGCTCGGCAAGCTCATCGCCGTAACGGGGGTAAGCGGCTCGGGCAAGTCGTCGCTCATCCACGATACGCTGTATCCCATTCTGAATCAGCACTTTTTCAACGCCCACCGCGAGCCACTGGCCTACGGCAGCCTCGAAGGTTTGGAACTGATTGACAAGGTAATTGAGGTAGACCAGTCGCCCATCGGCCGCACGCCGCGCTCGAACCCAGCGACTTATACCGGCGTGTTTACCGAAATCCGCCAGCTCTTCGCCGAAATGGCGGAGGCTAAAATCCGGGGCTACGGGCCGGGCCGGTTCTCGTTCAACGTGAAGGGCGGGCGCTGCGAAACCTGCGAGGGCGCCGGCCTCCGCACCATCGAGATGAACTTCCTGCCCGATGTGCACGTGCCCTGCGAAACCTGCAAGGGCCGCCGCTACAACCGCGAAACGCTGGAAGTGCGCTTCAAAGGCAAAAGCATTACCGACGTGCTGGATATGACGGTAGAGCAGGCCGTGGACTTCTTTGAGTTTCAGCCGCGCATCCTGCGCAAAATCAAGACCTTAGCCGATGTGGGTTTGGGCTACCTCACGCTCGGCCAGCAGGCTACTACCCTCAGCGGCGGCGAGGCCCAGCGCGTGAAGCTGGCCACCGAGCTCAGCAAAAAGGACACTGGCAAGACCTTCTACATTCTCGACGAGCCCACCACCGGCCTGCACTTCGAGGACATCCGCCACCTGGCCGACGTGCTGCACAAGCTCGCCGACAAGGGCAACACTGTCCTCATCATCGAGCACAACCTCGACCTGATAAAAGTGGCTGACCACGTCATCGACATTGGCCCCGAAGGCGGCGCGGGCGGCGGCGCTATCGTGGCCCAGGGCACGCCCGAGCAGGTAGCTAAGAGCGGCAAAGGCCATACCGCGCGCTTTTTGGCCGAGGAGTTGAAAACGAGCGTGTACGCGTAGAGAGAAACCCACCTGCCACAGGGTAAGTTAGATAAGGCGGGCAACCGAAAGTTGCCGATTTTTAATAAAATTGGTAGCTTTCGGTTGCCCGCCTTATCTTTGTCAAAAGCTACCAATTATCAATAAAATTGGTAGCTTTTGATAAGCATGAATATCGAAAACCCACCGGCAATAGCTTTCTCAGATTTTGGCCCTGAAGAAATGATGCGCTATTTTACTAGACTAGAAATCAATGAAGTAGTCCGAAAAGCAAACTACGAATACCTATATTGGACCGAGTTGAAACGCCAAAAGCTACCCACTGACTTCGTCCCCGGCCCGGTATGGTTACTAGCCAAAAACAATCGGCAGGGTAATCTGCGCAACCTTTCGGTGCCGGGAGTGCCGGGCTGCCGGTTCCATTATCAAGTGACCGAGCCTACGCTAGAGAAGCTACATCGCTTCGATTTATACATGGGCGGCATTATGCAGACTGATAGTCTGATACCGGCTGACGACCGTACCCGCTACCTGGTAGGCTCCATCATGGAAGAAGCCATTGCCTCCAGCCAGCTCGAAGGCGCGGCTACTACCCGCGAAGTTGCGAAGGACATGCTGCGTAAGAAGCGCAAGCCCCGGAATGCCTCGGAACGCATGATTTTCAACAACTATCGGACTATCCAATACATTCTGGAGCAAAAACAGCAGGCGCTCACACCAGAAATGCTCTGTCAGATTCAGGCCAGTATGACGCAGGATACGCTGGAAAATGCCGCCCATGAAGGCCGATTCCGCCTGAACGACGAGGTACGGGTAGAGGATTTTACCACCGGTGAGGTGGTCCACATCCCACCGTCCCATCAGCACCTGCCTGAGTTGCTGCGCTGGTACTGCGCCCTGGCCAACGATGAAATTCCGAACCAGAATGGTACGCCGGGCTCGTTCATTCACCCCATCGTGCGGGCTTCCATTCTACACTTCCTCATTGGCTACATTCACCCATTTGCCGATGGCAATGGGCGCACTGCCCGGGCGGTGTTCTACTGGTACCTGTTGCGCAAGGGCTACTGGCAATTGGAGTACATGTCAATTTCGCGCATCATTCATAAGTCGGCCGCCCAATACGCCCGCGCCTACCTCCACACCGAATACGATGGCAACGACCTGACCTATTTTATCAATTACCAGGTAAAGACCCTCGACCTGGCATTTACCAGCCTGCAACAGTACATTGAGCGCAAGGTGGCCGAAAAAAAGCAGCTGCGCAGCTTCCGGCAGTTCGACCAGCTCAACCAGCGGCAGGTGGCTATTTTACAGGAGTTGATGACCGACCCGGATGCCATCTGGACGATTCGGGAAGTGCAGCACCGCTTCGGGGTGGTTTACGACACGGCCCGCACCGACCTGATGCACCTCGAAAAGCTGGGCCTGCTGGACAAGCGCCGCGAAGGGAAAGTCAAAATCCTGTATCTGCGTGCCGAAGACTTTGAAGCCGCAGTAGCCCGGCTGAAGGGCGGCCGGTGATAGCCCACCACGTCATCGACATCGGCCCCGAAGGCGGCGCGGGCGGCACCCTCGTGGCCCAGGGCACGGCCGGGCAGGTAGCCAAAGTGGCCAAGGCCACACCGGCCGCTTCCTGGCCGAGGAGCTGAGAACGAGCAAGTACAGCACCGCCAGGACCGAGCAAAAGGAGCCAGTTGCTTAAAAGGCAGCAAGATTTAAGGCAAGCACGCCCCTACTCCTAACAGCTGGGGTAGGGGTGTTCTGCTAATTAGCAAACTTTTACTTGGTAAAGTCAAAAAAACCGGATAGCTTAGCCGCGGATATTTTTCTTTTCGGCTCATGCTCAAAACGCTACTCTTCCCCGCGCTGCTCAGTATTGCCATCTTCACGGCGCCACCCAAGGGAACCCGCTGGGTAGGAAACGTAAGCAACGGCCTGGAAAAAGACAAAATCAGCTTTGTGGTTTCGCCCGATGGCCGGCAGCTATTGGCCCTGACCTTCAACGGAACCTGGCAGGGTAGGGGCCAGCTGGGGCCGGCCGCCGGCATGGCCAAAGATGCCCTGCGCATTGCCAACGGCAGAGTGAGCGGCGTGCTGCTGAACTCGCCCACCGGCCGCCCCCAACGCTTCGAACTGCAAGGCGACTTCGCGCGGGCCGCCCCGGCCGCCGCTACGTTTCGCATGAACCTCACCGAGCCCGGCGGCACCACCCGCGAGCTGTGCTGGACGGCCGTGCCCCTGCGCTAAGTAGCGGCTGGCCGAACTGCGCCGCCGGGTAATTGCCTACCCCCTCCGTACCGCTTAAGCCCCAAGCCAGGCCGCTCCCGAAAGCTCGGAAGCGGCCTGGCTTGGGCGAGGGCCAACTACTCGTACACAAACCGAACCTCTTGCCGGATTTCTGGGTTCAGGCTCAGAGCCACGGGGCAGGTTTGCGCCGTCCGTTCCATCAGGGCCCGGTCGGCGGGGCTGAGGGTCGCGGGCAGGTGCAACTCCACGGTCAGCTGCGCGATGCGGCGGGGCGGTTCCTGGCTCATCATTTTTTCCATCCTGAACGAACTGCCAATCAGGTCTAAGTCGTGGCGTTCGGCCACGATGGCCATCGTGGTAAGAATGCAGGTGCCCAGGGCGGTACCCACGAGGTCGGTCGGCGAAAACGCTTCGCCGCGCCCGTGGTTATCAACGGGGGCATCGGTCTGAATAACAGTACCCGAAGCCGTGTGCGTAGCTTCGGTGCGCAGGTGGCCCTCGTAGCGGGCGGTGGCGGTGGTGTGGGGCGTACTCATACCACAAAGCTACCCCGGCGACGTTAGCATTACGTACGGTGATAAAAGCCGTCACCGCAGGTATTTTTGACATCTCTATGAACAAGACGCACGTCATTGCCACTGCCTGCCTGGTGCTGGGCCTGGCCGGTACCGGGCAGGTCTGGGCCCAAACGCCCGCCACCGCTACCCCCCCGCCCACGGGCCCGGTGCTTACGCCCGCGCCACTGGCCATGCCCTCCGATGAGCAGTCGTACCGCCGCGAAACGGTGTACGGCATTAACTTCAACACCCAGGGCGGCCTCATTGGGGGCGTCAACGTGCGGGTGGCGAAGGTGCTCGACGAGCGCTGGCTGCGCTTCTGGAGCCTGGAGGGCGTCTCGTTTAAGAACCCCAAGGAGGAGAGCGTGACCAACCCTTACACGGGCGGCACCTTCAAGCTCTACAAGGCCAACTACGCCTTTGCCCTGCGGCCGTCGATTGGGATTCAGCGCATTCTGTTTCGGAAGGCGGCCGACGCCGGCGTGCAGGTCAACGGCCTGCTGAGCGCGGGTCCCTCCATCGGCCTGCTCATGCCCTACTACATCAGCTACGACTACACGGCGGCGCAAAACAATGCCTTTGGGTCCGCCGATGTTATCGTAGACGAAGCCTACGACCCGGTTAAGCACGCGCAGCAGATTTTTATCTACGACCGGGCGCCGATTTTCAGCGGTATTTCCCAGCTCAAGGTGGTGCCGGGCGCCCACGTGCGCGGGGCACTTAGCTTCGAGTATGGCCGCTACCGCGATGCCGTGGCCGGGGCCGAGGTCGGCTTTCTGCTGGAAGTGTACACCAAAGAGCTGCTCATGCTCAACCCGCCCGCCCCGGCCGATGTGAACAGCCTCAACCGGCAGTTCTTCCCCTCGGTGTACCTCACGCTCTACCTGGGCCACCGGAGCTAACTTTTTAGATTGAGGAATTGAAAATGGGGAATGAGGAATTGTCGCCTGAGTAATTCTCCATTCCTCATTCTTCATTGAGTAATTTTACGTTATGGATACTTTGCTGCTCACGCTTCCCATCATTCAGGCCGGGCCGCTGGCGCCGCCTACCCCCGCCCGGCCGCGCAAGCCTGACTGGCTGCGCGTGAAGCTGCCCATTGGCCCCGACTACGCGGCCGTGCGCAAGCTGGTCGATGAGCACAAGCTGCACACCATCTGCGAGTCGGGCAACTGCCCCAACATGGGCGAGTGCTGGGGCGCGGGCACGGCTACATTCATGATTTTGGGTAATGTGTGCACGCGCTCGTGCTCGTTTTGCGCCGTGGCCACTGGCCGCCCCACCGAGCTGGACCTCGATGAGCCCCGCCGCGTGGCCGAGGCCATCAGCCTTATGAAAGTGAAGCACGCCGTGCTTACCAGCGTAAACCGCGACGAGTTGAAGGACCGCGGCGCCAGCGTGTGGCGCGATACGGTGGTCTTCACCAAGCAGCTCTCGCCCGACACGACCATCGAAACGCTCATCCCCGACGTGAAAGCCAACTGGGAGGCGCTCGACGTGATGATTTCGGGCGGCCAGGAAGTGATTTCGCACAACATGGAAACCGTGGGTAGCCTCTACCGCCTCGTGCGCCCGCAGGGCAAGTACGACCGCTCGCTGGAGCAAATCCGGCGCACCAAGTTGGCCGGGCACCGCACCAAGTCGGGTATTATGCTGGGCCTGGGTGAAAAGACCGACGAAGTGCACCAGGCGATGGACGACCTCGTGGCCAACGGCCTCGACATTCTTACCCTCGGCCAGTACCTCCAGCCCACCAGGCGCCACCTCGAAGTGGCCGAGTTTATCCACCCCGACACCTTCGCCGCTTACAAGGAAGAAGGCCTGCGCCGTGGCCTCAAGTACGTGGAAAGCGGCCCGCTGGTGCGCAGCAGCTACCACGCCGAGCGCCACGTGAACGTGCCGATTTAATCAGCTCTTAAAACTACTAATGCTATGTTACCAGAGCTCCCTTCCATTAAAGAGCAGTTGCTCAACATCGCCAATAACCTGTCCGAAGAAGCCACTTGGGATGACGTGTTGGAGTCCATTTTTACCTGTAGGGCCGTAGCCCGGGGCTTTGCTGATGTGGTAGCTGGTCGTACTATTCCTCACGACCAGGTAAGAGAATACTTGGCTCAACGGCGACGCGAACGTGAAACTTCGGTGGAGTAATGAAGCGCTTGATGAGTTGGCAGCCGTCACCGACTTTGTAGCGCAGTTCTCACCACGGTATGCTGATGAACTGGCTACCCGCATCTTGGAGGCAGCCGACAAACTGCTCGACTTTCCTGCGATGGGCCGCAAAAATGTGGCACTTGATAGCCCACACGTCCGCGAATTAATCATCGAAAAGTATCGATTAGTTTATTATGTGGATAGTCAGCTGATAACAATCGTGGCGGTACGCCACCAAGCCCAGCGCCGCTAAAAGTTGAGACCCAAAAAGAGCCCCGTCAATCTGACGGGGCTCTTTGCTGAAAAACAGAGGGGTAGGGCCGCTACCTAGCGGATAGCCTGGCGGCGCTGGTTGGGGTTATCCATAGGCGGATAATTGCTCAGCACGCTGTTGACGATGCGGTAGGTTTCGGCTTCCGAAATGCTGTTCTGGTCAAGCTGGGCCTGGCCGGTACCGCGCCAGGCAAGCTCTTTACGGCGGGCATCCACGATGTCGATGACAACCGTGCCGGCCTTGTAATTGTAGTTGCCGCCACCGTAGGGATAGCCGCCAAAGCCGCCGTACCCATAGCCGCCATAACCGTAGCCGTAGGGACTATACGGATAGCCGCCAGCCATTTGCTGCTTGTTCTCCACGCGCACGCTGTAGGCCACGTACACGTCGGGCTCGCCGGTGGCGGGCATCAGGCCTTTGGTGGCCAGGTCTTTAGCCACGGCATCGCGGATGCGCTGGTCCGTGAACGACTCGTAGCCGCGGGCCGGGCCGCCCTCGGTGTCGCTGGCTTGCTTGGGGTACCAGGCCCAGGTGTGGTAGTTGCGGAAATTGACGGCATGGTCAAAGTCGCTGGATACGCCCACGTTGGCCGACGTGGCGCAACCAACGAGCCCGAAGGTCAGCGCGAGGCCCGTGACCGCCAAAGCGGCCGGCCGGGCCAGAAGATGAGTGATGCGGTTCATAAGGCTAAAAACTAGGGAAATACTACCTGTTATCGGGAGTATCAGGCTAACGCCAGCGACGGAGGCAATGTTCCAAAATAAGTAGGCAAGCCGACTAGTTTGCTTAGTCAATCGCCCGGTACGCCAAACGCCCGGCCGAGTCGCTTTCGCGTGCTCAACCGGGCGTTTGGTTTTGAGCTATTAGCTGATAACTGTTGGCTGATAGCTTTCAAGTGACGAAAAAGCTATCAGCCAACAGTTATCAGCTAATAGCTTAATACGACGGGCCTTTATCGGCCGGTACCAGCTGCTCTACCTCGTCGGCGTACTCCTCCAGCGGGGTGCACGAGCAGATGAGGTTGCGGTCGCCGTAGGCCGAGTCGATGCGGCTCACCGAAGGCCAGAACTTGGCGTTGCGCACGTAGGGCAGGGGGTACACGGCCTGCTCGCGCGGGTAGGGGCGCGTCCAGTCGTGCACGAGCACCGTGGCGGCGGTGTGCGGCGCGTGCTTCAGCACGTTGTCTTTGGCGTCGGCGCGGCCTTCTTCTACTTCGGTAATCTCCTGCCGAATCGCAATCATGGCCTCGCAGAAGCGGTCCAGCTCCTCCTTGCTTTCGCTCTCGGTGGGCTCAATCATGAGCGTGCCGGCTACCGGGAAGCTCACCGTGGGCGCGTGAAAACCGTAGTCCATCAGACGCTTGGCGATGTCCTCCACTTCAATGCCAGCCTTTTTGAAATGGCGGCAGTCCAGAATCATCTCGTGGGCGCAGCGGCCGTGCGCGCCGGTGTAGAGCACCGGGTAGTGCGCCTCCAGGCGGGCCTTGATGTAGTTGGCGTTCAGAATCGCCAGCTCGGTAGCGCGGGTAATGCCGTCGCCGCCCATCATCGAAATGTAGGCGTAGCTGATGGGCAAAATGCTGGCCGAGCCATACGGCGCGGCCGATACGGCGCCGCTGCTGCGGCCCTCTACCGGCACCACCACGTGGCCGGGCAGGTAGGGGATAAGGTCGGCCACCACGCCGATGGGCCCTACCCCCGGTCCGCCGCCGCCGTGCGGAATGCAGAAGGTTTTATGCAGGTTGAGGTGGCACACGTCGGCGCCGATGGCCGCCGGCGAGGTGAGGCCCACCTGGGCGTTCATGTTGGCACCGTCCATGTACACCCGGCCGCCGGCCTGGTGAATGAGCTCGCAGATGTCGATAATCGTTTCCTCGTACACGCCGTGCGTGCTGGGGTAGGTCACCATGAGGCAGCTCAGACGGTCGGCGTGCTGCGCGATTTTGGCGCGCAGGTCGTCCATGTCCACGTTGCCGTCGTCGGTACTCGTTACCACTACCACCTGCATCCCGGCCATCACGGCCGAGGCGGGGTTGGTGCCGTGCGCCGAAGCCGGAATGAGCGCCACCGTGCGGTGCGTGTCGCCCCTACCCTCGTGGTAGCCCCGAATGGCCAGCAGGCCGGCGTACTCACCCTGCGCGCCCGAGTTGGGCTGGAGGCTCACGGCCGCGAAGCCCGTCACCTCGCACAGCCAGGCTTGCAGGTCCTTGATAATCTGCTGGTAGCCCAGCGTCTGGTCCTGGGGCGCGAAGGGATGGAGCTGGCCGATTTCGGGCCAGGTCACGGGTAGCATCTCGGCCGTGGCGTTGAGCTTCATGGTGCACGAGCCCAGCGGAATCATGCTGTGGGCGAGGCTCAGGTCCTTGTTTTCGAGCTGCTTCATGTAGCGCAGCAGTTCGTGCTCGGCGTGGTGCGTGTTGAAGACGGGGTGCGTGAGGTACTCGCTGGTGCGCTGGAGGCTTTCGGGCCAGGTCAGCGTCAGGTCGGCTTCGGCGGTGGGAGCGGCGGTCGTCGCCACTTCCTTACCCAGCACTTTGGCGAAGAGGTCCACGATGTCGCGTACATCGTCGATTTCCACGTTCTGGTGCAGGCTGATGCCCACCAGCGTCTCCTCGTAGTAGCGGAAATTGATGCCGGCGGCCTCCGCTTCTTTCCTGATGGCCTGCTGCATCTCGTGGCTTTCCATACGCAGGCTCAGCGTGTCGAAGTAGTGGCTGTTGAGCTGCTCCACGCCCAACGCCTTCAGCTCGGCTTCCAGAATTTGGGCAAACAGGTGCGTATTCACGGCGAACTGCCGGATGCCCTTCGGCCCGTGGTACACGGCAAACATGCCGGCCAGCACGCTCAGCAGCACCTGCGCGGTGCAAATGTTGGAGGTAGCCTTTTCGCGGCGGATGTGCTGCTCGCGGGTTTGCAGCGCCATGCGGTAGGCCTTGTTGCCGGCCGCGTCCACGCTCTGCCCGATAATGCGGCCGGGAATGATGCGCTTAAACTGGTCCTTGCACGAGAAGAAGCCCGCGTGCGGCCCGCCAAAGCCCATCGGCACGCCAAAGCGCTGCGACGAGCCCACGCACACATCGGCGCCCAGCTCGCCGGGCGACGTCAGCAGCGTGAGGGCCAGCAGGTCGGCGGCCATTACCACGAACAGATTGTTGGCCTGCGCGTTAGCAATAAATTCTTTATAATCAAAAATCGTCCCGTTGGCGCCGGGATACTGCACCATCACGCCGAAGAGCGCCTCGTCGCTCAGGTCGGCTGTGCGGTGGTCGCCGATTACCAGCTCGATGCCCAGCGGCGTGGCGCGGGTGCGCAGCACGTCGATGGTCTGGGGCAGCACCTGCTCCGACACGAAAAACTTAGTGGCGTTTTTCTTCTTGGTTTGCGAGTGCAGCATGTGCAGCGCCTCGGCGGCGGCGGTGGCCTCATCGAGCAGGCTGGCGTTGGCGATGGGCAGGCCGGTGAGGTCAATTATCAGGGTCTGATAATTGATGAGCGCCTCCAGGCGGCCCTGGGCAATTTCGGCTTGGTAGGGCGTGTAGGCGGTGTACCAGCCGGGGTTTTCCAGGATGTTGCGCTGGATAACGGGGGGTAGGGTGGTATCGTGGTAGCCGAGGCCGATGTAGCTCTTGTACACCTTGTTCTGGCCGGCTATCTGCTTGAAGCGCTTCAAAAACTGGCGCTCGCTGAGGGCGGGCGGCAGGGCCAGCGCCCGCGGCAGGCGAATGGCGGCGGGCACCGTTTCGGCGATGAGCTGGGCCATATTCTCGGCCCCGATGGCGTGCAGCATGGCCTGCTGGCTGGCACTATCGGGGGCGTTGTG